>Ga0209062_1000811_pt1 | contig 73271 bp, 62 predicted proteins | sample Coa_R2_2_FD_187158 | JGI IMG/M metagenome (GOLD analysis project Ga0209062, IMG submission 187158) | Surface soil microbial communities from Centralia Pennsylvania, which are recovering from an underground coalmine fire - Coalmine... | ecosystem: Environmental > Terrestrial > Soil > Unclassified... | reverse complement strand
GGGGGGGGGGGGGGGGGGGGGGGTAAAGTTCACAAACAGGAGTCGCAGTATGGGCCTTTTCTCTCGCTGTTTGCGGCACCGCCCAGCCCTGGAGTTGGCCGCAATCGTTGCGCTCTCTGTTTTCCCGCTCCTGGCACAGCAACAACGGCAAGGGCCGCGCCACGCGGTCAATCCCAAAGCGCTCGCCGCCGGCTGCCCCGGCTTTGCCGCGCCCGACCGCACCGTCGGCCCTCCGATCGCAGATCTAGGCGGGGCTCCCACGGTCGAAGGTTTTGTTCGAGATAGCGACCTCGTGGTGGCCGGGACCGTGAAGTCTGTGGTCTGGCGACCGGGGCCGCCGCCCAACAAGGATCCGATCGCCGTCGTCACGTTCCGCTCCGCTATTCCGCTGAAGAGCAAACCAGGCCTAGCGCCGAAGGCCCCGCTTGTGCTGCGCGCCCCCGGGGGCCTTGCCGTAGTTCGCGCCCAATGCGTCAACGACGTTGGACCGGGCGAGTGGATCGAGCCTGGGCACAGTTACCTCGTTTTCGCTTATGAGGCGAGCGACACCCACGCCCCTTGGGCCACCGTCTGGTACGCGATAACCCCCGACGGGCTACTACGCTATCTGCCCTACTCTGCGGCCACGCGCTTTCTCGACGGCAAGCTCGCGGCACAGGTCGAGGCAAAGATCCGCGCCGAGGCACTCAAGGAGGCGGAGAAGTGAGCCCCCGCGCCTGCTCCGCCGCTCTCACCTTCGTGCTGGCCGCCGCCGCTCTCGCCGCCGCCCAGTGCCCCAACCCCTGCGCCGGGCTCTCGGGGCAGTCGCTCACGCTCTGCTGTCGGCAAGGCAACAACTCGCAAACCCCCGCCTGCGGCGGCCCGCCCTGCTCCTCGACCTGCTACAACCAGTACAGCTCCATCGCAGAAACGAACCCGCAAGAGTACGGACTTGACATGCAGGAGTGCTGCAGCCAAACCGCGCACGCCTCGGAAAGCCAGAACGGCGGCTCGTGCACCGGCTACGTCGTAGGCGATGACACGGCCCTCTGCGACGATAACTGCGCGCCGCCGATGATGGCGCAATTCAACTCGAGCGACCAGTTAGTGCTCCATGGCGGCTGGGGCTCCGGTGCCTCCGTCAACGTGTACGTCGATCCCTCGATCGACGCCATGACCATGACAAACGGCAAGAGCCCAGCCGGCGCTGTCCAGGCCATCCAAACAGAAATCCGCCAGGCCGCTTCGCAATTGGGTTTCTCGGTTACCTTTAGTCCGTCGCCGCTGCCGCCCGCGACCGGGTACTCGGTATTGCGTGGCGGCGCAACAGGAGATAAATGCACGCCCTCACTCCCAGCGTGCACGTATATCGCCTGGAGCTCGTCGGGCAACACCGCTTACGCCCAGACCTGGGTCGAACTCCAGTCAAGCGCATGGAACAACGCCCAAGAAAACCTCATGCCGGAGATCGAGTGGGTCGCCCGCCATGAGTTCCTCCACTCCGACGCCGTGGAGGACGACTACGTAGCCTCCTGCCAGGGCCAGTCTTCGATGTATTTCCAGATGCCAGTCGAAAACAGCGTTCTCCCGCCGCCGACGATGATGCCCAACCGAGATCTATGCAGCGCGACATTGGGGCAAAAGGGCATGGCCACGGGCGGGACCAGCGGCGGCGGCTACACCCCCAGTCCCGGTTGCTCCGGCGCGCAGCCGAATTACACGTGCACCTGCGACGCAACCACCGGGACCTGGGACTGCGAATGCGACAACCCGCAGACGATCTGCTCCGATGGCGACCCGGCCGTCTGCAGCAACGGCTTCTGGGCCTGCGGTTCTTCCACTACGCAAATCATCTATCCTCCCTGTCCCGGGCAGGAGCCACTCTGCGGCCAAGGCGTTGCCGCCTGCACGCAACAGGGCTGGACCTGCGATGGCGGCCCCTGCAACGGCGCGATTGCGCCGGTCTGCGAAGGCCAGCCGGAGTGCGACCAAGCGCATGGCGAGCTCTACTGCTATGTCGGCAATTAGGAGGCTGTTGCAAACGCGACTGCAATCGTGGGGCAGGCATTCCTGCCTGCCTCATCGCAAGGGGTTGGGAGCCGAGGCCCAGCGCCCACTTCAAGCCCAGGCGCTCTTCCAACTGCCTCCTAGATCCGCACTCTGCCTGGCGCTGCTCGCAGCCGCGGCGGCGGCGCAGCGGCCCGCGTGTGCGCCCTTCGACGCAGCGGCGCGGCAGAGAGTCGTGAGCTACTTGGCGGCGCGTTTCCACTTCCAGAACGCGGCCGTCGCCGACGTCCGGCAGGTGCCGGGGACCTGCTACGTGCGGCTCGATTTGACGGTTCCGAACCCCGACCGCCGCTATGTTTTCTACCTCGCTCCGGATCGCCGCTACCTGACCGCCGCCATCTACGATCTCGACTCGCCTCCCGCGCCGCCCAACCCGGACCCGACCGCCGATCTCGCGCGCGAGCCGAGCCCCGCGCGGGGGCCGGCAGCCGCGCCGATCGTGATCGTGGAGTTCTCCGATTTCGAGTGCCCGTTTTGCGCGCGCCTGAGCGAATACGAAGCCGCCCTGCCCGCCGCCGAGCGATCCCGCATCCGCACGGTCTTCAAGTTTTTCCCCTTGTCTTCGATTCACCCTTGGGCGCAAGCCGCCGCCGAAGCCGCCGCCTGCGTGTATTTCCAAAGTCCACCGGCGTTTTGGAAGGTGCACGATTACCTGTTTCAGCACCAGAGCGCTCAGGCCGCCGAATCCGTCGCCGCCAGCGTCGAGGCCGCGGCCGCGGCGGCGCCGGGCTTCGATCGGGCCCGGTACCAGTCCTGCCTGGCGCTTCGCAAGTCCGCGGGCATCGTCGCGCGCGACCGCGCCCTCGGCCAGCAGCTTGGAGTCACGGGCACGCCTACGCTGTTCATCAACGGCCGCCGCTACGTCGGGATGGGTAGCGCGGCCGCCTTCGCGCGGGACTTGGCCGCGGCGGCGGTAGCCAAGCCAGTGAACCCGGGCCCCGTTAACTGATCGCTGAACTGGCTCGTATTACTCAAAAACATTCGCGCCGGCGGAGAGCGCCAGCCGGCCGGCGCGTGCGCGCCTGCATCGGTGCGCCCAGAGCCGCGCACGATCCGGCGCTCGCCGGTGATGCGCGCCAGCGCGTCGGCCGCCGCCTGGCCGCGCCGTCGCCCGATCCGCCCGCATCGGCCGGCCGCAAAATTCCGTGCCGTCGTAGCGGAGCGTGAGGTTCAATTTCCGCACGCATCGCCGCTCCTGCGCGGCCCTCGGCCCTCGTATTATGCTGGACGATGCGCCGCTCGCTCCGAACGCGCGCACTCTGAAACCCCGGCACGCCCGCCGTCGTAATTAGTGGGTACACGCAACCCCGTCCTTCGAGCGCTACCACCATGCGGATGATTCGGCTTCTAGGCTCAACCTGTCTTGTTTTCGGACTCGCGCTGCTGCCCGCCGGTGCACAACAGCGGCCGATTGACTACAGTGCCAATGGCATCAATCTCACCAAAGGCCGCAGTTGGATCAAGACCATCTTCGGCCAGGGCCCCATTCCGGTCTCCTTGGTGCACACCAACAACAGTCCGCTGGTTTACACCTTCATCAAGAACGGCCAATTGCAGCTGACCCTCGATGACGCCGTCGCCCTGGCGCTCGAAAACAACCTCGACATCGCCATCCAGCGCCTGAATCTGCCCATCGCCGATACCGACATCATGCGCGCGCGCGGCGGCACCGCGCCGCGCGGCGTCTCCACCGGCATCGTCAGCGGCACCCCCGGCGGCGGCGGCCCCACCACCGGCGGCGCCGGCGCCACCGGCGCGGCGCCCGGCGGCACCACGACCGCGGTGGGCGGCGCCGGCGCCGGCGCCGCTGGCATCGTCAGTTCCACGCTCGGCGGCGGCCCGCCCGTACCCAGCTTCGACCCCAGCTTTCTCTCGACGTATGAGATCAGCGATGCTACCACGCCAGAGAGCATCACCTTCATCACCGGCACCACGCAGCTGATCACGCATACCGGCACCGCGAATTTCAGCTACAACCAGGGCTTCCTGCCCGGCACCGAGCTCTCCATCGGCTTCCAGAACTCGCGCACCACCAGCAACAATCAGCGCACGCTCTTCAACCCGACCCTCAACAGCGGCCTGCAAATCTCGATCACGCAGCCGTTCCTGCAAGGCTTCGGCGCCTCCGTCAACGGCCGCAACTTGGTGATCGCCAAGAACAATCGCGAGATCTCCGACATCGCCTTCCGCCAGCAGGTCGAAGCCACCGTCGCCCAGGTCGAAGATATCTACTGGAACGCCGTCAGCGCCCGCGACGCCGTCACCGTGGCGCAAGGCGCGCTGGCCTTGGCGGAAAAGATTCTCGCCGACAACCAGCGCCAGGTGCAGATCGGCACAATGGCGCCGCTGTCGGTGACGCAAGAACAAGCCGTGGTCGCGACCGACCGCCAAAACCTCATCACCGCCCAGACCAACTACGAATACAACCAGCTCTTGCTCAAGAACGCGGTCACCAAGGACATGAGCGATCCGCGCTTGGCCGACATCCCCGCCGTGCCCACCGACACCATCACGGTCTCGCCCAACGAGCCGGTGCAGCCCGTGCAGGACTTGATCAAACAGGCGCTGCAATACCGGCCGGAGCTGGCGATCAGCCGCATCAACTTGGTGAACCAAAACATCAGCCTGCGCGCCGTGAAGCAAGAGCTGCTGCCGACTCTCGACCTCATCGGCACCTACGGCGCCACCGGCCTTGCCGGCCAGGTCGTGCCCGGCGCCGGCAGCAGTCCCTTCGGCGGCGGCGCCACCGATCTCGGCCCCTTCATCGGCGGCTACGGACGCGCGCTGACCAACGTGTTCCAGGGCAATTACCCGACCTACACCGTCGGCTTGCAGCTCAACATTCCCATCACCAATCACTCCGGCCAGGCCGACGTCGTGCGCGCGCAGCTCGAGTTGCAGCAGACGCAGTTGCAACAGCAGCAGCAGACCAACCAAATTATCCTCGAGGTCCGCAACGCGCAGTTCACGGTGCAGCAAGATCGCGCCGCGGTGGCGGCGGCGCAGGAGGCGGTGCGCCTGCAGCAGGAGACGCTCGACGCGGCGCAAAAGAAATTCAACCTCGGCGCCACCACCATCACCGAAGTCATCACCGATCAGAACGCCTTGACCCAGGCGCAGAGCAATTTGGTCGCTGCGCTGACCAATTACGAGGAAGCCAAGGTCAACCTGGAGCGGCTCACCGGCACCACGCTCACCGCCAACCGCATCTCGGTGCAAGACGCCGAGAACGGCAAGATCTCGCAGATGCCGCATGTCCGCGAGTAGGCGGCCGCCTGCCCGTGCGCGCCGGGTGTACCGCGGCCGCGCCTTCGACGTGCTCCGCGCGCGCGTCGCGGCGCCGCGCGGCGGAGCGCCGCTGCTGCGCGAAATCGTCCGCCACGGGCCCTCGGTGGTGATCGTGGCGCGCGACGCCGGCGGCCGCGTTCTCTTCGAGCGGCAATGGCGCGCCGCCGTCGGCGAAACCCTCTGGGAGCTGCCCGCCGGCGGCGTCGAGCCCGGCGAATCGCCGCTCGCCGCCGCCCGCCGCGAACTCGCCGAGGAGACCGGCTATTCCGCGCGCCGCTGGCGCCGGTTGGGCCGCTTCTACTCCTCGCCCGGCTTCTTGGACGAGGAGCTGCACGTGTTCTTGGCCGCGCGGCTGGCGCCCGGCCGCGCCCGCCCGGAAGCCGATGAAGCCATCCGCCTGCGCTGGCTCGCTCCCGCCCAATACCGGCGCCTGCGGCGCGCCGGCCGCCTCCGCGACGCCAAATCCCTCGCCGCCCTGGCCCTGCTCGGCGATTCTCGCTGACCGCGAGCCGCCGGCGACAACCGCCGGCAGCCCGCGGCTGCCCGCCGCATCCGGCGCCCGGAATCGGCACCCATGAGCCGCGCGCCGCGAGCCGCTCGCGCCGGGTGGACGCCGCGCACCCGAGCGCGGCGTGGCGCCACCCGCTGCCTTGACACCACCCGACCGCCCGCCCACAATCGAAGTAACGACGCTAGCGCGGTACTGGCTAGTTCCCGGAAGACTCTTCCCTCGCTCGCCAACCGCGGCAATGGGGTGCGCCGGTGGAGTTCGGCGAGGCCCGGAATTTGCCGGCGTCGGATCGCAGCGTGGTCCGCGCCTCGTACGCGGCCTTCGGGCAAGCGCGATTCCGGCGCGTTCGCTTGCACGTTACCCGTGGCGACCGCCGCCGTCACGCGCGTCGCCGCCACGAGCAGGAGGAGTAGAGTTGGCACGCATTCGTGGCAAAGTCAAATGGTTCAACAACGTCAAAGGGTATGGCTTCATCGGTCGCGACGACGGCCCTGACGTGTTTGTCCATTATTCCGCCCTGCAACAAGAGGGCTATAAATCGCTGCAGGAAGGCGACGAGGTCGAATTCGAGATCGTCGATGGCAAGAAAGGACCGCAGGCGGAGAACGTCACCCGGCTGGCGAGTTGAGGTGCGCCCGCACCGCCTGATCCACCGCCTGAATCTGGGCTAGCAAATCTGCGAGCCGCGGCAAGGGCAGGGCGTTGGCGCCGTCGGAGAGCGCGCGCTCGGGGGCGTCGTGTACCTCGAGAAAGACCCCGTCCACGCCGGCCGCGACGCCGGCTCGCGCCAGCGTCTCAATGAACTGCGGCATGCCCCCGCTGCGGTCGCCGCCGGCGCCGGGCAGTTGCAGGCTGTGCGTCACGTCGAAGACCGTCGGCGCCATCTCCCGCAGCACCGGCAGCGAGCGCATATCCACCACCAGGTTGTTGTAGCCGAAGCTGGCGCCGCGCTCGGTCAGCAGCACTTGTTCGTTCCCGGCCGCGTGAATCTTCTCGACCGCGCCGCGCATGTCCCAGGGCGACATGAACTGGCCCTTCTTGACGTTCACCACCCGCCCGGTGCGCGCCGCCGCCTGCAACAAGTCGGTCTGCCGGCACAAGAACGCGGGTATCTGGATGACGTCCACTTGCTCCCCCGCCGCCTCCGCTTCCCCCGGCGAGTGGACGTCGGTGAGCACCGGCAGGCCGTAATCGCGGCGGATCGCCGCGAGAATGCGCAGCCCCTCGCGCAGCCCCGGCCCGCGAAACGCGCGCGCGCTGGAGCGGTTGGCCTTGTCGTAGCTCGCCTTGAACACCAGCGGCACTCCCGCCGCCGCCGCCCGCTGCTGAATCTCCGCCGCCATCCGTCGCGCGTGCTCTTCGCTCTCGATCACGCACGGCCCGGCGATCAAAAACAGCGGCGCGCCGCCGCCCATCGCCACGCCGCCTGCCTGGATCGTTGGTTGCGTCAATCCCGCTCCTCTGCCCGCCTCCGGCCCCCGCCCCTAGGCGCGATGCAAGCGCGCGCGGTGAAACTCCGTCTCCTCCTCCGGCGCCCGCGCCAGCCGTCGCGCCCGCTCCGCCGCCGCCGCGCCGATGAAGTCGCGGAAGAGCGGATGCGGCTCGAGCGAGCGCGACTTGAACTCGGGATGGAACTGGCAGCCCAGGAACCAGGGATGCTCGGCGATCTCGACGATCTCCACATAGGTGCCGTCGGGGGTCGCGCCGGTGATCCGCAGGCCCGCGCCGGTCAGCAGCGCCTCGTAGTCGCGGTTGTATTCGTAGCGATGCCGGTGACGCTCGCTGATCTCCGGCTGGCCGTAGGCCTGATAGGCGCGCGAGCCCGGCTCCAGCCGGCACGGCCATGCGCCCAGCCGCATCGTTCCGCCCATCTCCTCGACCCCGCGCAGCTCGCGCAGCTTGTAGATCACGCGATGCGGCGTCGCCGGATCGAATTCGGAGCTGTTGGCGTCAACCAGCCCGCAGACGTTGCGCGCGAACTCGATCACCGCGCACTGCATCCCCAGGCAAATCCCGAAATACGGCACGCCTTTCGTGCGCGCGTAGCGGATCGCCCGCAGCATGCCGGGAATGCCGCGCTTGCCGAAGCCGCCCGGCACGAGAATCCCGTCCAGCTCGCCCAGATGCCGCGTCAGCTCCGGTTCCTCCGCCGCGCCCGCCGCCGCCTCCAAATCTTCCGCCTCGATCCAGCGCAGATCGGCTTCGAGCTGATGGGCCAGCGCCCCGTGCACCAGCGCTTCCTTCAAGCTCTTGTATGCGTCTTCGTATTCGACGTACTTGCCGACGATGCCGATCGTCACCTGCCCGCGCGGGTTGCGGATGCGATACACCAAATCCTCCCACGCACCCAGCTGGCGCGGCGGCGCTTCCAGATGCAGATACCGCAGGATCAGATCGTCCAAACCCTGGCGGCCCAGCAGCACCGGCACTTCGTAGATGCTCGCGGCGTCGGGCGCCGCGAGCACCGCTTCTTCCGCCACGTTGCAGAAGAGCCCGATCTTGGCGCGCAACTCCGGCGGCAAAAAGCGGTCGGTGCGGCACAGCAGGATATCGGGCTGGATGCCGATCTCGCGCAGGTCCTTCACCGAGTGCTGCGTCGGCTTGGTCTTCAGCTCGCCGGCGGCGGCGATATAGGGCACCAGCGTGAGGTGAATGAAGATCGCGTTCTCGCGCCCCACTTCCTGCCGCTTCTGCCGGATGGCTTCCAGGAACGGCAGCGACTCGATATCGCCCACCGTGCCGCCGATCTCCACGATCGCCACGTCCGGCGCCGGCTCCGCGCCCTCCGCCACGCGCCGGATCGCTTCCTTGATCTCGTCGGTCACGTGCGGAATCACCTGCACCGTCTTGCCCAGATAGTCGCCGCGCCGCTCCTTGGTCAGGATCGTCTCGTAGATGCGCCCGGTGGTGACATTGTTGGCGCGAGTCAGCGGCGCGTGCGTGAATCGTTCGTAATGGCCAAGGTCGAGGTCGGTTTCCGCGCCGTCGTCGGTGACGAAGACCTCGCCGTGCTGGTAGGGGCTCATCGTGCCGGGATCGACATTGAGGTAGGGATCGAACTTCAGCATGCCGACCCGCAGACCCCGGCTCTCGAGCAGCGCCCCGATCGAGGCCGCCGCAATCCCCTTGCCTAGCGACGAGACCACGCCGCCGGTGATGAAGAGGTATTTGCAGGCCTTGGGCACGCCCAATTATAGTCGCCGCCCTCGCGCCTCTCCGCCCCCGTGCCGGATTCGGCGCGCGCTTGCGCCCCGCGCGCGATTCGAGGAAAATAAACTGACAACGACTCACCTTGTCCCCGCTCCCAGGGGACGTTCCGCTCGCGTGGGGCTGTGGCGCAGTTGGGAGCGCGCTTCAATGGCATTGAAGAGGTCGCGGGTTCGACTCCCGCCAGCTCCACCAAGACTCCGGCAACCGCAAATCACGAATCGCCGATCATGCCCCGGCAAGCGGCCGCCTCCCCCATCAGGGTGGGAGGCAACGGCGCGACGCGTGATGTAGGCTGCATAGCAACTCACGAGAGCACACCGGGCGGCGCCGTCTCCCCCTCTTCGGCGCCGCCCACCTCGGTGCGCGGGCTCTGAGCTGCGTGCGGCCCCGCTCCGCAAACGATCACCGCAAGTCGCCGCTTGGGCCCAGCGCCACGCCGCGTTGCCACCCTTATGGACGGATCTCACCCGCTCGGGCTCGCAAATAGCGTTAGGAAGGGTCCCGTCACCGGGATGCGCAACCCTGGGCGGCACTCGACGCGGCCAACGCTTCCACTCTCGCCTGCATCGTAATTCTTTAGGCCTCCCGCAAAGCCAAAAAAGCCCGCTCGTGAGAGGCACTTCTCGCAGGGACATGCCGCGTTCCAACCTCGACCACCGTGCCAACCCCGCCTCGACGCCCCCCTTAACAGGTGCCACCCAAATGGAACGAGACCATTTTTTCGCCCGCTGCCAACGCCCGCTCATCCTTCCAGGTCATTGATTTAAAAGGTGATACTCCATCGGCGCGGCATTCCGGCGGGCAAGGGATGGTCTCCCCCGAAGTCCTCCCCCGAAGCCCTTTTTTGTCACGTCCGGGCCGCGAGCGCGGCGTAGAGCGCATCGCGCAGCGCGACATCGCGCGGGTCGCCGGTCAATCGCGTGCCCATGCGGCTGGTCACATATCCATAGCCGATGCCGGCGGCGGGATCGGCGAAGCCGAGCGCGCCGCCGGCGCCGGCGAGCCGAACGACGCCGCGCTGCCGAAGCGCCACTCCGCGGTGGACTTCATGAACCCGAGCGAAAACTGAACGCCGCTGGTCTTCATGCATTCGTCAAAGAAGCCGCGCGCGGGCGGTGTCGCCGGCGCCGCCAGCAAATCCAGCGTCTCGCGCCGCAGCCCCAGCTCGCGCCCGCCATGGGCGAAGACCCCGTAGGCATGCGCGATCCCGCGCGCGGTGCCGACGCCGTTGCCTGACGGCACCTCGAGCTCGCGCGCATAGATGCGCTGTGGGTCGAGGTAAATCCCCGTGCCCGGGTTCACGCTCAGGGCGCGATGAATATTCGAGCGGGGATACATGCCGAGGAGGGCGAAGCGCAACCCGAACCCGCGGAAGACTTCGATCAAGCCTGGCGGCGCCAGGGTCGCCAGCCGCGAGTTGGGAATCGCCTCCGGCAGCCGCAGGAAAACATCTTCGCCGAGCCGCGCTGCGATCTCCTCGTCGAAGAACCGCCCCAAGCTGCGGTGCTCCGGATCGATGCGCCGCAGCAGCTCGCCCTCGTAGAAACCCAGCGTCAACCCGTGATAAGCCTGGCGCGTGCCGGGCTTCCAGCGCGGCTTCTGGCGCGCCAGCACCGCCGCCAAGCGATCGAGATCCGCGACCGTGTCGCGGTTCACGCGCTCGCGGATCGCGAAGAGTCCCGCCTGATGCGCCAGCAACTGGCGCACGGTGATCTTTTCCTTGCCGTGCTGCGCGAATTCCGGCCAGTAGGCGCGGACGCGCTCCTCGTAATCGAGCCATCCGCGCGAATGTGCGATGGCCAGTGTCATTGCCGCCAAGCCCTTGGTGGCCGAGTGAACCACGACCATCGTGTCCCGCTCCCAAGGCTCGCCGGTCGCGCGATTGCGCATGCCGCCCCACAGGTCAACCACCTTCTCGCCGCCGGCGTAAGCGCAGCAGGCGCCGCCCAGTTCCCGGCGCCGCCGGAAATTCTCGGCGAAGGCGGCGCGCACCCCTTCGAAGCCCATTGCGACTTCGCCTTGTGCTTCGAACGCTGCGGGGACTGCCATACGACTCAACTTCCGGCGGTTCGCGCCGCCTCCGGCGCGCGCGCCGCGATCAGGCGGCGCTGAGCCGGTCGATCTCCTCGAGTTCGGCGGCGCTCAGCTTCCAGGCTCCCATCTTGGCGTTGGCCTCGACTTGCTCGGGACGCGTGGCGCCGGCGATCACGCTGGCCACCGCCGCATGCGCCAGCAGCCACGAGAACGCCAGCTCCAGCAGTGTGTGGCCGTGATCGCGCGCAAACTTCTCCAGCCGCTCGACCAGGGTCCAATTGCGCTCGGTCCAGTAGCGGTCCTTGAGGCCGCGCGACGCGCCCAGGCGCGTGTCGGGGGGCGGCGCTTGGTCGCGGCGGTACTTGCCGGTGAGCAAGCCGTTGGCCAGCGGAAAATAGGGCAGCAGGCTAAGGCCGCGCGGCTGCATGGCCGCCAGCAGCTCGCGCTCGGGATCGCGCACCAGCAAGCTGTATTCGTTCTGGCAAGAGATGAAGCGGTTGAGACCAAGCTGGCGCGCCGTCCAGTCGGCGTCGGCGACCTGCCAGGCGGCGAAGTTCGAGTTGCCGATGTAGCGCACCTTGCCCTGATGGATCAAGTCGTCGAGCGCGCGCAAGGTCTCTTCGATGGGCGTTGCAGGATCGGGGTCGTGGAGCTGGTAGAGGTCGATCCAGTCGGTGCGCAGCCGCTGCAGGCTGGCCTCGACGGCGGTAATGATGTAGCGCCGCGAGGCGCCGCGTAGCCAGCCGCCATCGTCCATCGAATGGCTGAACTTGGTGGCGAGCACCATGCGCTGCCGCCGCGCGCCCAGCACCTGGCCCAAAATCGACTCCGACCCGCCGCGATGGCCATAGACGTCGGCGGTGTCGAAGAAGGTGACGCCGAGATCGAGGGCGCGGTCAATGACGCGGCGCGCGGCTTCGAGATCCACCCGGCCGCCGAACTGGTTGCAGCCGAGCCCGATAGCGGACACTTGCAGGCCCGAAGGGCCGAGATTGCGGAACTCCATGAACGCTTCGCCCCCTTGCAAAATCCTTCCACATCCGGCGGGTGGTTGGCGCCGCGCCTTCGATCCATGTTACGGCGCGGACCGGCGCAGGCGCGCCAAATAGCCGCGCGCGCCGGCGGCGAAGGCCCGATTGGCCCTGGGCGGGAAAACCAGCGCATTGCCGCCGGCCGCGGCGAAATGCGCCCACGTGCGCCCGCCATCATGGGAAATGTCGGTGCCCAGCGGACCGAGCGCGAGCAGCTCGCGCCGGACGCCGGGCACGCAAGCCACCGCTGACATGTAGCCGTCGGGCGGCATCACGCGCGCCGCCTGCCAGCTCCTGCCGCCGTCGCGCGAAAACGCCGCCGTGCTCTCCGCCTGGCGCGGCTGCTGGTAATCGCCGCCGACGACGGCCAGGTCGGCGCCGCCGCCGCAAACCGCGATCGAGAACGCGCCGCGCGCCGCGCCGCTGGCCAGCGGCAGCGCCGCTGCGCGCCAATGGCGTCCGTAGTCGCGCGAGGTGAAAACGCGCGCCGCCGCGGCGCCGCCGGTCACGAACCAGGCTCGCCCGCCCGGCGCCAGCGCCAGCGCCGAGTTGCTGGCGGCAAAGACGCCCTCGTTGGCCAGCGCCGGCGGCAAGCCCGCCGGCTCGGTGCGCCAATGCGCGCCGCCGTCTTTTGTGGCCAAAACCAGGAAACGACCGGCCACCGGATCGCCGATCGCCAAGCCGCGCCGCCCGTCCCAGAAGGCGATGCCATCGAGAAAGGCGGCGGGCGCGGACGCTTGCCACGCCCGCCGCCAGCTTTGCCCGCCATCGCGCGTCGTATAAATGCGCGATGCCGCGCCCAGCCCACTGCTCATCAGCACCGCCCGACGCGCGGAAAAGGCCACGACGCCGCGAAAATCCAGGCGCTCGGCGCCGGCCGGGTGCCCCGTTCGCCAATGCGCCCCGCCGTCTTCCGTCCGCAGCCAGACGCCGCCGGTGCCGCTCGCCCACGCGACGGCGCGGTTCACCACCGCCAGCCCCCGCAGTGAGGCTTGCGTGTTGCTGACGAGCGTCTGCCAGCGCGGCGGGCTCGCCGCCATCGCCGCCGCCGCCAGCCCCAGCGCCGCGGCGGCGGCTCGCGCGCCGCACCGCCGCCGGCGCCGCGGTTCACCCCGGCTTAGCGCATCACTTCGGGCTGCCGGCGTCACTGGGCGCTTGCTCCGGTGCGCCGCCGCCGGCGGCTTGGGCCCGCGCGGCGGCCTCGGCGGCGAGAACATGCGCCTCCGCGCCCTCGAAACCGCACCGCTTATGCGTGCCGTCGCAGAACGGCTTGTTCGCCGACTGCCCGCAGCGGCAGAGCGAGAACGCGGCCTTCTCGATGTGCATCTCTTGCCCGTTCGAATCGATGATCGTGATCGGGCCCTCGACAAAGTAGGAGCCGTTGCGGCGAATCGTGATTTTGGCCATCAGTTGGAATTCTCCTTCGGCGGCTGGCCGCCGGCCACGAGCATGAGCGTCGGGCTGGCTGCCGCCGGCAGCAGCGACAACAAATTGCGCGGCCCGGTGCGAATCACCCCGATGTCGCTCGAGCCGCGATCTTCGACAAAAAGCAAGGCGCCGTCATCGCCGAGCGCCAGCGCCGCCGGCCCCAGCCCGACGGGGATCGTGGCGACGACTTTGCGGTCGTAAATGCTGATGGCGGCGACGGTATTGTCGCCGGAATTGGCGGCGAAGAGCCATTGATCGTCAGGGGAGACGGCGAGGCCGATCGGCTGGCGTCCCGCGAGCATGGTGTCCGTCACCTGATTGGCGCCGGTATCGATGGCGCTGATGGTGCCGGCGGCGAAGCTCGATACGTACAGCTCGCCGCCATCCGGCTTGAGCGCCATGGCGCGGGGATCGGCGCCGACCTGCAAATAGGTGAGCACGCCCGCGCGCGCCAGGTCCACGGCCGCGACCTGGCCGATGGCCGGGCAGAGCGCGAAGGCCTTGGCCCCGTACGGCAGCGCCACCACCGCCGCGGGCGCGGCCGCCAGCGGCACGCGCGCGGGCACGGCCAGCGTCTTCGCGTCAACAATAAAGAGCGCACGCCCGCCGCCATCGGCGGCGACGATCCTGCCGCCGGGCGCAACCGCCAGCGCCACCAGATCGCCTCCGAAGGCCGCCTGCCGCCAGCGTCCTGACTTGTAATCCAGGCGCGCCAACGCGCCGTTCGCGGCCCCGCCGCCGGCCACCCAGAGCGCGTCGGCGCCGGCGAGCAGCGCCTGGGGACGAAAGCCGAGAGCGCGGGCCTGCCGACGGCGCATCGAGCCCGCCGCCAGCGCCACCAGCCGCCCGCTCGCGGGCCCGGTAGCCATGGCCAGCCACAGGCGATCGTGGGCGCGGTCCCAGGCCATCGCCGTGGCATCGCCGGGCAACGGCATCGTGCCCGCGACCCGCAGATCGAGCGCGTCGAGCAGGCGCAGCTCCGGGCCGGCGCCGGTGACATAAACCCAAGTCGGCAGCATCGGCGCCGAGTGCGCCGCGCGGCAAGCCGCACCGAGAGCGAGCGCCGCGGCCAGCGCCGTCAGGGCCGCGGCCTTCGTCAACTGCTGCGCCGCCGCCATGGCAACTGCTAGCGGCCTTCGCCGGCGCCGTACGCGGGATGCGCGCCCGCGCCCGCGGCCGCGCCCGGCGCGGAACGCTCGAGCAGGGGCGCCAGCCGCCGCGCCTGCTCCATCAGTTGCTCGAGCTGCCGGGGGTAGATCGATTGCGGCCCGTCGCTCGCCGCGTGCTCGGGCTGGTCGTGAACCTCCACGATCAGGCCATCGGCGCCCACCGCCAGCGCCGCGCGCGCCAGCGGCAGCACGCGGTCGCGGCGTCCGGTCCCGTGACTGGGGTCCACGATCACCGGCAAGTGGCTGACCGCCTTGACCGCCGGCACGACGCTGAGATCGAGCGTGTTGCGTGAATGGTCGGAGAACGTGCGCACGCCGCGCTCGCACAGCACGACCTGATAGTTGCCCTCGGACAGCACGTATTCCGCCGCCATCAGCCATTCATCCAGCGTCGCCGCCATGCCCCGCTTCAGCAGCACCGGCTTGCGCGACTGGCCGGCGCGGCGCAGCAGCGAATAGTTCTGCATGTTGCGCGCGCCGATTTGGATCATGTCGGCATATTGCTCGACCAGCGCCAAGCTCTCGGTGTCGATCGCCTCGGTGACGATGCCCAGCCCGAAGCGTTCGCGGGCCTCGGCCAGGATCGCCAGCCCCTTTTCCCCCAAGCCCTGAAAGGCGTACGGCGAGGTGCGCGGCTTGAAGGCGCCGCCGCGCAGCAGTTGCGCGCCGGTTGCAGCCACCTGGTCGGCGATGCGGAACAATTGCTCACGGTTCTCGACCGCGCACGGCCCGGCGATGAAGGCCAGCTCCCCGCCGCCGATGGCGGCGCGGCCCACGCGCACCACCGTCGGTTCCGGCTTGACCTCGAGGCTGACCAGTTTGTAAGGCTTCGAGACCCGGATCGCCTCGGCCACGCCCTCCAGCACTTCCAGGTCGCTGGGCTCGAGCGCGCCCTTGTTGCCGGTGATGCCGATGGCCGTGCGCTGCGCGCCGGGAATGGCGTGGGCGCGCAGCCCCAGGCTCTCGATGTGGCGGCAGACGGCGGCGATCTGCTCCGCCGTCGCGTCCGCTCGCATTACCACCAGCATGCCGCCCGCCTCCGCTCAGCCGAAAAACACCGACGCGATCTCATAGAGTTCCGGATCCACCTTGCGGTTGGTTCCGAGCGCGTCCGCCAGCGGCACCGAGGTCAGCCGCTGCCCTTGCAGCGAGGCCATGCGCCCGAACTCGCCCTGGTGCACCATGTCGATCGCCTGCACCCCGTAGCGGGTCGCGAGCACGCGGTCGAAGGCGGTGGGCGAGCCGCCGCGCTGGATGTGCCCCAAAATCACCACCCGCGTCTCGAAATCCGTGCGCGCCTGAATCTCCGCCGCCAGCGTCGAGCCGATGCCGCCCAGCCGCACATGGCCGAACTCATCGAGCTTTTGTCCCTGCGTCACCTGGTCGGCGCCGTCGGCCAGCCGCGCCCCTTCCGCCACGACCACGATGCTGAAGTACTTGCCGCGCGCGTGCCGCCGCTTGAGCAGATCGCAGACCTGGTCGATATCGATGCGCCGCTCCGGAATCAAGATCACGTCGGCGCCGCCGGCGATGCCGGAGTAGGTGGCGATCCAGCCGGCGTCGCGGCCCATGACTTCGACCACCATAATGCGATTGTGCGCCTCCGCGGTCGTGTGCAGGCGGTCAATCGCCTCGGTGGCGATATTCACGGCGGTGTCGAAGCCGAAGCAAAAATCGGTGCCGGCGAGATCGTTGTCGATGGTCTTCGGCACGCCCACGATCTTCAGCCCCGCCTGATAGAGCTTGAGTCCCACGCCCAGCGTGTCGTCGCCGCCGATGGCGATCAGCGCGTCGAGCTGGTTTTCGGCGAAGGTCTTGCGCACGCGGTCCACGCCGTCGGGCTGCTTCATGGGGTTGGTGCGCGACGTGCGCAAAATGGTGCCGCCGCGATGGACGATGCCGGGGATCGAATCGAGATCCAGGGCTTGGAAGCGGTTTTCCAGCACGCCGCGCCAGCCCTCGAGAAAGCCCAATATCGAATCGCCGTAAAACATCGTGCCCTTGCGCACCACGGCGCGAATCACGGCGTTCAACCCCGGGCAGTCACCGCCGCCGGTGAGAATCCCCACTCGCATCCCTTTTCGTTCCCCTTTTCTCGTTCGAGTTTTTGCGGCACTCACAAAGAGTTTTATTCTAGCCTGTGCCGGCTGCGCCGTTGCGTCCACGGCTGGGAAACCACGTCTCCGTCGCGGGAGGCGTCGAGCATGCCCCCGAGCGCGCGCACGAGTTGGGCTGCGAGGCGCTGCAGATCTTTTCCGCCAGCCCGCGGCAGTGGCGGGCGCCGGAGATCTCTGCGGCCGCCGGGCGCTTGTTCGCCGCGCGGCGGCGGCAGTGGAAGCTGCGCCCGGTCGTCATTCACGACAATTACCTGATCAATCTCGCGGGGGCCGACGCCACGCTGCAAACGCGCTCGCGCGAGGCCTTCCGCGGCGAACTGCGCCGCGCCGCCGCGCTCGGCGCCGAGTTTCTGGTCATGCATCCCGGCAGCGCCGGCGGCGGCGGCCATGCCGCCGCCATCGCCCGCCTCGCCGCGGCCATCCGCGCCTGCGCGCAAGGGATGCGCTGGGGCCGGCTGCGTTTGCTGATCGAAAACACGGCCGGCGGCGCCGCACGCCTGGGAGGCACCTTCGCCGAGGTCGCCGCCATCCTCGAGGCCCTGCGCGGCCTCCCCGTCGGCGCCTGCATCGACACCTGCCATTGCTTCGCTTCCGGCTACGACCTGACCGATCCCGCCGGCTACGAAGCCACGATCCAGGAGCTCCGGGCCACCGTCGGATTGCGGCGCGTTTACGTGGTTCACGCCAACGATTCCAAGGGCAAGCTCGGCTCGCATCTCGACCGCCATCAGCACATCGGCCGGGGCTACCTCGGCGATGAAACATTCCGCCGCCTGTTGCACGATCCGCGCCTCAAGCACGCCGCCTTCATTCTCGAAACCCCGATCGATCGCCCCGGCGACGACCGCCGCAATCTCGACCGCCTCAAGTCGCTGCGCGGCGACGCCTAGCCTTCGCGACCGGGTCTGATTCGGGCGCGGCCGACCAAACCTCTGCGGCCACGAGGCGCCATGGGGAAGGGCGTGCGGCGCCGAGCAGGGCTCCAAGCCAGCGCGGGCTTGCCGCCGGGAAGATCGGCCGGCGGCCGGCTGGCGGGAAGCGACGTTCCTTGCGCGGTGTGCAGATCGGTTGCACTTGGGAGCATTACTTCCGCGCCGGCCTTGCCCACCGGCACGGCCTAAAGCTCATTGAATCTTTGAATCGCCACAGGGAGCCAGCAAGTGCGCGACGGCAGCCCGTTTGCTTACCCTCACCCCCGGCGGGGAGGGCGCGCATGGGGCGCGCCGATCCAAGAGGCGGCAACGATGCTGGCGGCGCTTTGCGATGGTGTTCTGGCCGCGTACGGCTCGATCCCCGTGCCCCATCGCGGCCGGGATCGACTGGTCGCGTTCTTGGAGCGGCGGGCGCGCACGCGTTGGACCGGCGTCCGCACGATCACCCGGCGAGGCCTGCGGCTGTTGTGCGATTTCTCGGTAGACGACGTGGGGTGGACGCTATATTCCTACGGCTGCCTCGATTATTTCGACGAGCAGGCGATGCGCCGCCTCCTTCGCCCGGGCGGCATCGCCATCGACGCCGGCGCCAATATCGGCTATTACTCGCTGCTGCTGGCGCGCTGGACCGGCTCCGCGGGCAGGGTTATCAGCTTCGAGCCGGTGCCGTTCACCTATTCCTTCTTGCAGCGCAACCTCGCGCGTAATGGCGGCAATAATGTCACGCCGGTCAATTGCGCGCTCGGCGCGGGAGCCGGCCGCGTGCGCATGACGAATCCATCGGGAGCCAGGCTCGGGCATTTCAGCGTCGCCGAGAGCGGCGGCTTCGAGGTGCCCTGCGCGACGCTCGACGGCGAGATCGCGCGGCTCGACCTCAGGCGCGTTGATTTCATCAAAATCGACGTGCAGGGCTACGAGCTCGAAGTGCTGCGCGGCGCCGAGGATTGTCTGCATCGCTTCCGGCCTAGCCTGATGTTCGAGGTCGATAAGAAAGCCCTGCATGAGCACGGCGTCCTGCCCTGCCAGCTCGGGCGGTTTCTTCGCGAGCGGGGCTATGAACTGTTTCGCGCGAACCGGCACGCGTGGCTCTCGCCGGCGCAATGCGTCAGCGACGATTCCGTGAGCTGGTTCAATCTTTTTGCGGTCCACTCCGGAGCCTAGGCGTCGTTCGGCGGGACGCTGGCGCCGCCGTCGGGGGCGCGTCTCGCGGCGCATGCGCCGTGTTGCAAGCGTGAGCCGGTCAGGCTCGAGGCGTTCCCGGGCATCCCCAAGCTCTTGACCCTGGCGGCCTGACGCCGGGGACCCGATGCCGCGCAAAAGGCAATTCGCCTCGCCCGGCGCCGGGCTCCAACGGCCTCGGCCGGCGGCCAGCGGTCAAGAGCCCGATCCGGGAGGGTACAATCGAAGTTCCTCCCCATGGCGAGTGCCCCGTCTGTTGCGACTTCGAGCCGCCCAGCCAGCTTCGCGGAGGTGCGGCGGCAGGCGGCGCGCTACAACGTCATCCCGCTGACGCGCACGCTGCTAGCCGATCTGGAGACGCCCGTGGCGGCCTATCTCCAGCTCGCGTCCGGCGATCAGGGACGCTACTCCTACCTGCTTGAAAGCGTGACCGGCGGCGAGATCGTGGGTCGCTACTCCTATATCGGCTGGGCGCCTTATCGCCTGTTGCGGCAGCGGCAGGGCCGGGTTGAGGAGCTGCGGCCGCCCGAACGGCGCTGGAAACCGCTCGCCGAAGACCTGATCACGGCGGCGCGCGCCGAAGTCGCCCGCCGGCGCTTGGCCCCGGTGGAGGGCCATCGCTTCCTGGCGGGCGCGGTGGGCTATCTCGGCTACGATTGGGTGCGCTCGTTCGAGAAGCTGCCGGCGCGCGCGCAAGACGATTTGGGCGTGGATGAAGCGCTGCTGATGTTTTTCTCGCGGCAGGTGATCTTCGATCACGTGCGGCGGCAGATGACGCTGGTGGCCTGCGTCATGGCCGAACCGGGACGCTCGCTGGCGGCGGAATATGCGCGGGCGCGCCGCGACCTGGAGGCGATGGAGCGGCGGCTGCGGCGTCCGCCGCGGTTGCCGCGGCCCGCCCGGCCGCCGCGCCGCGCCGCCCGCCCCCGCGCCACGCTGACGCCGGCCCAGTACCAGGCGGCGGTGCGCCGCGCCCGCGAATACATCCTCGCCGGCGACGCCTTCCAGATCGTGCTCTCGCAGCGTTGGGACCGGCCCACCGCGGCGCCTCCGTTTCAGGTCTATCGCGCGCTGCGCACGATCAATCCCTCGCCCTACATGTTTTATCTCCAGCTGGACGGCCTGCACCTGGTGGGCGCCTCGCCGGAGCTGTTGGTCGGCATCGAAGACCGCGAGATTCTCTACCGGCCCATCGCCGGCACGCGCCCGCGGGGCGCGACGCCGGCGCACGACGAGGCCCTGGAAGCCGAGCTGCGCACCGACGCCAAGGAGCGCGCCGAGCACGTCATGCTGGTGGACCTGGGCCGCAACGACGTGGGCCGGGTGGCGGAGACCGGCTCGGTGCGCGTGCCGCGGCTCATGTACGTGGAGAAATACTCGCACGTGCAGCACTTGGTCAGCGACGTGCGCGGGCGGCTGGCGCGCGGGCAAGATCTCTTCGACGCCCTGCGCGCCTGCTTTCCCGCGGGTACGCTGACGGGCGCGCCCAAGGTGCGGGCCATGGAAATCATCGAGGAGCTCGAGCCCACCCGCCGCGGCGCCTATGGCGGCGCGGTGCTCTACCTGGACTTTTCCGGCGACCTCAACGCCTGCATTGCCATCCGCACCATCCTCATGCGCGGCGGCGTCGCGCACGTCCAGGCGGGAGCGGGCATCGTCGCCGACTCGCGGCCCGAGCGCGAGCACGAGGAGTGCCGCAACAAAGCCGGGGCGCTGCTGCGCGCCATCGCCATGGCGGAAGACGGGCTGCGCTCGGGTAGGCGCCGATGATCTTCCTGCTCGACAACTACGACTCGTTCACGTTCAACCTGGCGCAGTATTTCGGCGAGTTGGGCGAGGAGGTCGTCGTGCGCCGCAACGACCGGACGACGGTCGCGGAGATCCTGGAGCTTCGCCCCGCGGCGCTGGTGATCTCACCCGGCCCCTGCACGCCCGACCAGGCCGGCATCAGCGTCCCCGCCGTGCGCGCGCTCGCGGGCCAGATCCCGATCTTGGGGGTCTGCCTCGGCCATCAGGCGATCGGCCAGGCCTTCGGCGCCCGGATCGTGCGCGCGGCGGCGGTCATGCACGGCAAGACCAGCGCCATCACTCACGACGAGCGCACCATCTTCCAGGGCTTACCCAACCCGTTTGCCGCCACTCGTTACCATTCGCTCGTGATTCAGCCTGAGTCCCTGCCAGATTGCCTTGAAGTCAGCGCCCGAACTGCCGATCAGCTGATTATGGGGGTGCGCCACCGGCAATGGCCGGTGGAGGGGGTTCAGTTCCACCCTGAGAGCATCCTGACCAGTGAGGGTAAGTCCTTGCTGCTGAATTTCTTGCGGATGTATATCCGGGGTTAGGGGTAGGCCGGTATTGCCGGAAGAATCACTAGCGCGAAGGCCGATTTTGCGGTAGTCTCGGTGCAATCCCGCGCCGTCTCCCTCCCGGCGTGATCCGGGCATCCGCTATGACATCCCTGCAAAGCGCCCGCATCTTGATCGTGGACGACGAGGCGGAGATTCGTGACCTCCTCCTGACTCGCCTGCAAATGGAGGGCTACGAGTGCGCCCAGGCGGCGGGAACCGAAGCCGCCCTGCGCTATCTCGACCAGACGCCCTGCGACGTGGTGGTGAGCGACCTGCGCATGGCCGGCCGCTCCGGGCTGGCGCTGCTCGATGAAGTCAAGCGCGCCTATCCCAAGACCGCCGTCATCCTCGCCACCGGCGAGAACGACATCCGGGTGGCGATCGAAGCCATGAAGCAGGGGGCGGCCGATTATCTGCTCAAGCCCTTTCAATTCGATTTGGTCACCGCGGGCATCGCCCGGGCGCTGGAAAAGAAGCGGCTGGAAAACGAGATCGAGAACTACCGCTTGCGGCTGGAGCAGATGGTCAGCGAGCGGACGCGGCAGTTGCAGGAGGCGATGCGGCAGGTCGAGCGCACCTACGACGCCACCTTGCAAGCCTTGGGCGCGGCGCTCGACATGCGCGCCACCGAGGTGGCCGGCCACTCCTTGCGGGTCAGCCGTTTCTCCGAGGAGATCGCGCGGCGCATGGGGTTCGAAGGCGAAGATCTGCGCAACATCCTGCGCGGCGCCTTCCTGCACGACATCGGCAAGCTCGGCATCCCCGACGCCATCCTCCTGAAAAACGGCCGGCTCACGGCGCAGGAAAAGATGGTGATGGAAAGCCACGTGCGCCTGGGCTACGACATGGTGCAGCGCATCGAGTTCCTGGAAGCGGCGGCCGACATCGTGCTCAATCACCAGGAGCGCTACGACGGCCTGGGCTACCCGCGCGGGATGAAGGGCGAAGAGATTCCGCTGGCGGCGCGCATCTTCTCCGTCGCCGACGCTCTGGACGCCATGACCTCGGACCGCCCCTACCGCGCGGCGCTGCCCTTCGCGATCGCGCGCGCGGAGATCGTGCGCGAGGCGGGGCGGCAATTCGATCCCGCCGTCGTGGACGTGTTCTTGTCCGTTCCCGAGGAGCGCTGGCGGCACATCCGCGACGAGGTGGACCAGGAAAGCTACACGCAGCAAGTGATCCGGCACCGCGCCGGCGCGCCGGCGGTGCCGCCCGCCTCCGACGTCGTGATGCTGCCGCGGCTGCGCGCCGCCGCCGGCAAGGCCTAAGCTCCCAGCTCCATCCGGCCGCCGCTTTCCCCGCTCCGCGCTCCCGGCCGAGGCGGCGGGCGGCGCGGCCGCAGGGAAAAGACCGCGCAGATCCTGCGGCCATTGCCCCCTGAACTCAGCGACCTGGCGGGGGGAAACGTGCTCGGCCAACAAGCGTACGATGGCGGCGGCGCGGCGGCGGGCGGCTCCCGGGCCCACGCGCCACGCCCGCGGGCTCCGCGGCGATGAGATGTGGGACCCAGCGTTCGCCGTCACTTCGCGCAGCCGCAGGGCGCGGGGATCCACGCCGGGCCGATCACCGCCAGCGCCAAGTCGCGGTCGGCGGCGATACCGCCAACTGCCGGGATCCGCTCATCAGCACCGCGCCGAGGCATTTGCCGGCCCTGGCGGCGCCGCCGAACAGACCCGTGGAGTGCCCGGCTAGGACGATTATTGTTTCGCGACGACCCCGCTCCAGCGGCAGGAAGCTCCCCTCAGGGCTTCGAGTATACTCGCGGCATTCAGCGAGGGCGCGCGCACGCCGCTGGCGGGCGCTGCCGCGAACGCGAACGGCGCCGGCTCGCAATCGCGGCCCGCGCACGCGACCGGAAACGCTGCTATGGTGAGGGACGGACAACCCGCATGACGGACTTGAGGGGCGATGATGCCGCCGCACGCTTGCGGCGCTACAACCGCTTTTTGCTCCTGGTCGCCGGCCTGGGCGGCCTGCTCTACGGCGTGGACGTCGGCATCATCGCCAGCGCCCTGCCCTATCTCCAGGCGACCTCGGGATTGAACGGCGACCAGTTGTCCGTCGTCGTGGCGGCGGTGCTGCTGGGCGCAACCATCTCCACGCTGTTTGCCGGCTGGCTGGCGGATTGGATGGGGCGGCGCTGGCTGATGATTGTGACCGGCGCCATCTTCGTGGTCAGCATCCCCATGATCTCGCTGGCGCACGGCTACGGCCCGCTGGTGATCGGGCGGCTGTGCCAGGGCGTGAGCGCGGGCCTGATTGGCGTGGTGGTGCCGCTGTATCTGGCCGAGTCGCTGCCCGCGGCGACGCGCGGCAAGGGCACCGCCATCTTCCAGTGGCTGCTGACGCTGGGCATCGTCGCGGCGGCGCTGGTGGGCATGTATTTCAGCTACCGCGTGGACGCGGTGGCCAAGCTGGGCGACGCGCAACGGCTCTTCGCTTTCAAGGACTTCGCCTGGCGCAGCATCTTTTGGGTGTCGTTGCCGCCGGGGCTGTTCTTCTTCGTGGGCGGATTCTTCCTGGCCGAGTCGCCGCGCTGGCTGGCGCGGCGGCGCGGCGTCGAAGCCGCCGCCGCCGCCCTGCGCCGCTCGCGCACCGAGCAGGAAGTGCGGCTGGAAATGGACGAGATTCAAGCGGCCTTGCAAGCCGAGCGCGCGCAGCGCGGCCAGGCCAAGGAATCGCTGCTCAAGCGCAAGTACGTGCTGCCCTTCCTGCTCGCTTGCGTGATCCTGTGCCTGAACCAGACCACCGGCATCAACTCGCTCATCGGCTACAACACCAACATCCTGCTGCAAAGCGGCCTCTCGGATTTGCAGGCGCACTGGGGCTACATCGTTTTCACGCTGATGAACTTCTTGCTCACCATCGTCGGCGTGATGCTGGTGGACCGCCGCGGGCGCAAGTTCCTGCTCTCGCTGGGCACGGCGGGGGTGGTGGTGTCGCTGGTGGCGACGGGCGTGCTGTTCGCGCGCAACGAGCGCGGCAACGTGGACGTGCGCGCGGCGGTGCAGGCGCTGGTGCGCCCAGATCAAACGCTAACACTCGACTTCAACCGCGCGCTGGAAGCGCGGCTGCTGGCCGCCGCCGGGCGGCCGGCGGCGGCCTTCGGCGGCCGTCCCGCCTCGCTTTCGGTCATCTACGCGTACGGCGACTTCCAGTTCGCCTCGCCGGTGGTGCGCTCGGACCAGACCGCGGCCAAGCCGATCGCGATTGACCGGCAGGACTCGCTGCCGGCGAACGGAGTGGTGGCGTTCTTCACCGATCCGTTCGCGGCGCTGGGCCCTGCCCGCAGCGCGCCGCTGGTGATTCGCCATGCCACCCTCACCCCCTTGCCCAGCACCGAGAACGGCTGGGTGACGGCGGTGACGCTGTTCTTCTTCATGGGCTTTTATGCGATCGGACCGGGCATCGTCGTCTGGCTGGCGCTTTCGGAGTTGATGCCGACGCGCATCCGCTCCACCGGCATGAGCATCGCGTTGCTGCTGAACGAGGCGGTTTCGACGCTGATCGCGGCGATCTTTTTGCCCACGGTCGGCCACTACGGCTACGCCTCGATGTTCTTCGCCTTCGCCGCGTTCACCGTCCTCTACTTCTTGGTCGCGCTCTTGCTGCTGCCGGAGACGAAGGGACGGACGCTGGAAGAGATCGAACGCTTCTTCGCGCCGCCCGACCGCGCCGCCGACGCGATTCCCCAGCCCTAGGCGGCGCGCGATCGCGGGCGCGAATGCCGCCCGCCCGCACGACCGCGGCCTCGACTGCTGCTGCCGGGGCCGCTCGTCCCGCCGCGCGGCGACGAACGAAACCTTGACGGCACTCTTCCACGGCAGCGGCCGCGATCGCCGCGCCCCTTAGAGCAAGATCATGACACTGTCATGAATGACAGAATCGTGCTGGCGCTGCTGCTCGACGGCCCGCGGCACGGCTACGCGCTGGCGCCGCAGGCGGGGCTGATTCTCGCGCGCGGGCCGCTGCACAACAACGTGATCTATCCGCTGCTGCGGCGCTTCGCGGCGCGCGGCTGGGTGCGGGCGCGGGCGGCGGCGGGCGCGCGCGGCCGGACGCGGAAGCTCTACGCGCTTTCGGCCGCGGGGCGGCGCGAGGTGCAGCGGCGGCTGAAGAGCTTCACGCCGCGCGACGCGCAAACCGCCGGCGCCTTTCAACTTCGCGCCGGCTTGTTCGGCATGCTGACGGCGGCCGAGAGGCGGCGCATTCTGGCGGCGGGCGATCAGGTTCTCGCCGGGCGCGAACAAAAGCTGCGGGCGATGCTCGCGCATTTCCGGCCGGCGGGCTTTCCCGCCGCTGTCCTGCGCTTTCGCTTGCGGGAGACCACCGCCGAGCGGCGCTTCCTCGAGCGCCTGGCCCGCTTGGCGACAGATTCGAAATCCGTGGGAGGCCGGAGATGATCCAACCGATCGAAGCGCTGTGGCTGGCGTTGGGCGCCTATTGGCTGCTCGCGGCCCGGCACAGCAAGGCGACGCGCCGCCGCGAGGCGCGCTGGCGGACCTGGGGACGGCTGGCTTTGCTGGCCGCCGCCTTCGAGTTCGTGTTTTCGCCCTGGGGCCGGATCGGCTGGCTGGGAGGGCGCTTCGTGCCGGCCGGCGCGGTCACGTACTGGCTGGGCGTGGGGCTGACGGCGGCGGGCATCACGGTCGCGGCCTGGGCGCGGCACTGCCTGGCGGCCAACTGGTCGGGCGCGGTCACGCTGAAGGAAGGCCACGAGCTGGTCCGCCGCGGCCCCTATGCGCGCGTCCGCCATCCGATCTATGCCGGCATCCAACTCGGCATGCTGGGCACCGCCATTGCGGTGGGCGAGTGGCGGGCGCTGCTTGCCTTCGGCGGCTTGGCCCTGGCGCAGGCCTTGAAGGCGCGGAAAGAGGAGCGCTGGCTGGCGAGCGAGTTCGGCGCCGCCTTCGCCGAACACAGCCGGCAGACCGGCATGTTTGTGCCGCGGCTATTCTAGCCGGCCCAGCGCGGCGGCGGACACGCGCCCGCCACTGACCGCGCGGACGGTCGCGAAGCGGGACGCGGTGCTAAACTCCGCCCATGGCGCCCCGCAACTCCGATTCCACCGAACTTCATCAGCGCGAGAGTCACGCGCATCTTCGTCCCCCGACGCAGGTCCTGACGCGGGGCTTCGATCCCCGCCTGTCGGTGGGCTCGGCGCGGCCGGCGGTGTTTCGCAGCTCGACCTACGTGTTCTCGAGCCCGGAAGCGGCCGAGCGCGCATTCGCGATCACCAGCGGCCGTCTGCAGCCGGAGCCGGGCGAGCAGCCGGAGCTGATCTACTCGCGCATGAATCATCCCAACGCGGAGATTCTCGAGGATCAGGTGGTGCCGCTCGAAGCCGGCGCCACGCGCGCGCTCGTCTTCAACAGCGGCATGGCCGCCATCACGACCGCGCTGATGGCCTTCGCCAAGCCCGGGCAGGCGATCATTTACACCGTGCCGATCTACGGCGGCACGCAGCATTTCATCCAGGATTTCTTGCAGCCGCTGGGGGTGCGCGGCGTAAAGGTGCCGGCCGGCGACACCGCCGCGCTGCGGCGCGCGATCGAGCGGGAAGCCGATCCGGCGGTCGTGCTGGTCGAGACCCCGGCCAACCCAACCCTGGTCATGACCGACATTCACGCCGCGGCGGCCGCGTGCAACGCCCGGACGCCGAAGCCGGTGCTGATGGTGGATAACACCCTGCTGGGGCCGGCCTTCCAGCATCCGCTGCCCTGCGGCGCCGACTTGTGCCTCTACTCGGCGACCAAGTACCTGTCCGGCTTCAGCGACCTCATCGGCGGCATGGCGATCGCGGCCGACGGCAGCCTGATCACCAAGATGAAGGGGCTGCGCAGCTTGCTCGGCAACATCTTGCAGCCGGATGAGTGCTGGATCTTGGACGGCCATCTGCCCACCGTGAACCTGCGCATGACGCGCGCCTGCGAAAATGCGCAGCGCATCGCCGCCGCGCTGGCGCGCAACCCCGCGGTGGCGCGGGTGCATTATCCGACGCTGTTCACCGATCCCGAGCAGATCAAGATCTATCGCGCGCAATGCGACGCGCCGGGCGCGATGATCAGCTTCGAGGCGAAGGGCGGCAAGGCGGCGGCGTTCGATTTCTTGCGCTCCCTGCGCGTCGGGCGCGACGCCGTCTCGCTGGGCGGCGTCGAGACGCTGGCCTGCCATCCCATGACTACGACCCACTCCGGGTTCACCCCCGAGGAGTTCGCGCAGGCGGGCGTGACCGCGGGGCTGGTGCGGCTTTCGATCGGCATCGAAGATGCCGAGGACCTGCTGGCCGATTTCGAACGCTCCCTCGCCGCCGTGGCGCCGGTGCAATCCGAACCTTGAGGCGCACGCCGCGCCCGGCACTGCGGCGATCGCCCTGCCCGATGCAAAGCCCCGGTTCCGCCAGCGCGCGGGGGCGGGCGCCTAGGTTCAATCCTGCGGCACGGGAATCTTGCGGCTGATGAACATCGCTACGGCGAAGCCGATGCAGAACATCAGCGCCAGGACGCCGTTCACGCGATTGACCAGGCTGATCACGCGCGGCTGCGGGATGCCCGAGCGCGGCAGCACCACCCATTCCATGAAGACGTAAACGATGATGCCGTACACCGGCCCCCAAAGCACCGGCCGGCGCACCAGGAACACGAGTTTCCGGCCGGCGAGGAAAAAGACCGTCGTCCAGATCAGGGCAATGGTGAAGTGCAGCACGACGCCGAGCGCGACCGAGCTCCAGCCGAGATGGAAGGCGCGCGGGCCGATCAGGCCGGAGGCGATGTACTGGAAGATCTGGTACGGAGTGATGGACCGGAAGAAATTGAAGATGATGTTGTCGGCGATATCGAAGACGCCCGCCAGCAGGCCGATCCAGAGCAGCGTGCCGGCGCCGGCCGAGCGTACCGCGGTTGCGAGCGAAGTCGATTGCGAGCCGGCGCTCATTCTGCGCGTGCCTCCCGCGCCAGGCTCGAGCCGCGGCCCAGCGGCAGCAATAATATAGCGCAGCCGGCGACGGTGACTCGCGGCGGGTTCGCGGCGCCGCGGGCGCCGCGGCGCAGGCCGTCCGAAAGGCGCCTTTTCGCGGCGCGGCTGATTGCGGCGCCGGTGCAGAAGTGGCGAGACGGGAGGCCAGCGCATCTCATGGCGCATGGGCAAGAAGATGTCGCCGACGTTGCGGATCGCCTGCGTGGCGGGCGGGGGATTCCTGGTCGCGAACGCCATTCGATTTCGCCGGCGGCGGAGCACGGCGATTCCGCTCGGCATGGCGGGAGGGTTCCTGCTGCGCAGCGGCGCCGAGGGGCGCATGCCGCCGCGCGAGCGGCCTCGCTTCGCCGTATGCCGCGGCGCCAAGTCGCTGCCCGGGCCGGCGCGCGCCGCCGCCCTCGCGGGCGGCGCGGCGCTGATTGCCGGCACCGTGCGGCGGCGGTCGGCGCTGAGCCCGCCGCTGGGCATGGCCGGAGGGATGCTGCTGCGCGCGAGCCTTCATGGCCATTTCGCCGGCCGCTGCGCCGCGTAAGGAGCGGGCAAGGTCCGCTCGCTCGCGGTTCGGGCCCGGCGCGCTTGCGCCCGTAGACGGCTCATTCGCGGGAAGTCTCGACAGCGCCGGCGGCGGCGCGCCGCAGTTCCGCGATGTCGAGCTTCTTCATCTGCTGAAACGCGCGGGTGCCGCGCGCGATCTTGGCTTCATCGCCGCTTCCCATCAGCTCGCCCATCATGGCTGGAGCGATTTGCCAGGAGACGCCGAATCGGTCTTTGAGCCATCCGCACTGCTCGGCGCGAGGATCGGCGGAAAGCCGGACCCAGAATTCGTCGATCTCCGCCTGCGTATCGCATGGGACGAGGAACGAGATCGCTTCATTGAACGTGAAGCCGTGCGGGCGCGCGCTGTCCATCGCCGCGAACTGCTGGCCGGCAAGCGTGAACGAAGCGAACTTGACCGTGCCGGGCGCCTCCGGCGCTTCATCGGCGCCATAGCGCGCCAGCACGGCGGCGCGGGAGCGCGGGAACGTGCCGGCATAGCACTGAATGGCCTCTTCCGCCTTGCCGGCGACCGGGCCGGTGAACAGGAGAACGGGCGTGATCTTTTGTCCCTCGGCGCCGTCGCTCGCGTACATCAACTGCCACGAAAGTCCGTAACGGTCCTCCAGCCAGCCGTAGCGCTCGCTGAAGGGATAGCTGCCGATGGGCAGGAACGCCCGTCCGCCCGGCAAGAGCCGGCTCCAGAGCTCGTCCACTTCGGCGGCATTCCCGCACCGCACCGCAAACGAGATGGAGGGATTGAAGCGAAACCGCGGCCCGACACTGATCGCCATGAACGGTTGCTCGGCGAGCGTGAACACTACAACGTCGGTATCCCCGGAAGGGGTGTTGCGCAGCGTCGTGACGCTGTCCACTCGCGAGCCCGGAAATAGCGACACGTAAAAGGCGGCCGCCTGCTTGGCTTCCTTGTCGAACCAGAGATGCGGGGTGATCGCCTTCATGGCAGGCCCTAAGCTTTGAGATGCGGCGGGGATGGCCGGCGCGGGTGACAAGCGAAGTCGTCGTAAGCGCCCGCCTGAGGGCTAATCTTCGCGCAAAGCCTCCATGGGCGGCAGCCGCGCGGCGCGGCGCGCGGGCACCCAGGCTGCGGCGCCGCCGATCATCGCCAGGCCCACCGCCACGGCGCACAGCACCCAGGGATCGGCGGGAGTTATCCAAAACAGCAATCCCCGCACCGCGCGTGCGCCGGCAAAGGCCAAAACCAGGCCGAGCGCAATGCCCGTACCCACCACCACCCCCGCCGCTTGGCGGCGGGTCGCCCCCATCGCCATGCGCACGCCGATTTCGCGCCGCCGCAGCGTGACGCGATACGCCAAGACCCCGTAGATGCCGATGGCCGCCAGCAACAGCGCCAGCACGGCGAATGCCGCCCCGAGCCAGGCCAGCAACAGACTGGAGCGCAGGCCGCCCTCGATCTTCTGCCGGAAGGGCGTGAACTGCACCGTCAACTGCGGCGCCACGCCATCCACCGCCGTCACCACCTCGTGCTCCAGCGTCGCCAGGTCCATGGTCGAGTAGACCGCCGCCTCGAAATCCGGGTCGAGGTGGCGATTCTGGAAAGCGTCGAGAAAGACGATCGGCACGAAGGGCGCGCGCAGGGCTTCGTATTTCTCGTCGGCCGCGAGGCCGACGATGCGGTACGCCGGACCCGGCTTGCCCGCCATGTTTTCGATCTGGAACCACCGCCCGATGGGGCTGGCGCCGCCCAGGTATTGGCGCGCGAAGGCTTGGGTGACGATGGCCACCGGCGGCGAAGCCGTCGTATCCGAGTCCAAAAAGTTCCTGCCGGCCAGGAGCTTGGCGCCGAAGGTTTGGAAAAATCCCGGGCTGATCTGGTTGAACCACGGCGTCGCCCGCGTCACCCCCGCATGGCCTGCGCTCGGCGCGATGCGGATCACACCGTCCACGCCGATGCCCGCGACCGGCATGACCCTGACCATGGTGGCCGCGCGCACCGCGGGAATGCGCTGCAGACGGGATAACAGCCGCTGCTGATACGCCAACCGGGCTTCCGGGGCCAGATGCAAGGGGCTGAGATCGGCGTCGAGGACCAGCACATGGTCTTCCCGGAACCCCGGCTGCACCGCCGCCAAGCGGTGCAGCGAGCCGGCAAACAGCAGCCCGGCCGCCAGCAGCGCCGCCGCCAGCGCCACCTGCGCGACCACCAAACCGCGCCGCAAGCCGCTGCCGCCGGCTAGACTCCGCCCGCCCGAGCGGAGCGCCTCGGCGGGGGCGGTCTTGGCTGCCGCCAGCGCCGGCGCCAGGCCGGCGAGCAGGCAGATCGCCGTAGCCCATGCCGCCAAGAGCGCCAAGAACCGCCAGTCCAGGGAAAATTCAAACCAGGGCGTCTGCGCGCCTGCTTGCAGCGCCGCCGCCAGTGCCGGGGTGCCCGCCGCCGCGATTGCCACGCCCACCAAGACGCCGCCCACCGCCAGCGCCGCGCTCTCCGCCAATGCCGAGCGCGCCAGCGCCGCCTGCGCGGCGCCCAGAGCCAGGCGCACGGCCATCTCGCGCCGCCGGGCGCCGGCGCGAGACAGCAGCAGATTGGCCAGATTCGCCGCGGCAATCAGCAGCACCACCGCTGCCAGTGCGAACAACATCCAAAGCGGGGACGCGTAGCGCCCGCCCAAACTGGAAACGCCCCGCGCGGCGCTGAAGACTTCGAGCCGGCGCTTAAGGTAATGGCTGCGCGCTCGCGGCCCGTAATCGGAGGGCACGGTGGCGGCGAACATGGCCGGAGAGATCGCCGCCAGTTGCGCACTGGCCCGTTCGAGGTCCCAGCCCGGCCGCAACCGGCCGATGGGATCGAGCAGCCAGGCGTACGGTGCGTGCAGCCAGGCTCCATCGCCATCTAGCAGCGGTTCCGCGCACAGCGGCAAAGCCACATCGAAGGAACCGCCAACGTCCACGCCGCGAAAGCCCTTGGGCGTTACGCCCAGGATCGGCAACGCGTGGCGGTTCAGGGTAATGAACGTTCCGGCGATGGGCACGCCGTCCAACGCCCGGCGCCAATAGCTATAACTCAGCACCACCCCGGGCGCGCCGCAGCCGGGCTGGTCGTCGGCGGGGGCCAGCAGCCGTCCCGCGGCCGCTTGCACGCCCAGCACGGAAAAGAAATTTCCGGTGACCCAAATCTGTTGGACTAACCGCGCTTTTCCGGTGGTGGCGGCGTCAAGAGGCCCACCCGCCGACCCGGCCCACGCGGCCAAGTCGGTGAAAGCCTCCTGCGCCGCGGCGATGTGCTGATAAAGGGCGTAATTCACCGCACCGTAGGGCGCCCTGCCGCCGCCGCCATGGTGATCCGCGATCTCCACCTGCGCCAACTGCCCCGGATTGGGCACCGGCAGGGGCCGCAGCAGCAGGACATCGGCCAGGGCAAAAATCGCGGCGTTGGCGCCAATCGCCAGACCCAGGCAGAGCACCGCCGCGAGGGTGAAGCCCGGGGCATGGCGCAGGGACCGCAGGGCATCCCGAATGTCGCGCAGCAGCGGCGGGCCCGGCCGCCATGCCTGACGGCTCGGCCCGCCGGGCGGCGCGGACAGCTCGGCCAGCGCCGCGGCTCGCGCCTCGGCCTCGGCGGCGCCGGCCGCCCGTTGCGCCTGGTAGCAGGCCTCGAGATGCTGCGCCAGTTCTTCCTCGGCGGTCTGGCGGCGTGCCGGCGGGAGTGCGGCGCCGGCCAGGTGGGCTCGCGCCGCCGCCAGCCAGTCTTGCAGGCGGGGCTCCGCATCCGGCGCGCGGCCGGCTGGCCCTTGCAGCGGCGGTTCAGGCATGTTCGCCCCCGGTCACCTGCTCCACGGCGCGCACGAAACTCCGCCACTCCGACTGTTGCGCCGCCAGCATCCGCCGTCCGGCGGCGGTCAGGCGGTAAAAGCGCCGCCGCCGCTCGCCCGGCTTCTCCACCCAACGCCCGCGAATCCACCCGCGCTCCTCGAAGCGGTAAAGCAGGGGATACAGCGAGGCGGCGTTGTAGCGCAGCTCCCCGCCCGAACGGGCGGCGATCATTTGGCTGAGCTCGTAGCCGTGGCGCGGGCGCGCCTCCAACAACGCGAGCAACAGCAGTCCCGCGCTGCCCTTCTTGAGTTCCGCCGCGAACGCGCGCAGTGCCATATGTCGAACTGCAACATATCAGACCTCGCCCGCTGCGTCAACTCCGTTCGTGGAGCCCGCTGCGCTTCGCGCCCAAGGGGGAGCCGCAACCGATCCGAGGAGGACGGGCCTGCCCGAGCGACAAATTGGGAAGCGCGGTCCGCGATGGCCCGGTGTGGGAAGACCTTCTGGAGCGCGATGGCAGTGGCGGCGCGCCTGCCGCCACCGCCGCCGCCCGCTCGCCCATCGCGCGCTGCGCCCGCCGGGAACCAACAACTGCGGCGCGGCGCCGCTAATTGCGGCATAGCGTCAACTCCTTCTCCTGGACAAGCAGGCCGCTTTTGTCCTAACTTGCTGCCCGTTGGGCTCGCCGCGCGGCTCTAACGGCGGCGGCAGCGGATCCAGCGGCGGTGACTCATGATTGCCGTAGCTTCGTCGATGCTGGCGATTATGGCAGCGGCGAGCGCTTCCCCGGCTCGTCAGCCGCCCCCGCGGCAGAGCAGCGCCCTCATCAGAGAGCTCGGCGCCGCCGGCCTGGCTTCGCGCGTGAGAGCGCTGCGGCAGATCCGCGCCACGCCGCGTCTCCTCCAGGACCCCCAGGTCGGCCGAGCCATGGCGAAAATCCTGAGCGCCGACACCGATCCGCTTTCGCACTCGAGCCGGATCTGGCGCGGGCCGTACAACGAAGACTGGGCGGAATTCGACGCCAGCCTGGCGGCCACTCTGGAGACAAACTTCGGCTTCGCCGACCCCGACATCGCGCGCGCCCTCGTCCGCGCTTCCTACCAGCCGCAGAGCGCCTTCGCGGCAAGTATCGCCCGTCAGGGCGGCGCTGTGGTCCCCGAACTGGAAGTCTTCCTGGCCCGTGGCGTCCCAACCGTCAAAGCACAGGCCATTGGCGTATTCGGCTTCATGCTGGCGGACGGGCGCGACCGAAAGCTACTGCACCCGCTCTCGGCCGCCCAGGAGGATCTTGTGCGAAGAGCGGTCCTCGCGGGAGCTCGGGACAAAAGCCTCGTCGTGCGCGATGCCGCCGTGCAGTCGCTCGGCTTCGGCGGCGATACAGCCGATATAGGCTTGCTGCGCCGAATCGCCGCCACCGATCCCAGTTGCGCCCAGAACCCCAAGGGAATCACCCTCTGCCGGCAGACGCTCCAGGCGATCCAGAAGATCGAGGCGCGGGCGCAGCGCGGACCAGCAGGCGTCCGGTGACGTCGCGCGGGCCGGCCGAACGCCTGGGCGCACCGGCGCGGGCGGGGCGAGGCGCGTCAGCTCAGAAGCGAAGTGGATGAGCAGGCGCCCTTGCCGGCGCGGCGCGACGGCTCGCGGCCGGGCAGCCCGCCGGTCGTTGCAGGGTTGGAGGCGCGGGTGAGAATCGAACTCACGAATAAAGGTTTTGCAGACCTCTGCCTTACCACTTGGCTACCGCGCCTGAGGATGGGCGACGCTGGCGGCAGCGGAATTGCAGGCTGCCGCGCAAGGCATGGAGCGGGAGACGGGATTCGAACCCGCGACTTCGACCTTGGCAAGGTCGCACTCTACCGCTGAGTTACTCCCGCACGCTCGGAATTTCAATTTAGCATGGCGCCCAGTGGGGCGCAAACGGCGGCCGAGCGCGGCGCGGAAGCGGAGCGGCTGCCCGGCAGCGCGACGCGCGGGCGGCGCCGCGGACGTTCAAATAGCGGGGCAAGGCGGGTCCAAGCCCACCCTGCCCCGCCGTGCGCTAACGGGTTACCGAGAAAAACCCGGGGGCGAAAAAAAAGTTGTGGCCGCGCCGCCAGAATCTTGCGCGCAAATAGCGAACCCCGCCTCCGTATGCGTAGCCCCGAGAGGCGCGGCCGGAGGCGGGGTTCGGACGGTGAACTGATTGGGATTAGCCGAGGGCGGCTCGCCGCCTCGGCATCAGGGCGTATGGATCGCCCTGAAGCGGTTCTAGGCGCGGCGAGCGCCTAGGCTTCAGCCACCTCGCTAGTCCAAAATGCGCTGCGTTTACTGCCAGAACTTTCCACTGGACCACCTCCTTTCCTAGCGTGCTTTCAGTAGAACATCGCAGCGGAGGGAACGCAAGAACGGATCGGCACGGGACAAGAAAAGGCAACAGGGCGCGCGAAAGCGAGGGCTTTCGGCTGGGCGACAGCGGGCCATCAGCGGGCATCACGAACCTCGTCCCACGCGCCCGAGCGCACGGCAAGGCCGCTCATCTCCGGCGGCCGGGTCGCTTGGGCTCCGCGCCTGCGCGGGCGCGAGCGGGGAGGCAAAAGTCAGTGGAGGCCGGCGTAGGAGGCGCCCATCATGCCGCGGTCGCCTTGGCACAGGATCTCGATGATCTGTTGTTCCAAAACCGAGAGGTCCACGCCGGAACCGGCCGGAAACTTCTCGAGGAACGACTGCTGGCACTTGTCGAGGTCCTCGCGCAGGCGCTGATAGACGTCCCGCTGGGCGCGGGCTTCGTTCAAATCTTGCGGGCGGTCTCGCTTCAAGTAGAGTTCGAGATCTTGCATCAAAACCTTGGCGAACCTCCGCGCGCGCGCCTCGGTGGCGCTCGAGGGACGCACGGGCGCCGGCGCCGGCGCGGCGGCCACCGCCGTTGCCGCGGCGGGCGCGGCTGCAGTCGCCGGCGGCGGCACGGCAGGAAAGCGCGTGGTGGAGACCGTAACCGGGCTGGGCGCGGGGGAATCGTCGGCCGAGCGCCCGGTGCGGCGCATGATCTGGTCCAGCGCCAGGCCGGCGACGCGGAGCAGCGCCGACAAGCGCGGTTCCAATTGGCCGTCGGGCATCTCCGAGCCGCATTCGTAATAGAGCAAACCGATGGTCTTGTCGCGCACCACGAGCGGATGCAGGCCGCCCGCCAGCGAGGTCACGAAGCCCATCGGCAAGGGCTCTTGCAGCGGGCGGTCGGTGCGCCAGCTCAGCGCGCGCGCCTCGGCGGCGGCGAGAGCGAAGGCGTTATGGCCATCCAGCGAGATGCGAATGGGCGCGTCGAAGCCGGCGCTGCGCCAGTTGACCGCCGCGCCGCCCCGGATCACGTAGATCGCGACGCGCGGGGCCAGGTTGCTGGCGGCCATGAAAAGCGCTTGCAGAAGCTGCGGCGGCTGCGCCGAGTCGAGCAGCGCCGCCAGCCACCCCGGCCAAGGATCGAGGGGCACCGGCGGCGGCGGCAGTTGCGCCGACCAGCTTCGAATGCGCCGTTGCAAGGCCTGCTGCACCGGCGGGGTGGCGTCGTGCAAGGCGTTGGCCAGGCCGGCGTTAAGTTCCTGTTGCAGGCGCGTTTCGAGCGTGGCGCGCAGCGAACGCAGCGCGTCGTGCAGCGCCGTTTCCAGGTCGCTGCGAACGGACCGCTCCCAATCTTGCATGGCGGTGGAGAGTGACTCAGCAGCGCTCATTGCGGGCATTATAGGCCGCTTCGTGCCGCCGCTGGCGAGAATTGAACGGGAATTTGCCGGAGTTGACCCAAGTTAATTCCTGTCCCAATGACAGGGCTCCGCACCAGGGGCCAGGGCGCGGCGCAGCGGAGGGCGGCCCGTGCGCGGTCCGCGGCGGGCGGCCGCCGTGCTGCAGAAACGCCGCGCGCGGGCGCGGCGGGGCCGGCGGAGCGAGCCGGCTTACGGAAGGCAGGCACGGTATAATGATCCGAGGGGGCGTCCCGGTTTCGACGGGAGTGGATGAGATCGAGAGGCGTGTCGGGACCCATGCACCCGTAATCGCGTGGAAACCCTGAAATGCCAATCAACAACTGGCATACGCTGCTTAATTAATTAAGCAACGCGCTTGCCCGGGTTCGTTCGCAGGCCCGGAACAAGCGTCATCCTTGCGGACTGGCTGATGGCGCGTGCCGGGGCGCTGTCGGCGAGATCTTACCGGCTGGCGGACGGCGGCTCTTGTTCGTTCTGATCGCCGTTCGCGAGACACGCCGGAACGAACTACGCACGTAGTCTCTCGGTTGGCAGCACTTTCGGACGCGGGTTCAATTCCCGCCGCCTCCACCATTTTTCCGCTTCTCACTGGCGGCAGCCCCCGAATCCACCACAGAAAGTCCAGCCAGCCGAGATCGAGGGGGAGCGCGCATCGCAGCGAAGCGCCAAGCGAATGCGCAGCGCAGCGAAGCGCCAAGCGAAGACTCGCGAGACCCCGCCGGGCGGGTCCCTGCCAGCTGACCACGCCGGAGCGGGGCGGCCGGGGACCCCAAGGCGCAGCAGCGCACCTTGGGGCGGGAGAAGCCAGCAGGGCGAGGCCGCAGGCTGGGAGGGGCGCGCCGTTCCCCGGCTTCCCCGCGAGCGTGCAGGAACTCGGAAGCGGGCTTGTTATACTGCCCCCAAGCGTTGGTAAATCCCCGCTCCTCATGCCCGCGGCCAAGAAGACATTTTGGATCGAGACGTTCGGCTGCCAGATGAACGTGCACGACTCCGAGCGCGTCGCGGGCACGCTCTGCGCCCACGGTTTCGCCGCGGTCGAGCGGGCGGAAGAAGCCGATCTGATCCTCTTCAACACTTGCAGCATTCGCGAGAAGGCGGCGCAAAAGGTCTTTCAGCGGCTGGCGCAGTTTCGGCCGCTGGCGAAAGAAGGCAAGCAGTTCGGGGTGCTGGGCTGCGTCGCGCAGCAGGAGGGGGAGGCGATCTTCCAGCGCGCGCCGCATGTGAACCTGGTCGCGGGCTCGGCGAGCTATCCGCGGCTGGCGGAGCTGATCGCGCGGCTGGAAGCCGGCGAAAAGCGCGTGACCGGCCTGGGATCGGCGGAGGAGGCGTTCGAGACCGAACTGACCCGCCGCGATCATCCCTTCCGCGCCTACCTCACCATCATCGAGGGCTGCGACAAGCATTGCGCCTACTGCGTCGTGCCCTTTACGCGCGGGCCCGAGCGCAGCCGTGCCAGCGCCAGCATCCTGGCCGAGGCGCGGCAGCTGGCGGCGGCGGGCTACAGCGAGGTGCAGCTGCTCGGACAGAACGTGAATTCCTACCGCGACCCCTCGCCGGCGCGGTTGAGCTTCGCCGAATTGCTGGCGGCCGTGGCCGAGGTGCCAGGCCTGCGACGGGTGCGTTTCACGACCTCGCACCCGCGCGATTTCCATCCGGAGATCGTGCGCGTTTTGGGCGAGCACGAGACGCTGTGCGATCACGTGCACTTGCCCGTGCAATCGGGCTCCTCGCGCGTGCTCGCCGCCATGCGGCGCGATTACACGCGCGAGCAATATCTGGAGCGGATCGCGGCGATCCGCGCATGCCGCCGGCCGCTCGCGATCACGACCGATCTGATCGTCGGGTTTCCGGGCGAGTCGGACGAGGACTTCGCCGCCACGATCGAGCTCCTGGACGAAGTGCGCTACGCCGGCGCGTTCAGCTTCAAATATTCGCCGCGGCCCAACACTGCCTCCGGCGCCTGGCCCGACAGCGTGCCCGAAGCCGTCAAAGCCGAGCGGCTCATGATCTTGCAGCGGCGGCAGCAAGAGATCCAGCAGCACGACAACCAGAGCTTCGTCGGCCGCACGCTCGAGGTGATGGTCGAGGGACACAACCCCAAGCTGGGACAGTGGATCGGGCGGGCCAGCACGAACCGTTCCGTCAACTTCACCGGCAGCGGCTTGCGCGAGCCGGCCGCCGCGGCGCTGCCGATTTTTGCCGCGCCGCTGCGTCCGGGGGATTACGCTTGGGTAAGGATCACGAAGGCCGGAGCGAACAGCCTGGTCGGCGAGCAAGCGGCGGCGCCGGCGGCGGCAGGGAGGGCAATGTGGAAATCGAGATGAAGATCCGCGGGCTGATGATGGACGCCTCGACCAACACGCCCATCGTCATTCTCAAGGACGGCAGCGGCTCCACTGTCTTGCCGATCTGGGTCGGCATCTATGAAGCCAACGCGATCGCGCTGGAGATCGAGAAGGTGCAGACGCCGCGGCCGATGACGCACGACCTGATCAAGAACCTCATGCTGGGACTGAACACCAGCATCAGCAAGGTGGTGGTCAACGAGCTGCGCGACGACACCTTCTATGCGCTGATCTGGATGGAAAAAGACGGCGAAACCTTCGCCCTCGACGCGCGGCCGAGCGATGCGCTGGCGCTGGCGCTGCGCATGGACTGCCCGATCTACGTCGAGGAGGACGTGCTGAAAAGCTCCAAGGTGGCCGCCGCCGCCGCCGACCCCAGCTCGAGCGAGGAACTGCGGCGCTGGCTGGAAAATCTGGGCGACGAAGAGACCGGCCGCTACAAGATGTGATGGCGGCGCGGCGCAAGAGCATTCCTGTGGCGGTGGGCGGGGTCGTCGTCGGCGGCGCGGCGCCGATCGTCGTGCAGGCGATGACCAACACCGACACCGCCGACGTCGCGGCCACGGTCGCGCAGGCGCAGGCGCTCGCCGAGGCGGGCTCCGAGCTAGTGCGGGTGACGGTCAATACCGAGGCCGCCGCGCGCGCGGTGCCGCGCATCGCTGAAGAGCTTGACCGCCGCGGCGTGCGCGCGCCGCTGGTGGGCGACTTCCATTACAACGGCCACCTGCTGCTGACCCGCTATCCCGAGTGCGCCGCCGCGCTCGCCAAATACCGCATCAATCCCGGCAACGTCAGCATCGGCCGCAAGACCGACGAAAACTTCCGCGCCATGATCGAGGTGGCCGCCGCGCGCGGCAAGCCGGTGCGCATCGGCGTCAACTGGGGTTCGCTCGATCAGCAGTTGCTGGCGCGGCTGATGGACGAGAATTCGCGGCGGCCGGAGCCGCGCGAGGCAGCGGCGGTGCTGCGCGAGGCGATCGTCCTCTCCGCCCTCGAATCCGCGCGCGCGGCCGAAAACTACGGCCTGCCCCACGACGCCCTCATCCTGAGCGCGAAGGTCTCGGCGGCGCCCGATCTGATCGCCATCTATCGCGAGCTGGCCGCGGCCTGCGATTACCCGCTGCACTTGGGCCTGACCGAGGCCGGCCTGGGCATGAAGGGCATCGTGGCCTCGACGGCCGGCATGGCGGTGCTGCTGGCGGAGGGGATCGGCGACACCATCCGGGTCTCGCTGACGCCGGCGCCCGGCGGCGATCGCACGGAGGAAGTGCGCGTGGCGCAGCAGATCTTGCAGTCGCTGGGGTTGCGGCATTTCGCGCCGCAGGTGAGCGCCTGCCCGGGCTGCGGCCGCACGACCAGCTCGTTCTTTCAAGAAATGGCCGGGCAGATCCAAGCGCACTTGCGCGCGCGCATGCCGGAATGGCGTGCGCTGTATCCCGGCGTCGAGGAGCTGCGCGTCGCGGTCATGGGCTGCGTCGTCAATGGGCCGGGGGAATCGCGCCACGCCGACATCGGCATCTCCCTGCCCGGAACCTTCGAAGAGCCGAAGGCGCCGGTCTATGTAGATGGGCGGCTGTTCCGCACCTTGTACGGGGAAGGCCTGGTGGCGGAGTTTCTGGACATCCTCGAGGAATACGTCGCCCGGCGGTATGGCGTGGCTTCCGGCGCCGCCCGAGCGTAGCTGCATCGCTGTTAGCCCCTGAGCCCTTCCGCGGGTGATTGCCGCGGAACCTGACCGCAGGGCCACGGCGATCGCATGCTAGCCTGAGTTCCATGACGGCTTGGTTTCTCGTCTTGACCTTGGCGGGCGGCGTGTCCGTGGCGCCGGCCCGCGTTCCGGCGGTGCTGCCGCCGGCGGCGGTGGCCCCGGCGGCGGCCGGCGCCGCCCAGCAGCCCGCCGCCACGCCTCAGCCCGCCGCCGCGCCCCAGCCGGCCGCGGCGCCCAAGCGCGCATCGCGGCACGCGCATGCCCGCCACCATGCCGCCGCGGAAACGGCAACTCCCAAAACCCCGCGCACTTCGGCGGAGCTGCTCGCCGACCTCAATGCCCAGTTGCACGCCGGCTTGCTCGCGCACGAGGACGTGGCGGCAACCTTCGCCGGGGATGCGATCACGCTGACCGGCCATGTCCATCGCGCGGAGAACAAGGGCCAAGCGACGCGCGTGGCCCGGAAAGTGGCGGCGCGCGACGGTTGGCCGCAGGTGCACGTCTTCAACAAGATCGAAGTGGATTAGCGGCCGGCGATGGTCGCGGCGCTGATCTTCGACATGGATGGCGTGCTCGCGGATAACAGCTCCGCGCACGCCGAAGCCTGGACGCGGTTTTTGGCCGAGCAAGGCGCGCGCGTCCGGCCGGGCTTTTCCCCGCAGCAAACCTTCGGCCGCCGCAATGCCGAGCTCTTCGCCGACGCCTTCCTTGCGCCGCCGCCGCCCGAGGAGCAAGCCGCGCTGGCGCAGCGGCTCGAGGACTTGTACTGGGAGATTTTCGAGCCCCGAGTGCGGCCGCTGCCCGGCCTGCGCGAGCTGCTGGCGTGCGCGCGGGAGCGCGGGCTCCGCTGCGCTCTGGCCACCTCGGCGCCGCCGGCGAACGTCGCCAAGCTCTTGGCGGCGCTCCAGCTCGAAGGCGCGTTCGCGCCGGTGCTGACGGAGGCGGATGTCACGCGCGGCAAACCCGATCCGGAAATTTATCTGCGCGCGGCGGCGCGCCTGCGCCGGCCGCCGGGCGAATGCGTGGTTTTCGAAGACGCGGTCGCGGGCGTCATCGCCGCCCGCGCCGCCGGCGCGCATTGCGTCGCGCTGACGACCACCTACCCCGCCGCGGAGCTGCAGCGCGCAGGCGCCGAACTGATCGTCCCCGATTTCACCGCCCCCGCGCTGAGCGAATGGCTCGAATGGGGCGATCCGGCGTATTCCTCGGCCGGGTCGTAAGGACGTGGAGGCCTTGACCCTGGGACTCGCGCCCGCGGTCAATTCGAGACCGGCCGCCACCGACCCGATGCCCGCCGCGCCGGCCACGGCATCTCGTGCGAAGCTAATCTCGTGGCCCACTCATCCCGGATCGTCTTGACCGCCGCGCGCCTGGCGACGCCCCTGACATCCATCGAGAACGCCGTCGTCGTGATTCGCGACGGCCGCATCGAGGCGCTGGGACCGCGCGAGGCGGTGGCGATTCCCGCCGGCGCGCCCGTAACCGATTTCGGCGACCGGCTGCTCGCGCCGGGCCTGGTGGATCTGCACATTCACGGCGGCGCCGGCCGCGACGTGATGGAGGGCGACGGCGACGCGCTCGCCGCGATCGAGGCCCTGCTCGCGCGCCATGGCGTCACCAGTTACTATCCGACCACCGTGACCGCGCCGCTGGATGCGATTTTGCGCGCGCTCGACAAGCTGGGGCGCGCCATCGCCGCGGGCGCTGGCCGCGAGCCCGAGCCGGGCCGCGCGCAACGCCTCGGCATTCACCTGGAAGGCCCCTTTCTCAGCCATGCGCGGCGCGGCGTGCATCCCCCGGAAAATCTGCTGGCGCCGACGCCGGCGCTGCTTGAGCGTCTGTGGCAGGCGGCGCAGGGACAAATTCGCATTCTGACGATCGCTCCCGAGCTGCCGGGCGCGGCCGAGACCATCGTTGCCGCGACGCGGCTCGGCATCCGCTGCAGCTTGGGCCACTCCGACGCCGACCTGGCCGCGGCGCGCGCGGGCATCGAGGCGGGCGCGCGCCAGGCGACGCACACGTTCAACGCGATGCCGCCGCTCGATCACCGCGTTCCCAACCTGCTCATCGCCGTGCTCAGCGACGCGCGCGTGCGCGCGGAGCTGATCGCCGACGGCATTCATGTGCACCCGCTGGTGGTCCAGCTCCTGCTGCGCTGCAAGGGCGCCGAGGGCGTGATGCTGATCACCGACGCCATCAGCGCCACCGGCATGCCCGAAGGCCGCTATCGCCTCGGGCCGCTCGAGGTCGAGGTCCGCAACGGCACGTGCACCTATGAAGGGAAGCTGGCGGGCAGCGTGCTAACATTGGACCGCGCCGTGCGCAATATCGTGAAATTCGCGGGCTGGCCGCTGGAGCAGGCGCTGCGGCTGGCCACGGTGAACCCCTGCGCGGCGATGGGGCTCAGCGGCGGCCAGGGCGCGTTGCAGGCGGGCGGACCGGCCGATCTGGTGGTGCTGACCAGCGACGGGGAAGTGGTGGAAACCATCGTCGGCGGGCGGCGCGCTCCGGCGCCCGCCATCGCGTAGGAATTCGGCGGGGAACGACGCTCATGGATAAGCTGGTTATCCGCGGCGGACGGCCGCTTGCAGGCACATTGCGCGTCGGCGGGGCGAAAAACGCCGCCTTGCCGGCCATGGCCGCGTGCCTGCTGACCGCCGATCCCGTCACGCTCGAGAACATTCCCGACGTCCGCGACATTCAAACCACGCGGCGGCTGCTCGAAACCATGGGCGTGGCCACCGATGCCGGCGCCGGCCGCGCCAAGCATCGGATCGGCCTCCATGCCGAGTTCATCCTGCACCCCGAGGCGCCCTACGAACTGGTCAAGACCATGCGCGCCTCCACGCTGGTGCTGGGGCCGCTGGTGGCGCGCAAGGGCGAGGCGCGGGTCTCGCTGCCCGGCGGCTGCGCGATCGGCGCGCGCCCCATTGACCTGCATCTGAAAGGCCTGGAAGCGCTGGGCGCGGCGATCACCCAGGATCACGGCTACGTGGTGGCGCGGGCCGGCCGGCTGCGCGGCGCGCATTACCGCTTCGACCGCATCACCGTTACCGGCACCGAAGACGTCCTGATGGCGGCGACGCTCGCCGAAGGCGAGACGGTGCTGGAGAACTGCGCGCAAGAACCGGAAGTCGTCGATCTCGCGGCGCTTTTGACAAAAATGGGCGCCCGCATCCACGGCGCCGGCACGCCCACGATCACGGTCCAGGGCGTGGCGCGGCTCCATGGCGCCGACCACCGCATTATTCCGGATCGCATCGAGGCGGGCACGTTCATCGTGGCAGGGCTGATCACGGGCGGCGACGTCAAGGTCACGCACTGCGAGCCGCGGCATCTCGAGGCGCTGCTGGTCGTCTTGCAGCAGGCGGGAGCGCAGGTCAGCGTCGGCGAGGACGAGGTGCAGGTGCGCGGCGTCGAACGGCTGCGGGCGGTGCCGGTGGCCACGGCCGAATATCCCGGCTTCGCCACCGACTTGCAGGCTCAATACATGGCCCTGATGACCCAGGCGGAAGGCACGGCGGCGATCACCGAGACCATCTTCGAGAACCGCTTCATGCACGCGCTGGAGCTGAACCGCATGGGCGCCAACATTCGCCTCGAAGGCCGGCGGGCGCTGGTCGCGGGGCCGACGCCGCTCAGCGGCGCGGCGGTGCTCGCCAGCGATCTGCGCGCCAGTGCCTCGCTGGTGCTGGCGGCGCTGGCCGCCGACGGCGAAACCATCATCGATCGCATCTACCACCTCGACCGCGGCTACGAAAAGCTCGAGGAGAAGCTGCGCGCGGCGGGCGCGGCGATCCGTCGCGTCGGGGACCTCATTCCCGCCCGGGGCGCGAAGGCGGGCTAAAGCCGCCGCTGCGGCCGGCGCCCGTCCTCGGAGGCGCGGCGCCATGGGCCTGGGCGGGGCATGGAGCGCCTGGGCGCGCCAATTTTTGGTTAGCGAGAAGAAACCAGCACTGCCCCGGCCCCGGGCGCCGCGCTATCGCTACGCACGGAGAGGGTCTGGCCCGAGGTATCGAAGGCCAGGCGCAGCGGATGAATGACTCCGCCTTCCTGCCGGCCGCGCACGGTGATGCGCAGGGATTGCTCATCGCCGCGCGCCCGCAGCATCTGGTCCGCCTCGCTGCTCCCGGCCGAATCGAACCGCTCGAAAGCGCCGGCGAGGGTGAAGATGCCATACCCGCTCGACTCGCAGGGAGGCTGCAAGGTGCACCATCGCGGATGCTGCGCCGGCAGCTTATGCGCGGCTTCGTACTTGACGGCGCAATGGGCGTCGATCAGCCATCCCTGCCAGGTGCGGACACGCGACTGCTGCCACCATTGCAGGCCGCCAAGCGCGATGAGCACCAGCGCGGCAGCGGCCAGCCAAGGCTGCCAGCTTAGGCGCCGCGCGGGCCGCGAAGGCAGCGGCGGCGGCGCGGAGGCGCCCCCGGCCAAGGCACGCTCGATGGCCGCGTGCAGCCGCTGGCTTGCGCCCTCGCGCGGCGCCAAAAGGGTCTCGTCGGCGGCCAGCGCGACGGTGGCGCGAAGCGACGCCAAGCTGGCGGCGCAGGGCGCGCAAGCGGCCAGATGCTCTTCCGCCCGCGCCCGCTCGCCTGGCGCCAGCTCGCCGTCGAGAAAAGCCGAGCTTTGCAGCCGGAACTCCGTGCAGTTCATCATGGCCGCCGCCTCTCGAAATAGGGCGCCAGCCGATCGCGCAATTGCAGGCGCGCTCGCAGCAAGCGCGTCTTCACATTGGCCACGCTCAGCCCGAGCACTTGGGCTGTTTCCTCGGTCGAAAGTTGCCGAACGTCGCGCAACACCACCACCTCGCGATAGCTGGGGTGCAATCGCCCCAGCGCTTCCATCAGGATCCTCTCCCGCTCCTCCCGACTATATTGCTCCTCCGGGTCCTCACGCCACTCCGCCACCTCCAGGCTGACGCTTCCTTCTTCGGTCGGCACGGGCTCGTCGAGGGATTCCCACAACTGCGCGTGATTCTTGCGCATCCGCATCCGCGCCGTATTGACACAGATCTGCGTGAGCCAGGTGCTGAACCTGGCCTCGCCGCGAAACTGGTCGAGATGCGCTAACGCGCGCAGGAAGGTTTCCTGGCAAACATCCTCCGCGTCTTCATGGTTGCGCAGAATCGCTAACGCCGCTCGGTAGATCGCCCGTTCATGGCGCTGCACCAATTCGTGGAAGCGCTCGCGCGCGCCGGCACGGATGGCCTGGACCAAGGTCCAGTCCTGATCCAGTTGCGGCGCTGCCGCTCTCGCTTCACTGCTCATGGGATGCGCCAAGAGATTGAAGGTCACACAAAAAGGCGCCCTTAGGGGCTGAACGCTTCAAGTGTAGCTGGCTTGCAGGAAAACTGGCGCCGAATGATTCAAAACCGGGCGCCCGGAAGCGCTCGCGGGCACCGGCGAGCCGTGGATTAGAGGCCGCGGCGAAACAGGGCCCAGGACCCGGCTAGCATCAGAATGGAAAAGACCCCTAGGAAGAGCAGGTCCCAGCCGATGGCTGCGAAGCCCGCCTGCTTCAGCATGAGATTCCGATAGCCGGCGACGGCGTAGGTGAAAGGATCAACCTTGGCCAAAGCGCGCAGCCAGGGCGGGAAGGCCTGGATGGGATAAATCGCCCCGCTGGGAAAGAACAGCAAGGTATTGAGCACGCCGAAGATGGCGCGGGGCACCAAAGGATCGCTGACCCGCACCATCATGAAGAACATCATGCTGATGAAGGCGACCGACGTCACCGCCGTCATCAGCACCACCCAAAGCATCTGCGCAGGCTGGTAGAAATTCGGCACCCCGCTGAGCAGGGCGCCCAGCCAAGCCAGCGTCAGACCGGCGGCCATCGCCTTGATCACGCCGGCGAAATTGAAACCCAGCAGCAGTTCCAGTTTGGTGATGGGGGTGACGAGATAGCCCTCGTGCAAGCCTCGCGCTTTGTCGTCGATGTAAATGATGCCCCCGCCGATCATCGCGGTGACGAAGATCGCCAGCGCGATGGAGCCGGGCAGCAGATATTTCATGTAATCGATGTAGGGATAAAGTTCGACTTGCGCGACGTCAATGGTCGCCGGTTCGCGGCTGACCACCGGCGGCACGTTCAACTGCGCGGCCAGGCCCGCGATGGCGCCGTCGAGGGTGCCGGTGATGAAGCGGTCGGTGTTGTCTTCGACCAAGCCCAAACGCGGGCGCAAACCGGCATCCACGTTGCGGGAATAGTTGATGGGAATGACCAAAACGCCTTGGACCCGCGAAATGCGCAGATCGTGGACGGCGCGCGCGCGGTCGGCATACGGGATCACGCGCAAGGTCTTCGCCGTCGCCTGAATGGCCCGCAGGCCTTCCAGAACGTCCACCGCGCGCGGGCCTTGGTCCTCGTTGACCACGGCCAGATCGATGTTCTTGATGTTGCCGCCGAAGGCGTTGCCCAGGATGACGAGCTGGAACAGCGGGAACACGGTGGCGACCATGATCAGGGTCGGGCTGCGGAAAAACTTCCGCAGGTCGCGCTCCATGATGGCCCAGACGCGCAACATGCGGCTATTTCCTCGCGGGCGCCGCGGCGGCGGCGCGGGCGGCCCGGAACGGCGTGCTAGCGCTGGTACAGGTGCGAGAGATCGTAGCGGGCATTGAGGTTCACGGTGTCGCGCAGTTCGTGGCCGGTGAAATGGAGAAAGACATCGTCGAGCGTCGTCGTCTGCACGGTCAGATGGGCGAGATCGATGCCCCGCGCTTGCGCGTGCAGCATCAGCGCCTGCGCGGTTTTCGATCCCTCGTCGGTGAAGATGCGATAGACGCCGCCGCCGCTCGGGGTTACGCGCGCCACCTCCGGCAAGCGCGCCAGTTCTTGCTGCCAATCGGGCGGATCGGGCTGAAAGCGGGCCTCGATCACGCCGGCGCCGGGCACCGAAGCCTTGAGCGCGGCGGGCGTATCCAGCACCACCAGCTTGCCGTGATCCACGATGGCGATGCGGTCGCAGAGTTTGTCGGCCTCGTCCATGTAATGCGTGGTCAAGATCACGGTGAGGCCGAACTCCTTGCGCAGCCGCTCGATCATCTCCCAGACCGCGGCGCGGGAGTTGGGGTCGAGCCCGGTGGTCGGCTCGTCGAGAAAGAAAATGCTGGGGTTGTGCACCAGGCCGCGGGCGATCTCGAGACGGCGCCGCATGCCGCCCGAGAGCGTGCGCGCCAGCATCTTGCGCCACTCGACCAGGCCGACGGCGGCGAGCAATTCCGTCGTTTTTTTCACCCGCTGCTCGCGCGGCACGCCGTAGAGCTTGGCGTGAATGTCGAGGTTTTCTTCGCAGGTCAAGTCGGGATCGCTGGTCATCGCCTGCGGAATCACGCCGATGGCGTCCCGCACGCGGTTGGGCTCGCGGCGGACGTCAAACCCGGCGACCCGCGCCGTGCCCGCGCTCGGCTCCAGCAAGGTCGTGAGCATGCGAATCAGTGTGCTCTTGCCCGCGCCATTGGGCCCCAGTAAGCCGAAGACCTCGTGCGCCGCCACCGTAAACGAGACGTCGTCCACGGCGGTGAAATCGCCGAAGCGGCGGGTGATGTGCTCGACCTCGATGGCGGGCGTCGGTTCCATGGCTAACGGGCTCCAAAGGGCAGCACCACGAACGCGGTGGTGCCCAAGGCGAGTTCTTCGCCCGGATTGGGCACCGCCACCCGGAACTGCACCGTGCGAATGTCGCGCTTGGTGCGGCTCACGTCGCGCTCGGTGGCGAAATCGGCCTCGGCCGCCTTATAGCTGACATGGCCGGTGATCTCGCGGCCCGAGGGCAGACGCACGGAGAGCGCTTCCCCCAGCCGGATGCGGTCGGCATAGGTTTCCGGAATGTCGGCTTGCACCCAGGTATCGCTCAAGTCGAGCAGTGTGACGATCCCGCTTGCGGGAGTCACGATCTCGCCTTGGCGGGCGATGCGCAGCCCCACGACGCCGCTGATCGGAGCCACGATGCGGGTGTAACCGAGCTGGACCCGGGCCTGGCGCGCGGCTTCGTCGGCTTGCGCGGCGGCGCGCTCGGCGGCGCGCAGCGCCCCCAGCGCCGCGGCGACCTGCGGCATCTGGGCACGGGCGTTGTCGAGCGCCGCCTGCGCGGCGGCGACGTCCCGGCGCGCGGCCTCCACCTGCGCGGCGTCGGCATCGCGGCCGGCGCGGGCATCGTCGAGCGCCTGCTGCGAGACGATGCCGGCTTCCGCCAGCGGCGCGGTGCGGCGGTAAACGGCGGCGGACTGCGCCGCCTTGGCTTGGGCCGCGGCCAGCGCCGCTTGGGCCGAAGCCAGGCGCGCCTGCGCCTGCGCCACGACCGTGGGGGTGCTCCGCGCGGCAACCTGGTATTGCGCGCGCGCTTCCGCGGCGCGGGCATCGGCGGCGCGGGCGGCGGCTTCGGCGCCGGCCGCGGCGGCTTCGAGATCGCGCGGGTCGAGGGTGGCGATCAATTGGCCGGCCCGCACGGGATCGCCCTCCACTACGTTCAGAGTCTGCAGCCGGCCGGTGATCTGGGCGCCGACCACGACGCGATTGCAGTCCACGACCCCGGTCAGCACCAGATTGTCCCCGTGGGGCGTGGTGCGCAGGTAAAAGACGACGCAACCCGCCACCAGCGCCAGGAAGAGAATCGCGAACTTTCTCGGCGTCATCTTCTTCTCGTACTCGGTATGTACGCCGCAGCCGGCGCGCTAGTATCGTCGCGCCCGCCGGCGGCGGCCACGGCCCACGCCGCCAGCCGCGCCAACTCCCCGCGGAATTGCCGCGCGGCGGCGGTCTCGGGCGCGGGCCACAATTCGGCTTCCAGCCGCGCCACCAGCGCGAAGGCGCGCCGCAAGACGCGGCGGCCGGACGCCGTCAGCAGGATGCGGTGCGCCCGCCGGTCGCGGGGCTCGGCCGCGCGCTCCACATATCCGGCGGCCTCGAGCCGGTCCAGCAGTGCCACCATGCTGCTGCGATCCACCTGCATGGCGGCGCCCAAGGCGCGCTGCGAGAGCGGCCCCTGCGTGGCCAGGATGAAGAGCAGGCCGAACTCGCGCACGCGCAGCGGGATCGCCCCCAGGCGCCGGTCCAGCACTTGGCGCAGCGCCAGCATGGCGCGGATCAGCCGCAGGAGCATGAGATCGCCGGGTTGTGCGGTGCGGGACAATTTGTAGTGCTGACAGTCAGTATAGCGAACATTTGTCAGCATACACGGCTGGAGACGACCCCGGATGACGGTTCCCGGCAGGCGGCGCGGCAAGAGCCGTTGCTGAGCACTAGACCGGGCGCCGCACCGGCGCGAGCGGCGCGCCGGTTCGCGCGCCGGCGTCTTTCGGCCCCGGCCCTTTACAGCGGCAGTCCGCGTGAGGCGCGTCGCGCTGGCAAGCCGGCGGCTTTGGTCCTCGGCGTGCAGCAAGCACAGTGACCAACGCGTCTCGATTAGTGCGCGCTTACCTGCCGTGCTCTCGCTCCCACAGCAGCTTCGGTTTGCGGCCTCCGAGGCCATGCAGTCCCGCCGTTTCCACGAAGCCGCGCGCCTGTTCGGTTGCGTTCTCGGACTCGAGGAATCGGCCGAAACCTGGAATGACTGGGCCGGGGCGCAGTGGCAACTGGGCCAGGTCGAGGAGGCCCTCGAGGGCTTTCGCTGCGCGCTCGAGCTCGATCCGAGCCATGCGGCGGCGCTGACGAACTTGGCCGTCGGCCTGGCGGCGCTCGGCCGCTGGCAAGAAGCGCGGCCCTGGCTCGAACTGGCTCGTGCCGGCAATCCCGCCGCCACTCCGGAGTCGTGGCTGAACGTGGCGCGGGAACAGGCGCCCGAGCTGTGGGACGGCGATGCCGCCGGCGCCTTTCTGCGGCGTTTCGCCGGCCAGGACCCCAATACCCTCGACTATTTCAACACCCATCTTAGGCGCTACGTGGCGACGCTCGAGCTGACCCCGCCGGCGCGGCCCGGTAATCGCCTGCTGGAACTCGGCGCGGCCTTTCATCACTTGACGCCGGCGCTCATGCGCTTGCGCGGCTACGGGGATATCGCCTGCTCCGACGTCTGGAAGGGCGGCCGGCGCGGCGAACACTGGGTGCGGAGCAGCGACGGACAGGAGACCTTCCGTTTCGCCGTGGATAACTTCAACGTCGAACAGGCGCCCTGGCCGTACTCCGACGCCAGCTTCGACCTGGTGCTCTGCTGCGAAATCCTGGAGCACCTAAGCTTCGACCCGATGGCCATGTTGTCCGAGATCCATCGCGTGCTGCGGCCGGGCGGACGCCTGCTGCTGACCACGCCCAACATCGCCAGCGCCAAGGCGGTCGAGTACATCGCCAACGGCGAATCGCCCTACTGCTGGAGTCAATACGAGCCCGAGGGCCTGGCCACCGACCGCCACAATCGCGAGTACACGACCAGCGAGGTGGCGCGCCTGCTGGCGGCGGCGGGCTTCTCGCCGGAGCGGCTGCAAACGCGCAATTTCTATTGGCGGCGGCCGACCGCCGTGCGCGCCCGCCTCGCGGCGCAGGGCTGCTCGCTCGCCTGGCGCGGCGACACCACGCTGGCGCTGGCGCGCAAGACCGGGCCCGTGCGCGAGCGCTATCCGGGCGAATTCTACATGGCGGCGGGCCGCCAGTCGAAGCGGCGGCAAGCCGAAGCCGCCCTCGCCGGCTAGGGCCGCGCGTACAAGCGGGCGGCGGTGTCGTGCAGGTAGGCGCGCGCCATCTGCAGCGCCCGCGCTTCGCTGACCTCCCCGTCCTCGACCATGCCGGCCAAGGCGGCGGCCAGCGCCTCGCGCACGCTCTTCACCGCCAGCCAGTAGCACTCCTCCGCCCCGATCGCCGGATCGAAGGGATAGGCGTCGCTGCCGAACACGATCTTGTCGGGATAGAGCTCCAGCCAGCGGCGGAGGGTGCGCGCCAGGGCGCCCGGATAGAGATAGAACTCCATCAGCGACGAGTCGAGATAAACATTCTTGCGCGCGGCCAGCCAGATCGCCTGGCGATCGAAGGGATAGCCGCCGTGCAGCAGCACGAACGTGACGCCGGAGTAGCGCGGGTCGCGCAGGATATTTTCGAGATTCAGGACATCGCCGCCGGTCAGGCTGAAATAGTCGCCCGGGCCGACTGCGGTGTGAATCTGCACCGGCAGGCGCAAGCGCGCCGCCTGGAGCAGCAGAAACCGGAAAAAGTAGTCTTGAAACGCCGCGTAGTCGGCCGCCGGCGGCGCGCCGCCGCGCGCCCAGCGCGCGTAGATCGCGGCCGCCCGCGCGCGCGGCGGATCGGCGAAATGCAGCGAGCGGAAGTAGGCGATCTCGAACTTCATGCCCACGCCGCCCCGCGCCTGTTCGCGGCGGAGGATGGCGGCGGCAAGCTGCTCGTAGCCGCCGAGCGTGGCTGGCAGCGCCGCCGCGCCGGCTTGCGCCATCAGCTCGCGCCGCAGCTTGACCTGCGCGGGAATATACACGGCGAGGTCGGGATTGCGCGACTGGTACTCGCGGGTGTCGAACGGAAACAGCAGCGAATCCACGAAGAAGACCCAGCGAAAGCGCTGGGGATCGAGATACGCCGGCATGCGCACGCGATTGGCGACGGCGGTCTCGATGCCCAGGGCATCGAGAATCCGGTCGAAATAGGCGCGCCCTTCGCCGCGCTCGAGCTGCTGCTTGCGGCGGGCGAGCCAGGCGGCGTGCGCGGGCGCGAGATCGTCGTAGGGATAGCGCCACAAGGCGCGCGCGGCGGCGGCCCACTCGGGATTGTCGGGCCGCAGCCGCAAGGGCAGGTTGGCGGCGACGCCGGGCATGGCGTCCACGTCGGGATCGCCCGCGTAACCGGGGTGCCCGTGATTGTCGAAGATGGGAATGCGCTCGATCGCGCCGAGCAGCCGCTGCTGCTCGGCGCGCACTCCGGCCGCGCCGTCCCAGGGCAGCGCCGAGGCTTGCGCGCGCGCGAGCATCGGCCAGCACAGCGCCAGGGCGAGGGCCGCCAACAGTTGCCGCATCGTTCTCTCCTAATCGGCGCGCTCGCGCCGCAGCAGCGCCCGCTTGCGCGCGACGCCCCAATGATAGCCGCCCAGCCCGCGCGCCGCGACGACGCGATGGCACGGAATCGCCAGCGCCACCGGGTTGCGGGCGCAGGCGGCGGCGACGGCGCGCGCGGCGCGCGGGCGCCCGAGCGCGCGCGCTACTTGCGCGTAGGTGCGGGTTTCCCCGCGCGGGATCTGCCGCAGCAGCGCCCACACGCGGCGCTGGAACGCGGTGCCGCGCAGGTCGAGCGGCAAGTCGGGGTGGTCGCTCGCCCCGGCCGCCAGCGCCCGCGCGGCGCGGGCCCAGGCGGCGAGGGCGCGGTCGGCGCGCTCGAGCCGGGCGGCGGCGAAGCGCGCGGCGAGCTCGCGCTGCAGGCGCCGGGCATCGGCCCCGAGGCGGATGTCGCAGACGCCGCGCGCGGTCGCGGCCAGCAGGATCCAGCCGAGGCGCGACCGCGTCAGCGTATAGCCAATCTCGGCGCCGGCGCCGCGCCGCAGCAGCTGCAAGGGCGTCAAGCCGTCGGGGGCGGCGGCGCGGTCATAGAGACGGCTGGGCGCGCCGTAGCCGGCTTCGTAGAGCGCCGTGGTGACCGAGGCGGCGCCGGATGCGGCGAACCGCTCCCGCCGCCGCGCCGCCAACAGCTGGCGCGGCGTCAGGCCCAGCTCGCGGCGAAACAGCCGGCACAGATGCGGCGCGCTCACCCCGGCGGCGGCGGCGAGCGCGGCCAGGCGCAGCGGCTCGTCGAGATGCTGCTCGAGATACGCGCAGGCGGCGCGCAGCGCCCGCACGGCCGGGGTCATTCCCCCGGGAGAGCAGCGGCGGCAGGCGCGAAAGCCGGCCTTTTCCGCGGCCGCGGCGCTGCCGAAATACACCACCGCTTCGCGGCGTGGACGGCGGCTGGGACAGGAAGGCCGGCAATAGACGCCCGTGCTCTTGACCGCATAGAACCAGCGGCCATCCTGGCCGCGATCGCGGGCCAGCACCGCCCGCCAGCGGCGATTCGCGAGGGGGGTCGAAATCATGGCTCCAGCTTAGCGGCGCCCGCGCGCACGCCGCTATCCGCAGTTTGCTCGCAAACTCGCCCGGAGCGGGCGCCGGTTCGGGGAGCCGACCGCCCGGCCCGGCGGGAACCTAAGGGCTCGCCGGCGGGGGCGGGGCCAGATGCGGAGGCCGCGGCGCATTGACCGCGGTGCCGGGCGTGGCGCCCGAGCGCGGGCGCAAGTACCCCGCCGCCAGCTGCCGCACGTCATCCGGCTGCGCCGCCGCCGCCAGCGCCGTGAACACAGCCGCCGCGCGGGAATCGCCGGTCGCTTTCAGTCCCGCCAAGATCCCCGCCAGCACGTGGATCTCGGGGCCGCGCTCGGCGGCGGTGCGGAGTTCCGTGAAGGCGTCCGCGCCCGCCGCCGCGCCCCAGGCTTGGGCCGCGGCCGCTTGCACCGCGTAATCGGAGTCGTGCAGGAAGGCGCCTCGCAGGGCGGCGATCGCGGCGGCATCGCCGGCAAAGCGGCCGAGCGCCGCGGCGGCGGCGGCGCGCACGCGGCCGTCCGGCTGCGCCAGCGCGGCGATCAGCCGGTCGCGCGCGGCGGCGCCGCCGAGGGCGCCGAGCGACTGCGCGGCCGCCGCGCGCACGCCGTAAAAGGCGTCCCCGTCCAACACCCGCGCCAGGGCCGAGCGGGCGGCATCGGCATCGGCCGGCGCGGCGTTCGCGAGCTGCTCGACGGCCTCCAGGCGGGCCATCATCGCCGGATCCAGTTCGGCCTGCGCCGCCAGCACGGCGGCCGGGCGGGGAAAATCCACGCTCTTGAAAACGGCGTCGTGCGGGTCGAAATCGACCCAGCGCGGAGCAAAGTCCAGCGGAACTTGGAAGCTCTGCTCGCGCTCGCATACCCAAACGGTCTTCACCGCCGCTTGGCCCTGCGCGCCGTGAAAGCTCAGCGTGACAGGCATGGTGAAAAGCGGCGTCACCGCGTCCACGGCCTGGCGCTGCCGGACGGTGACGACTTCGCGGGAGCGCGCGGCGTCATAGCGCGCTGCGACCGCGAACTCGGGATAGCCGCCGCGAAAGACCCATTCATGGAAAAACCAGTCGAGATTTTGGCCGGTCACGTCGCGAATGACTTCCATGAGGTCGTGGGTGCCCACGTTCTGCGCGCGGTACTGCTCGAGATACGCTTTCAAAACGCGGAAAAACGGCTCTTGCGGGCTCGCCGCGGCCGGCGCCGCGCCGCCGTCGAGCACGGCCCGCATCATGTCGAGCACGACGGCGCCCTTCTCGTAAGTCGTGCGATCGAGCATCTGCCAGGGCAGCAGATAGTGGTGGTCCACCATGGGGCGGCGATAGCGCGTTTCGTCTTCGGCGCGCGCTGCCTGCTGGTCCCGCCAGATCTGATAGCGATAGGCCTCGGGGCCGAGATGATGGCCGGCATAGAGCGCGGCGGCGAACGTGGCGAAGCCCTCGCTCAGCCACGCGCTGTCCCAGCCGCGCTCGGTGACGAGATCGCCGAACCATTGATGTGCCAGCTCGTGAGCGACCAGCGGAACGCTCGAGTACTCGGGCTCGGCGCGGGCGTCATGCAGGGTGGCGTCGGTCAGCGTGGTCGCGGCGATGTTCTCCAGCCCGCCGCCGAAGTCGTGGGCGGCGGTCTGCGCGTAACCGGCGTAAGGATAGGCGACGCCAAAGACGCGTGAGTAGAAAGCCAGCATGTCGGGCGTGAAGCCGAAGGAGCGCAGGGCGGTGGCGCGGCTGGTGCCGGGCGGCACGTAATACGCGACCGGCTTGCCCGCGAACGATTGTGCGTAGCGCTGCCAGCGGCCGATGGCGATGGAAACCAGATAGGCGCTATGCGGAACGCTCTCGATCCAATCGTAGGTGACTTCGCCGCCGTGGCGCGTGATGCCGGCGAGCCTGCCGTTCGAGACCACCGACTGGTCCGCGGGCACGGTGACGATGGTTTCGCTCGCGGCCTTGTCGTTCGGATAATCCCAGCAGGGAAACCAGTAATGGTTGTTCTCCGGCCAGCCGTAGGACCACACCTCGAGCGGGCGGCGGGGATGCCGCGCATCCGGCGTCACGAACGTAAGCCCGGCGCGCGGCCGCCCATGATACCGGATGCGCACCCTGATGGCTTCGCCCGGCAGGTAGCGGCGGTCGAGAGTGATCCAAAGCTGGCCGGCGGCGAGTTGAAATCGCAGCGGCGCGTTCGCGGGCTCGAGCGCCACGCGATCGATGACCAGTCCCGAGCTGTCGAGATAAAACTTCGCGAGGCCGGGCGGAAAGGGCGTGAGCGTGACGGTCTCATCGCCGAAGATCTCCCGCTTCGGCTCGTCCACGCGCAGCGCGATCTTATAGCGCCGGACGTGATAGGCGCGGCTCGGCGGCCACTGCCAGACCCGCGCATCCCCGAAGCGGCCTCGGGCCGCGGGAACGGCCGCGGCGGCCGCGGCGGCGCCTGCGGCCAGCGCGATGGCAATGCCCAGCCGAACGCGATGCATGGGACGGGGTCAGAGGCGCAGGGCGCGCAGATAACGATAGCTGATCGCGGCCGCGTTCATCGGCGGCTCGTCGCAGCGGTCTTGTTCGACGAAGATGTGGCGTGTGCCCGCCTCCTTGACATGGGCAAAGACCCGGCGCCAGTCGATCTTGCCCTGGCCGACCGGGGCGAAGGGGTTGACATTGGCGGCCGGAAACTGGCGCGGATTCACCTGCAATCCCTTCTTCATGTCCTTGATGTGCAGCAGCGGGTAACGGCCGGCATAGCGGTGAAACAGCGCCACCGGATCCTGTCCCGCATAGGTGACCCAAAAAACGTCCATCTCGAACTTCACCAGCGCGGGATCGGTGTTGGCCATCAGGATTTCGTAACCGGTGGTGTTGCCCACGGGGCGAAATTCCTGGATGTGGTTGTGGTACCCGAAGGTCAAGCCGGCGGCCCGGCAGGCGCGGCCGGCTTCATTGAAGCGGTCGGCCAGGCGCCGCCAGCCGTCCACGCTGTTGGCCATGGAGAAGGAGCAGATCGTGTACTGCAGCCCCAGCTGGCGCGCCAGCTCGATGTTGCGCGGCCAATCCTTGCCGGGGACGCCGAAATGGCCGCCGATCGCCCGGAGGCCGGCGTGGCGTAGGTCGGCGGCGAGCTGCCGCGCCGGAAACGCATTCAGGTTGATCAGCTCGACTTCGCGATAGCCGATCGCCGCCACTTGGTCGAGAGTCCGCGCCGGGTCGCGCGCATATTCGGCCCGCACCGTGTAGATCTGCAAACCGATGGGCCCGGGCCAGGCGAGCGGTTCGGCGGCATAGCCGAAGGAACGGCCGGCGGTCCACGCAAGACCGAGCGCGCTGGCGCGCCTCAAGAAAGCGCGACGGGTAAGCATGGCTCACAGCATATCAGGATCACGGCCGGCAGTCGGCGGCCAAACATCGTGAGCCGCGAGCCAATCGAGCGCGGAAGGCGGTTAGCGGAGAACGCAGGCCCGGCGGCCCAGCCGCGGCTTCGGCGCGTTGCCGTGCCGGTGCCCCGTTGCCGGAGCTCGGCGCGGGCGCGGAAACGCTTGCCGGAATGAATAGGCTGCGCGGCGGCCGGACTCAGTGACACGCGGCGCCCTCCGCCGTGAGCCGTGGGCTGTCAGCCATGAGCCGCCCGCCGCTGGCTCGCGCCCGGCGCCCGGCGCCTAGTTTTGCAGCTGCTCGCTCAGGAAGTGCTGCAGCGCCTGGTGATGATCGGAGGCGATTTCCATGAAATGCACGCCCAAGCGGTCGGCGGCATCGCGCCGCACGACTTTGGCGCGCGCCTGAATCCGCCGCGGAAACCGCGGCAAGGCGAACTCGAGCTGAAAGCGCTCGCCGACGCCGAGCGGCCCTTCGCCTTCCAACAGCAATCCGCGCTCGCTGAGATTCACGCTGCTGGTATCGAACTTCTGGTCGCCGTACGTGCAATGAATCGTCGTCGCGAAGGGATAGCGCACATGCCAAATCTTCGCCCGGGTCATCAGCACGCGCAGCACCACGAACAGGCTGCGCAGGCGATCGGTGGAGAGCGGCGTGCCCACCACGAAGTTGGCGCCCGCGCTGAAGCCGGTGCGCATCAGCGTGGCGTCTTCGCGATGGGTGGCCAGGACCACCGGCGTGGTGGCGTTCAGCCGGGAGCGGCGGATGCGGCGAATCAACGCCAGATCGTCGTTCTCATCGCGCAGCTCGACCAGCACGCCGTGCACTTTTTCGCGCTCGACGCGCGCATGACCCTCGGCGCGATCGGGGCAGGCCCCGACTTCGCAGCCGAGCGGCTCAAACGTGGATTGCACCTGGCGAATGACCGTGGGATCGGAGCTGATGGTCAATAGTTTTAGGGACATGGCAGGGACCGTGGCCTTCGATGCAGGTCGAAGAGCCGCTTTGATTGTGACGGCCCCGGGGGGAACGGGCTACTGGACGTGGGAACGGAATCGGTGCCGCTGGCCGTTGCGCCGGGTAACTGGCCCGGCTGCGCGCGCCGCACGTGCTCGCGGAGCTTGGGTTTGGGCTCGGGATCCTGCCGGTTTCTTCCCTGAGTCGCCGGCAGGCTTTCGCAGCTTCTCATCGCCGACCTGAAAAGCTTCTAAGGCAACTCGGCCCTGCCGCACCTGTACGCCTTCGCGCTGCAGCCGCATCGTCTGTTCGACCCGCGCCGCCCCCAAAAGCAGAATGCGGCCGCCCGCACCGATGACGCGGTGCCAGGGCAGGCCGTTGGGCGCCGCGCGCAGCGCCCACACGACCTGGCGCGCAAGGCCGGGATAGCCGGCCACCCGCGCGATCTGGCCGTAGGTGGCGACGCGGCCGCGCGGGATGCGCGCCACCACGTGCTGCATCGCGGAAAACATCGGGGGCTGTCGGGATTCAAGAACCCGAACTAGGGTAGCGGGAGGCGAGTCCTGACGCAACCCGCCGCCCGGCGCCAGGCGCTGGCGGCCGCCGGCGGTTCGAGCCGCCCGCGAAACGGTGGCGGGACGAAGGACGCCGGCCGCCCGGTCCCCGACGCCGGCAGCGTGCCTGCGCCCGGCGCGCCGCAACCCGCCGCGCGCCGGCTTCGGATCCTGCGCGCCGTGACCGCCGCTGACCCCGATCGCGCCGGCGGCGCCCTCGCGCCGCGAGGGAATGCCGCCGGCAAAGATCATGCTGCGGCCATCGTCGGAGACTTGAATGCCGTAAAACTCTTCCCCCGGCTTGGCGAGCTGCGCCAGTTCCTGCGTGCTGATATCGAAGGCGCGCGCGGTCTAGGCCTCGTTGATGGCGATGTTGATGCTGCCCAGCCAGGCGCCGTCCATGCGCGAAAAGGCCGCCAGGTGGCTGCCTCCGTCGGCGGCGATGTTCCTGGGCCGTCCGATTTCGCTCGCTTTGCGGATCGCGGCGGCGATCAAGCTTTGCCCCTCGGCGAGAGTCATGGGCGGGCGCCTCCTTCAAGCGCCTCTGGGTCCGATGAGCGCGCGGGGCCGCGCGGTTGGCGCGCACGGTTGGCGGATGGCCGGGCGCCGGGGGCTGCTTCCCTTCCCGAACCGGCCGCTGCGGCTAGCGGCCGGCGCGCAGTACGGCGTCGAGCCGGCGGTGCAGCGCGGCGGCGGCGGCGGCTTGCGCCGCGGTGGGCGCGCGGTCCACGCTTTCGATGCCGCCGGTCTGCTCGCCGCCCGCCAACAATTCGGTGAGCTGCAGATTGAGCTGGCGCAGGGCCGCCGCCGTCGCCGCCGATCGCGCGCGCGGGATCGCCGCCCCGTCGCGGTTGAGGTCGCGATAGACCCCCATCGCCAGCCGGAACTGGCTGCGCAAGGCGGCGGGCGATGCGTTCACGCGCGGGTCCATGCGCACCGTTAGCGGCCGCGTCGCGGTTTCCCCGCCCACCGTCAGCTTCACGACGTAGCGCCCCGGCAGCACGATCGGGCCGCGCGGGTAGAGCGGCGTATCGTGGGGCACGGCCGCGATCGGGTAGTCGCGGCGCAGGCTCGCCGGCGGCGGATAGTGCAGATCCCACACGAAGCGATGCATGCCGGCGCCGGTTTCCAGCGGCTGGAACGGGCGCACCCAATAGACCGGCACGTTGAGCGTGGCGTTCAGTTGCGCGATGGAGGCCGGCGCGCGTTCCGCGCTCGAATATTGCCGGATCAGCCGGCCGGTGTCGCTATAGATCGCCAGCGTGACCGTGCCGCTCGCCGGCGCCGGCAAGTAATAATCGATCACCGCGCCGTCGGGCGGATTTTGCCCGGCGGGCACCTCCGGCGGCAGCGGCGTGTCGGTGTTGGTGTCGCGCCGCACGCGCCACGCCGCCTCCGGCGCGAACAGATACGGGCCGCGCGCCGCCGCCGCGGCGCCGATCTGGCGCAGCGGCGTGAGGTCGTCCAAGATCCAGAACGAACGGCCGTGCGTGCCCGCCACCAGGTCGTTCTCGTGGATCGTCAGATCGCGCATCGAGGTGTGGGGCAGGTTGAGCTGCAGCGATTGCCAGTGGTCGCCGTCGTCGAACGACACATAGACCGAGGTCTCGGTGCCTGCATAGAGCAGGCCGCGCCGCACCGGATCTTCGCGCACCACGTTCACCGCGGCGCCGTCGGGCAAGCCGTTCACCGCGAGTCGCCAAGTCCTCCCGCCGTCGTGCGTGCGATAGATGTAGGGCCGCAGATCGTCGGTGCGGAAGCGGTTCACGGCGGCATAGGCGGTGGCGCGGTCGAAATGCGAGGCTTCGAGGGCGGCCACCTTGCTCCAGGGCCGCAGCCCGGCGGGCGTGACGTTCCGCCACGTCTTGCCGCCGTCGCGCGTCACCTGGATGAGGCCGTCGTCGGTGCCGATCCACAGCAGCCCGGCGTCGAGCGGCGACGGCGCGATCGAGTAGATCACCCCGCGCGCGGGCCGCGCCGCCTCGGGCTCGGCGGCGGCGAACGGCCCCAGCGTCGGCGGCGCCGCCGGCGCCGGGCGGGTGAGGTCGGGACTGACGATCGTCCAGCTCGCGCCGCCGTCGGTGGTCTTGAAGAGCACGTTGGCGCCGAGATACAGCGCGTGCGGATCGGCGGGCGAAAACACCAGCGGCGCCGTGCGGCGAAAGCGGAACCGCCCGTGGCCGGGCACCACCGGCGCCACGTTCTGCGCTTGCCCGGTACGCCAATCGAAGCGCGTCACCTTGCCGCCGTACACGATGTCGGGATTGAGCGGATCGGGCGCGATCATCGCGTACTCCTCGGCGCCCACCGGATGCCAGTCGCGGAACGTGATCTCGCCGTCGTTGCCGCGGCTCAGCACCCCCGCCGAACCGCTTTCCTGCTGGCCGCCATACACGCGGTAGGGAAAATGCCGGTCGGTGGCCACGTGATAGAACTGCGCCGTCGGCTGGTTGTACCAACTGCTCCAGGTCCGGCCGCCGTTGACGCTGACGGTCGCGCCCTGGTCGGAACCGAGAAAGATCACGCCGGGATGCTGCGGATCGAGCCAGATCGAGTGGTAATCGTCCCCGCCCGGCGCGCCCTTGATGGGCACGAACGTGCGGCCGGCGTCGGTCGAGCGATAGGTCGAGGTGTTGGCGACGTAAATCGTGTCTTCGTCGCGGGGATCGACGGCGACGCCGGCGAAGTCGTCGCCCCGCCCGTAGATGCGCTGCTGCTCGTTGACGCGCTGCCAGTGCTCGCCGGCATCCTCGGAGCGGTAGAGGCCGCCGTTGGGCCGCGCCTGCACCAGCGCGTAAATCCGGTTGGGATCGCTCGGCGCGATGCCGATGCCGATGCGGCCGAGCCGGCCGCTTTGCCACGTGGGCAGGCCCGCCGTCAGCGCTCGCCAAGTGTCGCCGCCGTCCGTGCTCTTGTACAAACCGCTGCCCGGCCCTTCGAGCGAAGCCCAGGGCGTATAGCGTGCCGCCCACAACACGGCATAAACCGTATTCGGGTCGCGCGGATCGAGCGCCACCTGGATCGCGCCGGTGTTTTCGTCTTTGTACAGCACGCGCTGGAATGTTTGCCCGCCGTCGGTCGAGCGATACACGCCGCGCTCGGCATTGGGGCCGTACGGATGGCCCAGCGCCGCGACGAAGAGCCGGTTCGGATTGCCCGGGTCCACGGCGATCGCGCCGATCTGCTGCGCGTCGCGCAGGCCGAGGTGAGTCCAGGTCCGGCCGCCGTCGGTGGATTTATAGATTCCATCGCCGGTCGAGAGGTCGGGGCGGTGCAGCCCTTCCCCACTGCCGGCGTAGAGGATATCGGGATTCGACGCCGCCACCGCGAGCGCGCCGATCGAGCCGGTGTCTTCATGGTCGAAGATCGGCTGCCAGGTGGTGCCGTAATCGGTGCTCCTCCAGACGCCGCCGTCCACCGCGCCGAAATAAAACAGGCCGGGCCGCGACGGCACGCCGGCGATGGCCACCACCCGCCCGCCGCGGAAGGGCCCGATCAGCCGCCATCGCATCGCTTGGTATAGGTCAAGGCTGAAGGGCGGGCCGGCGTGGCCGGAGCGCGCCGCCGTTGCCTGCGCCGCGGGAACGGCGGGTGGAATTTCGTTGGCCGGCGCCGCCGCCAGGCTCCGCGCGGAGCCCCGCCCGCTGGACGCGAGTTGCGCGCCGGCGCACACCAGCGCCAGCGCTGCCGTGGCGCTGAGTTGCAGCTTGCTCATGGGCAAGAGCGTACACGAATCCGCCGCCTGACAGCGCCCGCCGGATGGGGGGCGGGGCGATCAGCTTCGCAGGGCATCGTTCTCCCACCCCAGCGCGCCAACATCGCGCGCCGGGGGACCCCGGTTCGGCTGCTCGGGGCGGTCGGATACGTCGGTGTATTCTTCCCCCCCTCGCAGCCCTGCGGCCTCGCCCTGCTGGCTTCTCGCCCCGCTTCGGCGTACTTAGCTGGCGGGGCCCCGCCCTGCTCAATTGCACGGGTCTCCTTCGGCGCTTCGCTGCGCTGCGCATTCCCCCTCGACTTCGTCTGGCTGGATTTTGGGCGGTGGACTCGGGGAGGCTGCCGCCCAAGGCGAAACGCGCACGCGGCGTTTCGCTCGATCCTTTGCCGGGTAGCGACACTCGCGCCGAATCCACCGCGGCCACCGTTGTCCCCCGGGGCAATCTCGCGGGCCGTGTCACCATTTCGGGGCGGCTCGGGATAGAGTTATCGCATGCGGCGGCGTCTTCCCTGCGGTGGGTTCGGAGCCTGGGCGGCTCCGGTGCTGTTGTCGGCGTGCCTGCTGGTCGCGGCGGCGGCCGCGCAGGCGCAAGCCGGCGGCTCCGCCCGCGGCGCGCTGCGGGTGTATTTCATCGATGTCGAGGGCGGGCAAGCGACGCTCTTCGTGCCGCCCGCCGGGCAGTCGCTGCTGGTGGATACGGGCTGGCCCGACCACGGCGGCCGCGACGCCCTGCGCATCGTTGCCGCCGCGCGCGATGCCGGACTCTCCAAGATCGACTACGTCGTGCTGACCCACTTTCACGTTGACCATACCGGCGGCGTGCCCAACCTGGTCGCGCATTTCCCGGTGGGCGCGTTCATTGACCACGGGCCGAATCGCGAGAGCGGCGACGCCGCGACCGCGGCGGCCTACGCCGCCTACCAGCGCGTGCTGGCCTCCGGCCGTTACGGGCATCAGACCGCCCGCGTGGGCGAACTGCTGCCGATTCGCGGCCTGCGCGCCGAAGTCGTGAGCGCCGACGGCCAGCTGCTCGCGCGCCCGCTGCCCGGCGCCGGCCAGCCGAACGCCGCCGCCTGCGCCGCCTCCGCCGTGCGGCCGCCCGATCAGACCGAGAACGCGCGCTCGCTCGGGCTGGTGATCACGTTCGGCAAGCTGCGCATTCTCGACCTCGGCGATCTCACTTGGGACAAAGAGATGCAGCTCATGTGTCCCGTGAACAAGCTGGGTGCGATCGATCTCTATGTCGTTTCCCACCACGGCTGGGACCACAGCGGCAGCCCGGCGCTGGTGGATGGCATCCGCCCCCGCGTCGCGGTCATGGATAACGGCGCGGACAAGGGCGGCACGCCCTCGACCTGGGAGATCATCGAAAAGGCGCCCGGGCTGGAAGGCCTCTGGCAGCTGCATTACTCCAACGCCGGCGGCGCCGCGCACAACGCCGCTCCCGCCTACCTCGCCAATCTGCCCGGCTCCGCCGACGGCCGCTTCCTCCGCGTCAGCGCCTGGCGCGATGGCCGCATGGTCGTCTTCAACTCGCGCACCGGAGACAGCCGCGGCTATCCCCCGCGCCCGGCCCCCGCTCGCTGATTCCCGAGCCGCGAGGATGCGGCGGCCCGGCAATGCGATGCTAGGCGGATGAGGAGCGATTCCTCGGCCTCCGGCGAGCGGACCGCCGCGCCGCGCCCGGCGCCGCCGCGCGGGGAACGCGCCTGGAGCGCCCGCGTGCTGTGGGCGGGCGGGCTGGGCAACGTCCTCGAGTGGTACGACTTCGGTCTCTATGGACTGCTGGCGCCGGTGCTGGCGTCGCTGTTTTTTCCCAACCAGAGCCGCCTGGTCGCGCTGCTCGATGTTTACGGCGGCTTCGCGGCGGGCTTCGCCATGCGGCCGATCGGGGCGGCGGTGCTGGGGCGGGTCGGCGACCGCATCGGGCGGCGGTCGGTGCTGGTGCTCTCCGTCGTGCTCATGGGCGCGGCGACGGTGGCGCTGGGCGCGCTGCCGGCCTATGCGAGCTGGGGTTTGTGGTCGCCGGTGCTGCTGGTCGCGATTCGGCTGCTGCAAGGTTTTTCGGTGGGCGGCGAATTTGTCGGCTCGGTGACCTATCTGGTGGAGCAGGCGCCGCCGGGCCGCCGCGGCCTCGCCGGCAGCACCGCGAACTTGGGCGCCACCGCCGGTCTGTTGCTGGCGGCCGCGGCGGCGGCCGGCGCCGCGAGCTGGGCCGGCGCCGCGCGCCTGGCCGCCGGCGTGTGGCGCTGGCCGTTCCTGTTCGGCGGCGTGATCGCGCTCGCCGCCTATCTGCTGCGCCGCCATCTGCCCGAGCGCGAGGTCGCCCCGGCCCCGCCGCGGCGGCGTTCGCCGCTCGGCCAGGCTTTGCGCGAGGCGCCGCGCTTGATGCTGCTGGTGACTCTCTTCACCTCCGGCTACGGCATCGCCGACTACCTGACCATGGTCTTCCTGCCCACCTTCGCGCACGAGTTCGGGCGCGTCTCCATCGCCGCGGCGCTGCGCGCGAATACCGCCGGGCAGGCGCTCGCCCTGTTCGTCGTGCCGGTCGCGGGCTGGCTCTCCGATCGCGTCGCGCGGCGGCGCACGATCCTGGCCGCCGCGTTCTTCGCCGAAGCCGCCATCGCCTGGAGCGCGTTCGCCTGGGCGCGGCAAGGCCCCGGCGGCTTCTACCTCGCCCAGTTGGCGTTCGCGGGCCTGCTCGCGCTGATCATGGGCGCCGGCCCGGCGATGCTGGCGGAGCAGTTTCCGCCCGATTACCGCGTCACCGGCCACGCGGTGGCCTTCAATATCGGCATCGGCGTCGCCGGCGGCTCGGCGCCGCTGGTCGCCGTCGCGCTGATTCGCGCCGCCGCCGCGCCCATGGCCGCGGCCGCGTACCTGGCCGGCGCGGCGCTATTGGCGGCGATCACGGCGCTGCTGCTGCGGGACCGCAGCCGCCAGCCCGCGATCTGAGCCGGATGCGGGCGGCGCGGCGCTGGCGGCCGCCGCGCGCCGGGCGCCGCGCTCCCCCGGCTCCTGCCCCGGGTCCGCTGCTCCCGCGCCCCGCGCTCACTGATGCCGCTGCGTGACGACGCGAACGATATCGTTGTAGATGACGAAGGTCATCAGCAGCACCAAGAACGCGAAGCCGGCTTGGTAGATCCGCTCTTTGACGCGCAGGCTCACGTCATGCCGCAACAGGCTCTCGACCAGCAGCAATAGGATCGTGCCGCCATCGAGGATGGGAATCGGCAGCAGATTGAGAATGCCGAGGTTGAGGCTGATCATCGAGGTGAAGCCGACCAGCGGCACCAGCGAGGACTGCCGTGCGAGCTGCCCCGCCATGTCGGCGATCGAGACCGGGCCTTGCAAGGTCTTGAGCGACGCTTGGTGCGTGACCAAGCGCCCGACCAAATCGATGATCAAGGTCGAATAGCGGCGATTGTCGGCGAGCGACTGCCGCAGCGCCTGGCCGAAGGGCAAGTGCACGAACCGCACGGTTTGCAGTTCGACGCCGATCATCCAGCGCTCGCTGCCGTCGGGCTGCTTTTGCTTCTGGGCCGAAACCTGCTTCTCCACGATGCGGCCGTGCCGCAGCAGCGTCAGCGTCACAGGCCTGCCGGCGGCCTTTTGCAGGGCGTCGGTCAGCTCGCGCGGATTGCCCAGGCGCTTGCCGTCGATGCCGATGGCGCGGTCGCCCGGCTCGAGGCCGGCCCGCTGCGCCGGCGAGCCCGGCGTGACGGCAATGAAGACGACCGGCATTTCCGGGATCACGCCGATGCCGAAGGCGGCTTGCTGCGCGGAGGTGGGCACCACGGTCGCATGGACGATGCGGCCGCCGCGCTCGATGGTCAGCGGCAGCGGGTGGTCCTCGGAAACCGCCGCGCGCATCTCCACCTGCTCCCAGGTGGGGTCTTGCACGCCATCCACGGCGATGATGCGGTCGAAGGGCTGCAAGCCCGCCTGCGCCGCCGTCGTGCCCGGCTCCACGCTCGCCACCACCGCCGGCTGGTCGAGCACGGAATCGCGCGGAAATTGCACCATGTACACCGCGACCAAGAGTGCGATCGCCAGCACGATGTTCATGGCGGGGCCGGCGAGAATGATGACCAGCCGTTGCCAGCGCGGCTTCGAGGCCAGGTCGCCGGGGCGCACCACCGCTTGTTCGGCCAGTTCGCCGGGCATTTCGCCGGCCATCTTGACGTAGCCGCCCAGCGGCAGCGCGCTGACGCGGTAATCGGTCTCGCCGGCGCGGAAGCCGAAGAGCCGGGTGCCGAACCCGAGCGAAAACGTCTCCACGCGCACGCGAAAGAATTTGGCCGCCAAAAAGTGCCCGAGCTCGTGCAGGAAGATGATCACCCCCAGCACGATGGTGACGGCAATGATGTCGCTCAGTACGTTCATGCGCGCGCCTTTCCGGCGCCGGCGAGGGCGGGCGCCGGCGCCGCGACGGCGGCGCGAGCGCGCTCGCGCGCTTCCGCGTCGGCTTCCATCACCTCGCGCAGGCCGGTGGCCGGCCGCGCCTGGGTCCGGGCCAAGGTCTGTTCCACGACGCGCGGGATTTCCAGGAAACCCAGCCGCCCTTGGCAGAAGGCCTCCACCGCGACTTCATCGGCGGCGTTCAGGACCGCCGGCATCGTGCCCCCGGCCGCCAGCGCCTCGCGCGCCAGCCGCAGGCAGGGATAGCGCCGCAAATCCGGCTCGTGAAATTCCAGCTTGGCGGCCGCCGTCAGGTCCAGCCGCTCCCGCGCCGTCGCCAGGCGCTCGGGATAGGTAAGCGCATATTGGATGGGCGTGCGCATATCGGTGGGACCGAGCTGCGCCAGGATCGAGCCGTCGCGGAACTCCACCAGCGAGTGGACCAGCGACTGCGGATGCATGAGCACCTCGACTTGCTCCTGTCCGACCGCGAACAAATGGCAGGCTTCGATGATCTCGAAGCCTTTGTTCATCAGCGTAGCGGCGTCGATGGTCACGCGCCGGCCCATCCTCCAAGTTGGATGCCGCAGCGCCTCGGTCGGCGTCACCGCCGCCAGTTGCGCCGCGGGCCGGTCGCGAAACGCGCCGCCCGAGGCGGTCAGGATCAGCCGCGCGACTTCTTCGCGGCGGCCGGCGCGCAGGCATTGGTGCAGGGCGCTGTGTTCGCTGTCAATGGGCAGAATCGCCGCGTTGTGGGCGGCGGCGAGGGGCATGAGCAAGGCGCCCGCGGCCACCAGCACTTCTTTGTTGGCCAGCGCCACCGTGGCGCCGCGCTCCAGCGCCGTCCAACAGGCGGCCAGCGCCGCCGTGCCCACCGTGGCCAGGACCAAGACGTCGTAGTCGGCTTCGCGCGCGATGGCGGTTAGCGCCTCGCCGCCGCAATGCAGCTCGGCCGTGACCCGCGCTTGCGCGAGCGCCGCGCGCAGGTCCGGCGCCGCCGCCGCGTCGCTCAGGCCCACGTGGCGCGGCCGCAGGCGGGCGGCGAGCTCGCCCAGCTTGCCGGCATTGCTGCCGGCGGCGATCGCGGTCACTTCGAAATGTCCCGGCAGTTCCTCGACAACGCGGAGCACGTTGTCACCGATCGAGCCGGTGGCGCCCAAAAGCGCGATGCGGCGCGGATTCGAGGCCGAGGACGGGGAAAGAGGGGTCACGCCAAGTTAGGCGGAGGCGGGCTTCAAAACCTCAAAACCAGATAGTACCACAGCACTGGAATCGCCAGCAGCAGCGCATCCATGCGGTCCAAAACGCCACCGTGGCCGGGCAGCAGCGCGCCCGAGTCTTTCATCCCCGCGCCCCGCTTCAGCACCGATTCAGCGAGGTCGCCTGCCTGCGCGGCGACGTTCAGCGCCAGCCCGAGGAGCGCGCCCGTCCCGATCGATACGGAAAAGCCGGCGGCATTCCACGCGCTCTTCCCCGCCAGCGCCGCAAGCCCTCCCAAGATGATCGCGGCGGCCAGCGAAGCCGCCGCGCCCTCCCACGTCTTCTTGGGGCTGATGCGCGGCGCCATGCGGTGGCGGCCCCAGGCGCGGCCGGCGTAATACGCCGCCGTATCGCCGCACCAAACCACTGCCAGCAGCAGCACGATCCAGGCGCGGCCGCCCGGAAAGCGGCGCACGCTCGCCAGCAAGGCGATTAAGTAGGCCGGGTAAAAGATGCCCAGGAACGTGAGCCCGGCGCGGCCCAGCGCCTGTTCCATGCGCTCCGGATCGGCCAGACCGCGCACCATCACCGCGAGCCCCAGGCCCAGCCAGATTGCCGTCTCGCCCAGCGCATCCGGCCACGTGAGCGCGGCCGCCAGGAGCGCCGCGCCCGCGATGCCGATCCATCCATATGCGCGCACGCCGCCGGCAAGCCCCAAGCCATAGAACTCGCGCTGCGCCAGCCACGCCACGGCGAAGAGGCATAGGGCGAAAAGCCACGACGGCGCGAAGATCACCACCGCCAGCGTGATCGGAATCAGCGCCGCCGCCGTCAGCACTCGGCGCGCGCCGCTGCCCTGGGGCGCTTCCGCGCTCACCGCCACCTCGGACATTCGGTCATCATACAGAACAGAACGGGACCCGGCGGCACGGGATCACGGCGTGGAAACCGCCCGATGCTGCCGCCAGGCCGTGCGCGGCGCGCGGACGCCCGGTGCGCGGCGGCTCTAAGCTGGCGGGCGAGAATGCCTGCTTTACGGGCGGGACCATGACTGGCAGTCCGGAATGCTGCGGCGCGGGCGGGGCCCGCGGCCCACGGCGATCCCGGGCGTCACCGGCGCTCGCGCAACAAAGCGATCACGTCGTCGAAGGTGATGATGCCGACGAGCCGGTGCTGCTCGTCCACGACGGGCAAGGTCATGAGGTTGTACTTGTCGAACAGCTCGGCGATGTCTTCTTCCTTTTCGTTCTCCTTCACCGCGACGGCCTCGGCGGCGAGCGCGCTCAAGGGGGTGTCGCCGGCGGCCATCACGATGCGGGCGAGCGGCACCATGGCTTTGAGGCGCTGATTCTCGTCGAGCAGAAAAATCGTGTTCACGCCCTCGACCGGGCTGCCGGCTTCGCGCATGGCGCGCACGGCGTCGCTGACGCGCGCGGTTTCGGGCACGGCGATGAAGTCGGTGGTCATGCGGCCGCCGGCGGTATGCTCGGGAAACTCCAGCAGATCGCTGACTTCTTCCCGCTCTTCCGGCTGCATGTCTTGCAGGATGCCCTCGCTGACTTCTTCGGGCAGTTCGGCGAGCACGTCGGCGGCCTCATCCGGCTCCATCTCCTCGACGATGTCGGCGGCCTTCTCATGGCCCAGGCCCTCGAGCAAGGAGCGCTGCACTTTCGGCTCGACCTCGCCCAGCACATCGGCGGCGACCCCGGCCTCGAGCGCGCCGAAGACGGCGCCGCGCTCGGCCGGCGCCAGATCCTCGACGATGTCGGCGACATCGGCGGGGTGCAGCCGCGCCAGCGCGTCATAGCTGATCTGCAGCTTCACGCGCCGCGCCGGATCGGTCTCGATCAGATTGAAGATGTGCCAAGGAATGACGCGGGGCCGCACCAGCGACGATAGTTTGACCATCCAGCGGCGGGGCAGCACGCCTTGCAACAGCCGCCGCAGGGCCCCGCTCAGGCCCACATCCACCTGCACGGCCCGCAGATCGAGGCAGCCGTTGTGGCGCAGCAATTCGAAATCCACGTCGTTGACGCGCACGACCTTGCGGCCGTTGACGTCGATGATCTGCTGGTCCATGACGTCGCGGCCCAAGAGCAGGTAGGCGTTGTCGCCTGCGAGCGGCTGCGGCGTTCCGGCGTTGGGGCCGAGTTGCAAGCGATCGCGGTCGATCGCCGCCAGGCAGGCCGCCACCTGCCACCGCTTCCCGCCCTGGCGGAAGATCAGCGCCTGCGCCAAGGTGGGGTCGCGCCCCGGCTCGAGCGCGATCTCGCGCAGGCGCCCGAGGCGGCGCCCGGTCGCGTCGTGAATCGGCAAGCCCAAGAGTTCGGTGAAGTAATACATGCGCGCCCTTGTTCCTTCATAGTGCGCCGGTCCTGTCGCGCCGTGCAACGCGCCGAGCCGGGCAAGGCAGCGGGGGGCGCAGGGTCGGCGGCTCGGCGCCGCGGCGGCGGCACCGGGGAGCGGCCGCGTACTCGCATGATAAAATTGAAGTTGCCAAGGCCTCGGCGCGGTGCAACGGGCCCTCTTCATCTTCCTTGGCTTGCGGTCCGCGGCCTGCATCCGCGTCCTCTGAACCATGCCTTCTCTTGTTTCCAAGGTCTTCGGCACCAAGAACGATCGCGAGATCAAGCGTCTGTATCCCAAGGTGGCGGCCATCGGCGCGCTCGAGGCGGAGCTGCAGGCGCTCGACGACGCGGCGCTGCGCGCCAAGACCGAAGAGTTCCGGCGCCTGATCCGCGAGCGCGTGGACGCCGCCGGCGAGGACGAGGAAGCGCGGGCGGAAGCCGAGAAGGCCGCGTTCGAAGACCTTTTGGTGCCCGCCTTCGCCCTGGTCCGCGAGGCGGGACGGCGCGTGCTCAACATGCGGCATTTCGACGTGCAGCTCATCGGCGGCATGGTGCTGCACGCGGGCAAGATCGCGGAAATGAAGACCGGCGAGGGCAAGACCCTGGTCGCGACCCTGCCGGTGTACCTGAACGCGCTCGCCGGCCACGGCGTGCACGTGGTCACCGTCAACGACTATCTCGCCCGCCGCGACGCGGAATGGATGGGGCGGCTGTACAAATTTTTGGGCCTGACGGTGGGCACCATCGTGCACGACATGGAGGACGCCGACCGCAAAGCCGCCTACGCCGCCGATATCACCTACGGCACCAACAACGAGTTCGGCTTCGATTATCTCCGCGACAACATGAAGTTCGACCTCGCCGATTGCGTCCAGCGCGGGCACGCCTACGCCATCGTGGACGAAGTCGATTCGATCTTGATCGACGAGGCGCGCACGCCGCTGATCATCTCCGGCCCCTCGGAAGAATCCACCGATAAGTACTACAAGATCGACCGCATCATCCCCCGCCTCGAGCGCGGCGACCCGCCGGAAGGCGACGAGAAGCCCGCCACCGGCGACTACTTTCTCGACGAAAAGCACCGCACGGCCACCCTCACCGAGGCGGGCGTCGAGAAGGTCGAGCGCGCGCTCGGCATCGACAACCTCTACGACCTCCAGCACATGGAGCTCGTCCACCACGTCTATCAGGCGCTGCGCGCCCACACGCTCTTCAAGCGCGACGTGGACTACGTGGTCAAGGACGAATTGGATCCGCAGACCGGCCGGGTCGAGCGCAAGGTGATCATCGTGGACGAGTTCACCGGCCGCCTCATGCCCGGCCGCCGCTGGAGCGACGGCTTGCACCAAGCCGTCGAAGCCAAGGAAGGCGTCAAGATCGAGCGCGAGAACCAGACCCTCGCCACCATCACCTTTCAGAACTATTTCCGCCTCTACAAGAAGCTCGCCGGCATGACCGGCACGGCCGAGACGGAAGCCAACGAGTTTTTCAAAACCTACAAACTCGACGTGGTGGTAATCCCGACCAACCGCCCGCTGATCCGCATCGAGTATCCCGACCTCGTCTATCGCACCGAGCGGGAGAAGTTCAACGCCGTGGTGCAGGAGATCGAGGAGTGCCGCGCCCGCCGCCAGCCGGTGCTGGTGGGCACGGTGTCGGTGGAGAAATCCGAACGGCTCTCCGCCCTGCTGCAAAAGGCCAAAGTGCCGCACGTGGTGCTGAACGCCAAGTATCACGAGAAAGAGGCCGAGATCGTCGCGCAGGCGGGCCGCGCCGGCGCGGTCACCATCGCCACCAACATGGCCGGCCGCGGCACCGACATCCTGCTGGGCGGCAACCCGGAGTTTCTGGCGCGGGAGCAGCTGCGCAAGCAGGGCATCAATCCCGACGCCGACCCCGAGGCCTACCGCGCCGCCTTCGAGCGCTTCAAAGAGCAGTGCGACCGCGAGCACGACGAAGTGGTGGCGCTCGGCGGGCTGCACATCATCGGCACCGAGCGCCACGAAGCCCGCCGCATCGACAATCAGTTGCGCGGCCGCGCCGGACGCCAGGGCGATCCCGGTTCGTCGCGCTTTTACCTCTCGCTCGAAGACGACTTGCTGCGCATCTTCGGCGGCGAGCGCATCTCCGGCCTGATGAAGCGGCTGGGCATGGATGAGGGCGTGCCCATCGAATCCAAGCTGATCACCCGCCGCATCGCCGCCGCCCAGGAGCAAGTGGAGGCGCAGAACTTCGAGTCGCGCAAGCACCTGCTCGACTACGACGACGTCATGAACAAGCAGCGCGAGGCCGTCTACGGCCTGCGCCACGACCTGCTCGCCGCCCGCGACCAGAGCGAATACCTCCACGGCGTGATCGAAGGCATCGTCGGCGAGTTCCTCCAGAATCACTGCCCTCGCGAGGCCCATCCCGAGCAATGGAACGTGCCGGGACTGCGGCAGGCGGTGAAGGAGCAGTTCGGCGTCGACATTCAGGCCGAGGGCCTCAAAACCGACGAGCTCAACTTCGACGACCTGCAAGCGGCGCTGCTCGACCTTCTCCGCCGGAAATACGCCGCGAAGGAACAGCAGCTCACCCCGGAGGTCATGCGGCGCTTCGAGCGCGTCGTCATGCTGCAAATCCTGGACAACCACTGGAAGGATCACCTGCTGGCCATGGACCACCTCAAGGAGGGCATCGGCCTGCGCGGGTACGGGCAGCGGGACCCGCTGATCGAGTACAAGAAGGAATCCTTCGATATGTTCCAGGCGATGATGGACAGCTTCGAGAACGAAAGCGTCCGCACGCTGTACTTGGCCCAGGTGCGCACCCCCGAGCAGCAAGCGCAGGAGGCCGCGGAGATGCGCGAGTACGAGCGCGAACTGGAGCGGCGCAAGCAGCGGCAGGAGCGCGAGCTGCGCTTTTCCGGCGGCGACGGCTCGGGCGAAAAGGTGCAGCAGGTCATCCGCGGCAGCGCCAAGATCGGCCGCAACGATCCTTGCCCCTGCGGCTCCGGCAAGAAGTACAAACGCTGCCACGGCGCCACCGAAGCCGCCGGCGCCTAGCCCCCGCCGCATTTACCCTTTTGCAAAAGGGGACAGCCTGATATTTCCCCGTTTACCTTTTTGCAAAAGGGGACAGCCTGATATTTCCCTATTTATCTTTTTGAAAACGGGGACAGATCCGGGGCTAGCGTCGGGCGTCCGCCCTGGGCGGCGACACGCCGCCGCCTCGACCTCTGCTTCGTCCTCCGACTCCCGTCTCCCTCTGCTGGCGTCCGGCGTCGCTCCGTGCGCCCTGCCGGCGGCCAACCTTTCCACTTCGGCCGGCATCTGGTTCTTATAGGGGGCGACGAAAGTCCCCGATCCTCGTGCCTGGCGTCC
>Ga0209062_1000810_pt1 | contig 73286 bp, 53 predicted proteins | sample Coa_R2_2_FD_187158 | JGI IMG/M metagenome (GOLD analysis project Ga0209062, IMG submission 187158) | Surface soil microbial communities from Centralia Pennsylvania, which are recovering from an underground coalmine fire - Coalmine... | ecosystem: Environmental > Terrestrial > Soil > Unclassified... | reverse complement strand
ATGCCTGCGGCAAAGGTATCTGGGAACGCCGGATGCGGGAAATTCGCACGTCCGGTGTGACGAGGGGGGAGCGGGAACTCGGGCAGGCCGAAGCCTAAACTCGAGTTCACGCTCTCCTACTCTACCGGCTCTTCTCTTTATTGCTCCGGAAACGCATGTCGGTGTAGAACAATGGCGGAATGGACGTTCAGCCAAAGTGTGACGAATCCCCAGAACGGCAGAAGTATCATCGTCAAACACGTCGCCCCGCCAGTGACGATCGCCGAGAAGGTAACGGCTTGCTTGTACTTGACCTCGTCGATTGTCCCGAGAACCAACGCGGCCAAGCCGCCGATTACGACGAAAGCCAGGAGAAACCAGAGAAAGCCTCCGGCCACTCTCGTGAGTGTGCGAGGGAAGCCCGGAATGTAGCGGCGTAGCGCGATGAGATAGCGGTTGAACGCGAACTCGGCGGCCAGGAGCAACAGGAGTGCTGCGCCGACCAGGATGGCCGCGAAGCGCGGGAGCGTCGTGTCTCGCGAACTGCTCGACTCATGCGGCTCGTCCATGAGCCAGCCGATCAGAGCGGACGCGACCACCAGACACACTACAGCACCCCAACCGGCCGCGCCGCTGAGAATGGCCGCTGTTCCTCCAGGCACTCCTGCTGGCAACCGAGCCGCCAGAATGCGGCCCAGGCTCACCACACCGAGCCCAACCGCGATGCCAAAACCCAGTAGTACGTAACCGACATGAAAGATTGTGTCGTCTGAATCTTTTCGCATAGAGGGGCTTGCGGTGCTGTAGGAGTCGCTACTTCCGACCGGTTCGGCCGCCTTGTCCATTTTCGCCGCGTCACTGGGGGATCCACCTTTGGAACTCTTCTCAGAGTCAGTGCTGGAACCCTTTGTGGTAGAACTCTTCCCGGAGTAGGTGCTGGAACTCTTGCCGGAATAAGTGTTCGTTGGGGAGTACCTGTCCGATTTCGAGGAATCGTCGGCGAGGGACGCAATCGCAGTGACCGTCAGGCCGAACGCGAACACCGCGATCACCAGTAAGCCAATCCACACCAGCCGAAACCCACGCGCGGTGGGCTGCCAGTGCCGCCGTGGAATCTCATCCTCATCCTCGCGACGCAGCCGGCGTTCGCCGGACCGGGTGTCGCGTCGTTCCCTCGATCGCTCAGGTGGGGCAATGGGGACCGGGCGTTCTTTCTCTTTGGCCGCCGCAGCGCGAGTCGCGGCCTGCCGTCCGGCTTCCACCGCGAACTTCAACGCACACATGGGGCAGTCGATCGGCCGCGTCCGGTTGGTTGCGATCTCCAAGCGTGCGTTGCACTTCGGGCAGCGAACAATTTCCTTCTCATCAAGGGTGGCTTCGGGAAGCGAGGCGGTGGATGCCGATGGGAGGGATGCACCCGGCCGTTTGAGTGGTTGTGGAGGAGGGGCGGGTGGTTTACCCCAGACTGGCGGGGTTGGTCCAGGCCGAGGTAGAGACTCTTCAATCGGTTCACCCAGCGGAAGGGCTTCGGGTTGCTCCGTATCGGCGGAAGGCATGTGGTCCTTCAACCACGTCGGGAGGATTGGTTTAGGTGTCGCTTTACCCTGCTCGGTGTCGGCGGCACGCATGTAGTCCATCAGGACATCGGCGAATTCCTTCGCTGAGCGGTAGCGGTTGGCCGGTGTCTTCTCCAGTGCTTTCAGACACAAGGCGTCGAGCCGCGGGTCGACGCCCGGACGCACACTCGATAGTGGGCGCGGGCGTTCCGCGCAGTGTCGCGTCATCAATTCGAACGGCGCACCGGTGAAGGGTACCTGCCCCGCCAGCATCTCGTAAAGGATGACGCCAAGGCTATACACGTCGGCCAGCGGAGTGATGGGGCCGAACATTTGCGACCCCCACTGTTCCGGCGGCATGTAGTACGGAGTGCCGTGCGCGCCGCGCTGAAGCGATGCGGCCGCCTGGGCGCGAGTGGCAATGCGCGCCAGTCCGAAGTCGGTGATTAGGAATTCGTCGTTGGCTTCATCAACGAGAACATTGGCGGGTTTCAAGTCGCGGTGAATGATTCCCTTGGTGTGAGCTGCTGTCAGCCCCAGGGCGATCTTGTTGGCAATGAGCAGAGCCGTTCGCGGCGGCAATGCTGTTCCATGTCGATCCAAATAGTTCTTCAGCGTTCCGCCGGGAACGAACCGCATGACGATGTACGGCAGTCCGCCATCGGTATCGATGTGATAGACCGGGCAGACGTTGGCATGCTGATCGATGACGGCGGCGGCGCGGGCTTCTTTCAGGAAGTCATCGCGGTATTCCGGCTTCAGTCCCTCGCCAAACGGCTGCTTGATGGCTACTTGCCGGCCCATTTCCGGGTCGAACGCCAGAAACACGCGGCCGTAGCTGCCGGTGCCGAGCACCGCCTTGACCTCGAAGCGACCGATGCGCGGCGGAACGGCGAGTCGAACGCCCGACGAGTCGGTTGGCACCCACTCGCCGGTTGCGGCGTGCTTGACAGGTTCACGTGCGGCTCGCTGGGGAGCTTTCCGCGTAATGTCTTCGGGTTGGTTCGGGTCGGCCATTGGGCGTTCTGCCTTCACACGCGGCTGATTAACTCAAGGTGCAATTGTGAACCATGCAATCCCGCACGCCAGGCATCGATTCTCGCCGGGTGTGCCACAAAGAAGAGACGCCGTAGTGGGTCACTTCTCCCCGGCGAAGACCTTGCACTTGGGAAGCTCGGCTTCCAGCAGACGAACGGTGCGTGCGGACACGCTGGTCCGTGAGAAGACAATCTTCCGCAGCGTGCTGACTCGACCGAGCGAGCGTGCACCCGTATCGCCAACGTACGTGCCGCTGAGGTCCACCTCCTCCAGACGCGGGCAATCCGCCAGGTAGGTCATCCCTTCGTCGCGTACCAGGGAATCTTCGAGAACGAGCGACTTCAGATGCGGCAATTTTTTGAGATGAACCAATCCGGGTCCGAAGACGAGCGTATTGACCAGGTCCAGACGGACGAGAGAACTGAGTTCCGCAATCTTCACGAGCCAGTCGTCGGTCACGTTCCGGCCGTTGAGAGCTAACCGGGTGAGCTTCTTGAATGCCTTCAGATGCACGAGTCCCGGTTCGGTCAGTTCGGTGGCGTCGCGCGCGAAGACCGTCAGGTCGGTGAGATTCGTGAGCGGTGTCAGGTCCGCCAACCACGAATTCGGCTCTTCCAGGTCGATGACAAAGCGGGTGAGTGCCGGCAACTTGGCGATTTGCTTGATACCGGCCTTCGTGACGCCGGTGCGCAGGAGACTCAACTCTTCCAGCGCCGGGTGGCCCTGGAACGCCGAGAGACCGGCGTCGGTCACTCGCGGCGCACGGAACAGCCCCAGATAGGTCAGCTTCGGAATGCTCGCGAAGACCTTCATCGTCTCGTCGGTGATCTGATCGCACTCACGCAACAAAATGTGGACCGGGCCGGAAAGCCCCTCGAGGTTTGTTCGGAATGCTTCGTCGGGCAAAGCCGGTTTCCCCGACAAGCCGACGAACGCGACCGTGAACGCGGCCGGCAGGTCTTCCACGCGTGTGATCGGGAGAGTGCCGCTTAGCGCCTTGTTAGCGCCGCCAGTACCACCTTCGCCTCCTTTCGGGATGATCTGAACGAGCCCACCCTGTGAAAGCACCCACGTTGCGGCGCGGCGTTCCGCCTCCTGGTCGAAGACGTGCCCGGCAAAGCCGTTGGCGGGCGTGGGCGGGACGAGCGGCTTGACCGGCCTGACCGGTTTGTCTGGGGGGGTTACCGCCTGGGGCGGATCAACCACAGCCGGATTGGGATTTGGATCGGGGTCAGGCGGCAATTCCGCCTGCGCGCTCGGTCCACGCTGCCGCGTCGCAACCAGCGCTACCACCACAACAAAAATGAAGACGAACAGCAAACCGATTCCGCCAAGCAGGATTTTCAGCCGGAACCCTCCACCTTCATCATCCTCGGCCAGAGGAAGTGGATCGGGATGCGGGCTGGGGTTGCCGGCCTCGGGTGGAAGCGACTTGCGCTTGCTACTGGAACTGAGCCCACGGCGAGAGCCCGAGTCTGGGGAAACCGGAGTTGCGGTCGGGCCTGGGGTGCCGTGTGTTTCATCCGCGGCCAGCCACGCGGTTGAGCCCGTGTGCAGAAAATCGCCGAGGGCATCGGCGAATGCCTTGGCGGAGGGGTAGCGGTCGGTTGGTTTCTTCGCCATCGCCTTCAGGCAGAGCGCGTTCAGGCGTGCGTCGAGCCCGCGTCGAGCGGCCGAGGGCGGCACCGGCGGTTTCTCACAGTGTTGCAGCAACACCTCGTACACGCTGCCGTTAAACGGCACATCGCCAGTGAGCATTCGATAGAAGATAACGCCGAGGCTATACACGTCCGAGAGAGGCCCGACTTCGCCCATCTCCCCGCGCGCCTGTTCCGGCGACATGTACAGAGGGGTGCCGAACACACTCCCAGCCGCTGTTCCGTGCGATGTCTGGCCGCCGATGCGCGCGAGACCGAAGTCGGTGATGAGTGCCAGTTGCCGTTCCGGGTCGAAGAGGATGTTTTGCGGCTTGAGGTCGCGGTGAATGACCTTCTTCTCGTGTGCCGCGGCCATGCCCAGCGCCAAACGCTGTGCCAGTGCGACGGCGTTAAGCGGCGGGAGAATCTTACACTTATCGAGGTGTGCGGCGAGCGTGGTACCGGCGAGGTAGAACATCACCATGTACGGCACTTCGCCTTCGGTGCCGACTTCGTAAACCGGGCAAACGTTGGGGTGGTGGATCTTGGCGGTGGCGCGGGCTTCGCGGAGGAACCGCTCGCGGACATCCGGGGTCAAGTCTTCGGGCTTGGGTACCTTGATGGCGACTTGCCGGTCGAGTTCGGCGTCGAAGCCGAGGAAAACGCGACCGAACGCACCTTCACCAAGGACGCCTCGAATCTCGAACTTGCCGATTCGCGATGGAATCTGCACGTCGGGCAACGTGGCGGCACCCTTCAAGAGTGGCTTGGTCCCCACGTTGGACTGCGGGGCGGCGCGTGTTCCATCACTGGATTCGGGGGCAGGCATGAGGCTGTCACTCTTATGGCGTGACGCAAATGAACAAGTCTATTGTGATTGATGCACCCGCGAATGCCAAGAGCCTACCTGTTGTCGGTTCGATCGGTTACTTCTTCTCCAATCGCTCAACGGCCTTCTTTGCAGGCTCATGCCCTTGGTCGGCGGCCTTGTGATACCACTCGATCGCTCGGTTCACGTTTTTTGTCACGCCGTACCCATTTTCGTACAGAACCCCCAGGTTGAACTGAGCATATTTGTTGTTCTGTGCGGCGGCCTTCTCGTACCACTCCTTGGCCTTCGCGTAGTCCCGCGTCACGCCATCACCGTAGCGATACAGCATCCCCAGATTGTTCTGGGCCTGCGCATTGCCTTGTGCGGCGGCCTTCTCGTACCACTCCTTGGCCTTCGCGTAGTCCCGCGTTACCCCCTTACCGAGGTCGTAGAGGTACCCAAGATTACACTGGGCTGAGGCATGACCCACCACGGCGGCCTTCTCGTACCACTCCTTTGCTTTGGCATAATCCTGCGGCACGTCCCGGCCGTAGTAATAATCTTCTGCGCGATTGTAGTCGGCCGCAGCCTGCTTCTCCAACCGTTTGATGGCCGCTTTCGCCTGGTCATGCCCTTGATCAGCGGCCTTGCGATACCACTCGAGCGCTTGGCTCATGTCTAACGTGACGCCGTTTCCATTTTCGCGCATGAGCCCCAGATTGAACTGGGCATTCTCGTTGTTCTGAGCGGCGGCCTTCTCGTACCACTCTTTGGCCTTCGCGTAGTCCCGCGTAATCCCTTGCCCGTTATGGTACAGCACTCCCAAGCCGTTCTGGCCGACAGCGTTGTTCTGTGCGGCGGCTTTCTCGTACCACTCTTTGGCCTTCGCGTAGTCCTGCACAACCCCTTGGCTGTTATGATACAGCACCCCCAAGTTGGCCTGAGCCTGCGCATGGTCCTGTACGGCGGCCTTCTCGTACCATTCCCTGGCCTTCGCGTAATCTCGCGTTCCCCCCTTACCGGTGCCGTAGAAGTAGCCGAGATTGAACTGGGCTTGCGCAAGGCCCTGTACGGCGGCCTTTTCATACCATTCCCTGGCCTTCGCGTAATCCCGCGTCACTCCCTCACCGTCTTCGTACATCGACCCCAAGTTGTTCATCGCGATCGGTTCACCGAGTTCAGCGGCCTTGCGATACCACTCCCCGGCTTCCTTCTGGTCCTTCTCAACACCAATCCCCGCACCCAAACAACGAGCGTACATCACCATTGCCGCCGAGTTGTTCGCCTCGGCGGCGTTTTTCCACGCCTGCCAGCGCGTGGGCCCGCGCTTCTTGACGAACGGCAACGATCCGGTCGTCCGAACGCCTTGCTTGTATTCATCCCAGTCGCGCTGAAGTTCCGCATCGACTGGTTCCTTCTCGCGCTGCGGGCGGACCGTCTCATCGATGTTGTCGCTCGAACGAGAGCGAGATACCACCAGCAGAACAGCAGCGATTCCGACAATGAGGGCCGAGAGAAGGCCGAGGGAGACCCAAATGGCGATTCGGAATCCACGGTCTGTTGGCCTGGGGTTCTTATCCGATTCATCGCGTCGCGAATCGGGGCCTGTATTCCTCGGTGTTTCTCTGCGTTGTTTGGGAGGAGACGGTTCGGGCCGCGCGGGCTTCACGACTTTGGCCGTGGGCAGCGGAGCGGGCTCTGGAGGAGCGGGTTTGGGCGGAGCGCCGACGCTTGTGCTGGGAAGCGCGACGATCTTGAAGATGGGCTTTGCCGGTGTGGACTTCTGCTCGCTCTTTTGCTCGGGAATCTCTTCGGCCAAGGCAATGTGCACGGCCTCGCTGTTATCGCTGGCGCGCAAGTAGTCCGCCAGTGCGGTGGCGAACGCCTTCGCGGAGGAATAGCGGTCGGCCGGGTGCTTTGCTAACGCCTTCAGCACGAGGGCATCCACCTGCGGGTCGAGACCCGGGCGTACAGTCGAGGGTGGCACCGGCGGCGTCTCGCAGTGGTCGCGCATCACCTCCCACACGCCGCCCGTGAAGGGAACGCGGCCGGCGAGCATCTCGTAGAGAATCACGCCCAGCGCGTAAACATCCGACAACGGACCGACCATCGCCGCTTGCCCGCGTGCCTGTTCGGGCGCCATGTAGGCGGGGGTTCCCTTGGGAACGCCATTGCTCGCCTCGCTCGCCTGATCGGCAAATCGTGCCAGTCCAAAGTCGGCAATCAGCACTTCTCGGTTCGCTTCGTCGTAGAGAACGTTTGCAGGTTTCAGGTCGCGGTGAATCACCTTCTGGGCATGGGCGGCCATTAGCCCGAGTGCGAGCTTGCGGGTAATCGCCACCGCGTTTCGCGGCGGGAGAGGAGCTGCGAGCCGCCGAAGCAAACCGGCGAGAGTGCCGGGGACCATCCGCATGACGATGTACGGCAATCCGCCATCCGTACCGACATCGTAGATGGGACAGATATTGGGATGGTGAATGATCGCCGCCAGTCGGTTTTCGCGGAGAAAGGTGTCGCGGAACTCCGGCGTCAAGTCATCGACTTTCGGCACTTTGATTGCGACTTCCCGTTCCAGTTCCGGGTCGAAGCCGAGATAGACCCTTGCAAACGCTCCTTCGCCAAGAAGTTTGCGAACCTCAAACCGGCCAATGCGCGAGAGTGATTGCCCTGACCCGCGCGCTAAGTTGGTCTGTATCCAGGATCCCGTTTGCTGATCCTTGATTGTTTCTGGTATTGGCGGCTGTGCTGGGCTTTTCCGGGTCGCGTTGTCGGCGGGGTTTGGATCGGGCATGGGGGCACTCCAGCCTCAGAACACAACGTTGACCACGATGAGTGAGTTATTCTGACTGATGCGCCTCCATCGAGCAAGCATCTTCCGTTCAACGTCCGCATCAGACATCATTGGGCGGAACGGGAGTCGACGCTGCAAGCGCTCGCCCATCACCACGGTTTACCAATGGCTCGCGCGGCGAGGTCGTAGCCATCGGCGGCGGTGATCTTTGCTCGCACGAAATCGCCCGGTTGTAGGTTCTTGCCCTTCACACGCACGGCGCAGTCAATCTCCGGAGCGTCAGCATAGGTTCGCCCGCGGAAGTGACTGGCGAACTCCGGGTCCGGGCCGTCGATCAGCACCGGATGTTCCTTGCCGACTTGCGCCGCGGCCCAGTCGAACGCCACTTGCTGCTGCACTTCCATGATCGCGTTCACACGGGCTTGCTTCACGTCTTCGGGCAGGTGGCCGTCGAGCTTCTCGGCCGGCGTACCGGGTTCGAGCGAATACGGAAACACGCCGACGCGTTCGAACTTGAACTCCGCAACGAACTGCTTGAGTTCCTCGAACTCCGTATCCGTTTCGCCGGGGAACCCGGTGATGAAGGTGGTGCGCATGGCGAGGTCTGGCCATTTCGCACGCAGCCGGTGCAGCAGATTCTCCGTCGCGGCACGATCGACGCGCCGAATCATCCGTTTCAGCACTCGGTCGTTGATGTGCTGTAGCGGCATATCGAGATAGGGAATGATCTTCTTTGCGCTCGCGAGCGTTTCGATCAGTTCGTCCGAAATGTGTTCGGGGTACGCATAGAGCGTGCGAATCCACTCGATGCCTTCCACTTGGTCCAGTTCACAGAGCAACTCAGCCAGGCGCGTGCGGCCGTAGAGGTCCATGCCGTAGTAGGTGGTGTCCTGCGCGACGATGATGAGTTCGCGGACGCCATCAGCGGCCAGTTCGTTTGCTTCACGAATGATCTCTTCGATCGGCTTGGTGACGTGCTTCCCTCGCATCTTCGGGATGGCGCAGTAAGTACAGAGCCGATCGCAACCCTCGCTGATTTTCAGGTACGCGTAGTGGCGCGGGGTGATGCGTAATCGGGCCGTGTCTTCGAGAGCCCTCACGGGAGCCGGGCGGAACAGGCTGCGTTGTTCGTCGCGTTGCGACACGGCACGGTCCACGACCGCCGCGATTTCTTCGCGACCGAACACCCCAACGATCTGGTCGACTTCCGGCACCTGTTCGAGCAATACCTCGCGTTGCCGTTCGGCCATACACCCCGCGACCACCACCGCCCCCACTTTCCCGGCCTTTTTGAGAGCGAGCATTTCGCGAATGACCGCGAGCGATTCCTGCCGCGCCGGTTCGATGAAGCCACACGTATTCACGATGACGACGTCCGCGCCTTCGGCATCGGGCTGAAGGGCGTAACCATCCTGCGCCAGCTTGCCGAGCATCCGTTCGCTATCGACGGTGTTCTTGGGGCAGCCCAAAGAAATGAAGGCGTAGTTGCCCTTGGCTTCTTCCGACGCGTCGGAAGTCTGAGCGACGGGCGAAGTGGTCAGCGGAAGGCTTTTTACAGGCATTCGATTGCGATCCAACGTATTGTGCAGCAAAGGTCGAACTGTTTTTATAGAGGGTTACGATGAACTTCACAAGGAACCCGGTGGCATGAAACTCAAGCGTGTTTACATCAAGCGGGCTGGTGGTGAGATTGCGTCGGAGGCATGTTTCGCGGCGTGGAAGGGATTCAGTGTGAAGGGGTATCCACTCGACTTCTTCGAGTGGGACGAACTGACTGGTCGGCACTTGCCACTATCGCGAGAAACGCTTGTTGTTGGCGGCACGGTTGCGGTTCATAAGGCACTTAAGCAAATAGGAGTGCCAATTCCGCCACCGCTCAACGTGCCGGAATCGCTCCTTTCCTTTACCGGCCGGAAACTTTGGGCGACCACACTCGGCGACATCCGACAGCAGTTCCAAGCGGGTTCTCCCGCGCCCGTGTTCGTAAAGCCGCTCACTTCCGCGAAGGAATTCGCCGGAATGGTAATCGCTTCGCCCAGGGATCTCGGGTGCGTGCAGCATCTGGAGGATGATCTCGTGGTGCAAGCCGCCGAATCGGTGGCATTCGTGTCCGAATGGCGTTACTTCGTACTTCGCGGAACGGTCGTCGGTACCGCTCATTACAAGGGTGATTGTTTCATACATCCTGATTCAGCGACGATCCTGAACGCGGTAACCACATACTCCGTTGCACCGGCAGCCTACGGTCTCGACTTCGGCGTGACCGCAGATAGGCGGACTTTGCTTGTGGAGGCGAACGATGGTTTCGCGCTCGGCTGCTATGGTCTCGATCCGGTTGTGTATGCCGAGATGCTCGAAGCACGCTGGTGTGAGCTTGTAGGATTGGAGTAACTGACCATGAGCACCATCCGCGCCGCAACCGAAGCCGACTGGCCGCAGATCTGGGCGCTGTTTCAACTTGTCGCGGCGAGCGGCGATGTGTTCGCGTACGACGAAAGCACCACCGAAGAGACCGCGCGGAAGCTGTGGTTCGATCCCCCCGCTGTCTGCTTTGTTTGTGAAGAGGAGTGGCAAGTCGCGGGGACGTATTACGTTCGCCCGAATCATCCCGGACGCGGAAATCACGTCGCCAACGCGGGCTACATGGTCGCCCCGGAGTTTCGCGGACGCGGGCTATCGGTGGCGATGTGTCAGCATTCGCTGGAAGTTGCCAGAAGACTTGGCTTCACCGCGATGCAATTCAACTTCGTGGTGAGTACGAACACCGCCGCCGTGCGAGCGTGGACTCAATGCGGTTTCACGGTGGTGGGGCGATTGCCGAACGCATTTCGGCACAAGGAACTGGGCCTCGTCGATGCGCTGGTGATGTTCCGCGCCTTGTGAAGAGGTTGATCGCAGACGATAATCACATCGTTGAAGGGAGAGATAACGATGAACGCGAACACAACACCCACTTCCGCCGATCTTCGCACTCCTGTATCAACACCGTCAGCAACACCGACCGAAGTCCAACGTGAGTTAAACGCGTTCGCGGAAAGCGTACCTCCACCAACCGAAGACGAGTTCAAGCGAACGCTCGCGGATTTTGGTTGGCTTTACGATCACTGGGAAGATCCGAAAATAACCGCCCATCGGGGCGGCTACGTCGCGGTACTGGATCGGTGTATTGTGGGATTTGCAGACGACTCAACCTACTTACGACTCGAGTGTGCAAAGCGTCTCCATGTTCACCCCGCGCGCCTGGCTGTCGCCTGGATCGATGACGGCAGCGATCTGACCGTCTTAAAGTGCATCTGAAACCCTTCAGCACTTCTCTCGTAAGTCGGGTGAGGGGCGTTTTTCATCCAACCGTTTCTCTGCTTGTGCGCAAGCGGGGTTCCCAATGACTATTCTTCACCCAATCACCTCCACCACCTTCCCGGTGGAGTCCGTGATTTCCGATGGCTGCACCTCGATTGCGAGGCCCGGCAGTTCCGGCCAGGTATAGCGACCTCGAATCGGCTGAAGAGTTCGGCGCATGGCTTCGAGGGCTTCTGGGGTGAGCGTAATCGTCAGCAAGCCCTCAAACGTTTTCAATGCCACGCGCGGACCCATGAGGAACTGAACACTTGCCCCGCGTCCGATGAGCGCGAAGTCGCGGCCGTGTGCCAGACGCGACCGCAATTTCCCCACCAGCGTGCGAACTCCCTTCGCTCCCAGCGTGACAGACGCGGTTCGCTTGCTTCCGCGGCCGGTTGTAGTCCACTCCACAACCGCGACAAACGCACGATCCGATTGTGAGCCTTCCACATCGATCCCGGTCTGAATGCGATTCGCGCTTACGGGTGTTTCAAGTATCGACCGCCGAGCCAGATCGGTGATGAGTAACGGGTTGGGATCTTGCATCGCTTCCAGCACACCTCCCGTGTGCCAGTTGCCACAGGCATCGTGTTCGTCGAGAGTCAGCCCCACAACCTGAAGGAACTCAAGCCGACCGTTCGGCGTGTCGATGGTACCGAACTGCGGATCGCGGGTGAATGCGATGGCGCGAATCGCCGTGTTGGTGCCGATGGCGATGGGGCCATTGATGTCCATGGCGTGCCCGGAGCCGAACGGATTGCCCGACCGGCGCACGTAGCTCCCCAGGTTCATTAAGAAGTTGAACGCCCAGTTCGGCGGTTGCTTTTCGCGACCGCGCGTGAGTCGAAAAGTCAGTTCAAAGCCCCAGCCGCTCACATCGGGGTTATCCGATTCCTTGGCATACAGTTCGCTAAAACCGTAAGTCACGAAGTGCCAGTGGGTGGGCTTGGTCGCCTTGTACGCGCTGATGCCGTAGATGAGCCCTTCGCCGCTGAAGATAGGCGAGAGCGCCGGCGCGACGTGTACTGGATTCTTTTCTTTGGGGTAGAGTGCCTCGCACGCCGCATCGATGGCGTGCCAGCCCGGCGCATCGTCTTCGGGTTCCTCGACCGGAGCGGCCTTCTTTCGCTTCTTCGCCATACTTCGCTCCTCCACAACAGAATGGCGCAAGGATCGTGGCGCGAAGGCCGCGAGTCAAGCAGCGAATCACGGCCGAGGTCGTGAAGTGTGACGGTTTGGTACAAGGGTCGGTTGCGACTTCGCCGCCGTGTACAATGCTCCAGTCTGCTTCATGTCCTCCGACGGACCGGCCCATGCAGAAACTTACCGACAACGCGATTCACGCCAATCTCGAAGCGCTCGCCGCACCGGGCAACTGGCCAACGAGCCAACTGGCCGACCTGGCCGAGAGCCTATGTTCGCTCCAACAAACGCTCGCTCCGGTCACCACTCCTCGCCGGCTCGTTCTCTTCGCCGCGGACCACGGGCCAGGCGATGAGAGTGATATCGGGCCAGCGATCCGCGAGGTGGTCTCCGGAGCGGCCGCAACTGCGGTTCTGGCGAAGTCCACCCATACCGACTTCGTAGTGATCGACATCGGGTCAAAGTGCCATCCACTTCTGGAGTCAGCGCATTACCGCTGCCGCAAGGTGCGATCGCGTGACTACGCGAAAGAACCGGCACTGACCGCCGATGAATTCCGGGCGGCATTCATCGTGGGGCAGAACGAAGCGGAACGGGCCGCGAAGGATGGAATGAAGGCCGTCGCGGCGGATGCACTCGGGAAGGGCTGTGAAAAGCCTGCAGTTGGTGTGCGTCTGGGCCTGACCACGTTCGGCGATCTCAACTCTGATCCGATCCCGGCGCTGGCGAAGGTTGGGGGCGCTGATCTCGCAGCGGCAGCCGGTTTCATTGCCAAAGCAGCGGAGCTGGGATTAGCGGTTCTCGTGAATGGCATGGTCGCAAACACGGCAATGGAAGTCGCGGAGCGACTGTATCCCGGCACGAAAGCAAAAGTGCTTGCGTATGAGGGGACGGTATGTTCGCCATCCGATGGGCTGGGGGCCGTTCTGGCGTTCCAGCTCCTCGATTCGGTCGCCGAGATCGTCACGAACACGGCCCGCCGTATCCACCGCCGCGAGCAAGTCGTTCCCGTCAAACGCCGGAAGGTTGCGGTCTTCACCGGCAGTTTTGATCCGCCCACCACCTTCCACCGCCGCGTGGCGAGGATGCTGCGTGGACGCGGATTCGACGAAGTGATCGTCCGTCCCAATGGTCCCCGCAACGGCCACGACGAAGTCGAACATGCCGCGCCAATTCACCGTGCCGTCATGGTCGATCTTGCCTTTCGCGATCTTCCCGGTGTGACCGTCGATCTCTCCGACCTCGACGATGGCGTGTTCACTCCGCCAGCGGCGTTCAACGATCTCTACGCCGATCACGGCGAAGTGTGGCACGTTGTATCTGACGAGTTCATTGCTGGGGGGCGAAACAGTCAGTCGGCGATCCAAACAAAGTGGGAGCTGGGTGACGATATGTGGATGGGCGGGCGGTTTGTGGTGCTGCACCCCACCGGCTGCACGCCCAATCCGCTCGACCAACCGCCGGTGTGCCAGCTCATCGCCGCAGACGGTCACGTCCCAACATACGACATCCGCTTGCGTGTGTTTCAGGGGGGGGCTGCACATCCGGATGTCCCCGAAGCCGTGGAGGCTTACATTCGCCGCTACGGGCTGTTTTCTGGGAAGCCCAGCCCGCGCGAAACGCGTGTGCGCCTCGCCGATACTCGTCTGAAGCTCGTTTTCGACGAACGAAACGAGAAGGCACGCAAGTTCGCCGAACAGTTCCGCCGCTACGAAACCAGCGACCCCACGCATATTCTCGTTCTCGGCGGCGACGGGACGATGCTGCAAGCCATTCGCGACTTCTGGCCGCTGCGATTGCCATTCATCGGCTTGAACGCGGGTACACTCGGCTTCCTGATGAATGAATCGCTGCCAGGCGAACTGGATGGAACGGAACTGGTACTCTATCGCTTGCCGATGTTGCGTGTGGATTGCGAATTGCCCGACGGGAAGCGGTCGCGGTCGCTGGCCTGTGCGGATGCCTGGGTGGAACGCGACAGCGGACAGGCCGCGTGGCTGCGCGTGGATGTGGACGGGCACACGCAGGTGCCGCGCGTAGTGGGCGATGGCTTATTGATCGCAACACCGTCAGGATCGAGCGCATACGCACGGGCGATGGGCGCGACCCCCGTTCCTCTCACCGCACCGGTCCTCACGCTGGCGGGCTCCAACGTCTTCCTGCCGCGATTCTGGCGACCGGTCACGCTGCCAGAAACCGCCGTCGTGTCGCTCACCAGCCTGGACCACAACGGAAAGCGGCCGGTCCGCGGATTCATCGACGGCCGGACGGCCGGTAAAGTGCGGTCAATGGAAATCCGCGTGAGTTCGGTCGCGGCCGTCGAACTCGCCTTCACGCCGGAGTTCGACCTCTCCGCACGTCTGCTCCGGTCGATGTTCCCACCAGCGGAGATGTAGAAGACAGAAGAGCCGCGGATGACGCAGATAACACAGATCAGAGTGCAGAAACCAGATCAGAAGGCAGAGATCAACCAAACATGCCAATTGTCTTTTATCCCATCTATCTGGTAAATATCACCTGATTTGTGGCTCTTCATTCTGCTGTTCTCTGTCTTCTGATCTCTGATCCATGTTATCTGTGTCATCCGCGGCTCATTTTGCCCTGCTTACTTCTTTGCCGCCGCTGCCTGGAAGTACTTCTTGGCATTCTTCGTGTCGATGGTTGCTTCGCCTGGCTTCCAGTTGGCCGGACAAACTTCGCCATGCTTCTCGAAGTGTTGCAGTGCATCCAGCACGCGCAGCGTTTCGTCCACACTGCGGCCCAGCGGCAGGTTGTGGATGGTGATGGCTTGAATGATGCCCTTCTGATCGATCACAAACAATCCACGCAGCGCGATCCCGGCTTCGATCAGGACGCCGTAATCGGTGCTGATCTTCTTGGTGAGATCGGCCACCAGAGGGTATTTGAGTTCGCCCAGGCCGCCTTCGGCACGCGGGGTATTGATCCACGCGAGGTGCGAGAACGCGCTGTCCACCGATACGCCGATCACCTGGCACCCCCGCTTCTCGAACTCGCCGACGCGGTCGCTGAATGCAATGATTTCGGTTGGGCACACGAAGGTGAAGTCGAGCGGGTAGAAGAACAGAACGACGTACTTTCCGCGGCTGGCGGAGAGCTTGTAATCGTTCACGATCTGGCCGTTGACCACGGCGGAGGCTGTGAAGTCCGGGGCTTCTTTCTGGACTTGAGCTGGCATTGGGTGGAGACTCCTCGGGGATGATGAGTTCGCGGATCGGCGCTCGCCGGCCCACGCAGACATGATTAGGGAGGAGTGGCTGCGTTTCCAGCGGGTAGCCGGAAGGCGATGTATCGGGTGAGCCGATGATGAAATGCGAACGCCGCGAGCAGAAGACTACTCGCGGCGTTCGCAAAAACGTGCAAATCTTTTACGCCACGCGGCGGCGGCGGCAGAACTGCCATCCGCAGGCTCCCAGTCCGCCAAATCCGACAAGCAGAATCGTTGCCGGTTCGGGTGTGGCTACTCCGGAACCCGGTGGCGCCGGGACGGGTACAGGGGTGGGGGTAGTCGTGGGCGGAGGAGTTGGAACGGGTACGGGCGTGGGTGTCGTTGTCCCGTCGTTTGTGCCGGGCCCTAGACCAAGGACCCACCACCCGCCCGAAGGGACAGACACTGATGTGCTGCCGAGCGAGTTGTTGTTCGGGTCGGTCAACGAAATGCTGAGTGTGCTGACCCCGCTGGCGTTTGGAGCACTTTGGTTGACGCTCAGGAGGTTGGCGTTGGAGGGGATTGTGGTTCCGGTTGTGGGTGTTGCACTGGCGAGCCCCCCGCCCGCCATTTGCCGCGAAAGCGCCGAACTCAGGTCGCTCGGAGGCGTTCCTCCCGCAAGGTAACCGTAACCATTGGTTGTGTTGAGGACGGCGGGCAACGCCCCACTGTTGAAGAAACTGTTGCCGCCGCCGGTTGTGGCCTGGACGGACGTTCCACTGAGTTGTGTCAGAGCCACCGGCGCAGGGCCGTGCGGCGTTTCAAACCAAAATTCTTGATAATCGGAAGGAGTCGAAGCCCCCGCAACACCGGAAGCGAGCGACACCCAGAACCCGTCATCCGCTCGCACGGTGCCGGTTCCGAATATCGCAACGCCGACCACGACGACCCACGCCGTTGCCCGACGCATACGCCCACCGCCCCTCTCCCTAGGTAACTTTCCTAGCCGTCCTGAACGAGGGGGGACATTAGCGACCGGGGCGAAAAGAAAAAATACGAAGTGATTGACCAAAACGCGAACAGCCCCGACTGTCGGGGCTGTTGATCTTGACATTTCGATCGAAGTAGCAGCCGGTTTCCGTGTGCCATGATCGGCGGGTCACTCACCTTCGAAAAACGGCACACGGGACCTGCTACTACTTCAATCACGGAGAGGGTGGCATTCCCGGAGCAGGGCCTTCCGGCATAGGCCCCGGACCGCTCGGCATTGGTCCGGGACCAGCAGGCGGTGTCGATGGAGCAGCCGCGGGGGTTTCCACTTTGGCGGGGGCACCGAGCGCCTGGACGACCGGCACGGCTTCCTTGGGCGGCGATTTGCCGCCGTATTCCTCGTTGTCGAGGTACATCAGCACGCACCCGGTGACAATCGCCAGAAAAGTCATGACCAACATCATCACATACGCACCATCGCGGGCGACTGGGGTCGGCCGTTTGGGATCTTCTTCCGTTTTCGCCATATCTCTGTCTCCGTGTGTTCGGCTGTGTTCGGTGGCTGGCTGAGGCTGGCGCGGGTCCGACGAGCCGGAAGCGTCGCGACGACCTCCACCACCAGCCAATCAGCGGATCGTGGGTCCGAGAGTCAATTGGCCAACGGTATCGCCCTTCCGCGGTAATTCATCGGGACGAAGTTGCGTGATGGGCACCGGCCGGGCGGGTTTGAATTCGGCGATTGCTTCCTTGGGATAAAGCGACTTGGTCACGGTGAGTGTGCCCAGGTACTTGCCGCCGCCACCTTCGCGATAGACATCCAGTTTGCTGCCCGGCTCCAGACCGGCATCGATGCCGAGACTGATGTGGACGAAATCCCCAACCATGTCGCGGAGGACGGTCCCGCGAATATTTTCCGGCAATGGAGCTGGAGTCTTATCGATGCTGCGAAGCACGGTTGCAACCCCTCCACCACCACCGGTCTGCCGCAGTTCGGTGACCAAAGCCGTCAGCGTTTCAATCCTCTTGGCGTTCTCATCGGCGATGGAACGAGCCAGCTTGGCATCGTTCTCGGCCGTCAACTTGGCACGATCGGCCGCTTCCTTCGCGAGCACGAGCTTGACCCGCTCATCTTCGAGCAGGTTGTTCCGCTTGCGCGTCTCGGCAAGCTCGTCCTGAATGGTCTTCACATTTGCCTGAAGGATGGCGCCCTGAACGTCCGAATCGGTGTAATTGGCCAACAATTTCTTGTACTCTTCGTCGGTCTTGGTGCCGGCCTCACGAAGCTTGTCGTACCCCTTGGCGAGTTCGTCCGCGCGGCCCTGTTCGGTCTTGTACATGCGGACGAGCGCCTCGCGGTTGGCCTCGTAGTCACGGCGTTCCCGCTCGCGGTTGGCCTCGCTTTCCCGGAATGCCTTTTCAAAGTTGTCGGCGCGGACCTTCCAGTTGGTACGCGTGACGTACACGTTCACAGTGAAGGCGGCCCACACAACTGCGCCGACCAACACCAGGAAGGTCAGGATTTTGCCGAGCCAACTCATCGCAAGTCCCCCCCACACCCGCATGCGCGGGAAAATTCAATCTGGAAAAGCCGCTCAGTGGTAAATGGCCCGCTCTACCGGACCCGGTCGCTGTTTGACTTTCAACTTTCGAGCTTCGACTTTTACGACCTTCGACTCAATTATGGTTCCGTCACACCCAGTCTCTTCAGCCGATCACGCAGTTGTCGCTCGCGGCGGAAAACCGTTTCGCGAGTCTCGAATACGTTCACTTCAAACGTCGAGAGGAAAAAGAGTTCGGCCTGTACACTATCGCGAATATTGTTCATCTTCAACAAGCGAGTTTCCACGGCGCTCACCTGTTTGCTGAGATTGTTCACTTCGATGTGCGCCAGTTTAATCTGGTTGCTCAGTTCCACAATCTCCTTGGTGTCGCCCGCGATCGAGCCGCCCAGTCCATCAAGGCCCGGCAGCGGCGAGCCATCAATACCCGTCACGGCCTTGCCTTTAGGAATCCCCTTGGCATCCTTGCTCAAGTCGTAGAGCTTGGTCGTGGGGTCGACCACGGGTTCGTAGAACCCCTTACCCGGACTCTTGGGATTGGTCGGGTCGATCGGATCACTCGGATTGCCTTTGTGGGCCCAGCGTAGACGTTCGGCGTAGGCGAGTCGGCGGTCGGCACGGAATTTCTCGCGTTCTTCCAATACTTTCAAGTGCGTCCCCCACGCTTCGCTCGCCAACGCGGCACTGCGACCCAGACGATCGATATCTGCCTTCATTTGTTTGAAGGTGATCGGGTTATTCCCCTTATCGACGGGGCCTTCGGGCTCTTCGGAGAAGAAGCCTGGTCGCGCGACGTAGAGGTTCGTCGACCACGTCAGGAGCCCAAGGGCCGCAACGAGGCTCGAGAGAACCAGTAACTTGCCGATTGCCGTCATCGCCTCACCTGGCGTATGTGATCGTGTCGGAATCCAAGAGTAAGCGAACCCTGCCCGCAAGGGCAGCGGGTCATCCCGCTGCCGACACCCACCGCCCTTGCGGGCGGGGTTCGCCTCACGGCGTTTCTGGTGGCAGACCGTACCGTTCGCGCTCGATGGCGGCGAGCAGTGCTTCCAGCCGGTACACCTCTTCCAATGTCAGCCCGACCTCGCGCTGAACCTCGAAGAGCTGCTTCTCGATGCCGCTTTGCCGCACGAGCAGTTCATCCACTTCTGCCTTGACCTTGGTCAACTGGTCGGTGATTTCCTTGAGTTGCGTCCGGTGGCGGTTGACGGCATCGTCAGATGCCGTCTTCATTTCGACCTGTTTGGCCCGTTCGGCAGCAATGGCCTTGGCTCGGGCGGCTTCCTGCGTGGCCTTTTCGCGAAGCTGAGTGAGTTGGATGGCGAACGTGGCTTGTTCATCCGGAATGCTTCGCTCGACGTGCAGAATCATATCGACGAAGCGATTCACCTGATTGGCCACCGTCTTGACGTAGCGCCGCAAGCCAACGATGACGATCACACGCTTCTGCCAAACGTCGTCCTGGTCGAGATGAACGAGCAGGTGGGCCAATCGTAATCGCCGCTCGATCGGATCCAGGGCGGGGCCGGCGTGCCACGCGGCCGATTTCTCAAGCTTTTCGTTGTCCGGTAGTGTCGCTGTTGTCACCGCCGGGCTATCCGTCGCTTGCGGCTTGGCAAGGACGGCCTCAAAGCGGTCGTTGAGGGCCTTTTCGAGCTTGGCGGTGTCTTCTTTGAGTTTCTCCGCTGACTTTGGCTGCCCGGCTGCGTCGTTGATGTCGGCGAGCGCCAGATACTCGACGCGAGTCGCGTAATTCTCCGCCTGATTAATGAGCCAGCCCCTCAAGAGGGCAATTTTGGTGGCGGGTGGAGCGTCTTTGGCCAGTTCTGCCTTGATGAGGTCGTGGACACGCTTGACCTCAGCGATCTGGTTGGTGACCGGGGCATTAGTGGCGAGGGCGACTTTCCCGGCTGGTGCGGTACCGGCCGAAGTATTTGCCTGAAAATAAGATTCCAGCAACTTCTTACTGATCGTTTTGGTAGACTCACCACCACCCATTTCGACCACGAAGGGGGTTTCGTCGTTGGCATCGAAGCCATCCGCGACGCCGGGAGGCGGTTCGAGAGGAAGGCCCTGAAGCAGGAGAACGTGTCGGAGGGCCGCGGCGTTGATGGTTTGCCGACCCTTCCAATCCTGTGTCGCGAGGTACAGGAACGCACCCCCGGCCAGCAGATTGAGGACGATCAGCACGATGCCGAACACTCTCATGGCAGTTCGAGTCCTGCGTGGCCTGTGAGCGAGTTCCAGGCGGAGTAAGTACTTACGCCGTGGAAAAAAAACGGACGACTGTTCCGTATTGCGATTGTGGCGGACAGTAAGGACCTTGACAAGCGCCGAACCCACACAAACCGCGGGAGATCGGAAAGCAGGAAAGGCAGTGTCGGTCCTATCGGTTATGTGGGTTCGGTCCGAAACCTTTCGGGATTTTACCTGGCCCGCAAGTCCGGTCCAAACGGAACTGTCGGCGCACGACGACCATATTTGGGCTATAAGAATAATAACCGCGCCTCGGCCCCCTGCGGACCGCCGGCTCCAGCCGACAAATAAGTCCGACCAATCCGATGCGACGGCCGCCGGAGTGCCTCATGACGCTAGAAACGACCGCCCCGACACATCTTGGCAATTACGACATCGTGTCGAAGATCGCCGAGGGCGGGATGGGCACGGTCTACAAGGCCCGCAATCGAGTCACCGGCGAAATCGTCGCGCTCAAGGTCATCGCCCCCGCGACCGCCAAAAACCCCATTCTTCTGCAGCGGTTCGAACGCGAATTCCTGGCCGCGAAGGTGCTCGACCACCCCAATGTGGTCAAGGCCGTCGAGTACTGCGGATCGCTCCCGCATCCCTTCATCGTGATGGAGTTCGTGGACGGCCTGTCCATCGGTCAGCGGATCGAGCAGAAGGGTGCCTACCCCGAAGCGGAAGCCGTTCGGCTCATTTCGCAGGTCTGCGATGGCCTTCAACGAGCACACAAACAGGGGCTTGTGCACCGCGATGTGAAGCCAGACAACATCCTGGTCACGCGCGACGGTGTCGCGAAACTCACCGATATGGGCTTGGTCAAGGATCTTGAAGGCGACTTGAACCTGACTCGTACCGGACGCGGACTCGGTACACCTCACTATATGGCACCGGAACAATTCCGCAATGCCAAGGCAGTCGACGTTCGCGGTGACATCTACTCACTCGGCGCGACGCTTTATGCCATGGTGACGGGCGTCATCCCATTTGGCAACGCCAGTCCGCTCGATTGCTGGATGAAGAAGATTCGCAACGAATTTGCCTCACCGAAGGAACTCAACCCAGCGCTCTCGGAACGCCTGGACTGGGCTATTCGCCGAGCAATGAGCGCAGAGCCGAGCCAACGGCCGTCGAGCTGCCGCGAGTTCATTGAGGATCTGACCGGTCAAAGCCGCGCCGCGGCAGCCGCCGCGACTCCAGCCGCGGCAACTGACGTCTGGTATCTGGTCTATCGCGACGAGAGCAACCAGCCACACACGGTGAAGGGAAGTACCGATGGGATTCGCAAAGCGCTGCGCGAGCGGCTGCTGGGCGACCCATCGGGGATTCTGGTCAGCCGCACGAAGAACGGGCAATTCGTTCCGCTCTCCAGCACACCGGAATTCCGCGACCTCGTGGTGACGCCGACGCCGATGCCGCTTCCCGGCGCCCGTTCACCCAGCCCGGACGAAACGAGCGACTATGGCGCTCCTCCGCCGGCCGTACCCGGTTCATCGGGAATCAACCGGGGTCGGACGACACCGACCTCGGGTCGATATCCCGTGCCGCCAAGTGCGCCGGCCACGCCAGCGTCAGGCACCGTTCGGCAGCCAACGCCGATGGGGAGCGGAAGACACCGGGCGAGTGCCACACCCAGTGCGCAGGAAGACGGAACTGTTCCGTACAACTATGAGCGCACACCCGTACCTGTCTCTCAACCGACACCCACGCCGACGAACGCCCCACGCCGCACCCGTGAGGAACGCGAGGAACGCGATCGCCGCCAGAAGTCGTTCGACTGGACGCCGATCCTGCTCATCGTGGTGATGATCCTCTCAGGTGTAATCGGCTATTTGCTCTTCTTCAAGTAAGCACGCGGACGTTGTCCGCAATGCAGCTTTTCGTCCGCTGGCTCACCGCGGATGTAACGGCTAATGTTCGCGTTCAAGACCCTCCGCCCCCTTCAGGGAGGGGTCGGGTCTTGCTGCTAACTTTCCTGTTGGCGTCAGCGATTCGAGTTTGATACCATCAGAATATCTGGCCTCTCCTGCTTGGTTGATCCCGCCATACATCCCGGTTCGCTCCCACCGGGTTCGCTTAAAGTTCTACCCATGATGCGACTCGCGATTGCTGCCGCGTTCTTGCTTCCCACGTTTGCCTCCGCCGCCGATCCCGCGCCGGATGCGCGAAAAGTGGAATTCTTCGAGGCGAAGATCCGACCCGTGCTGGTCGAGCAGTGCTACAAATGCCATTCCGAAGAGGCCGCGAAGGCGAAGAAGCTGAAAGGCGGCTTGAAGCTCGATTCCAAGGACGCGCTCCTCAAAGGAGGCGATACTGGCCCCGCAGTTGTCCCCGGCAAACCGAACTCCGGCACGCTGCTCGCCTCGCTGAAGTACGAGGGCGAAGTCCAGATGCCGCCCAAAGGCAAACTGTCCGACGCCGTCATCAAGGACTTCGAGAAATGGATCGCTGATGGCGCGGTCGATCCGCGAACCACCACAGCAGTCAAGACAACCACCATCGATCTCGAGAAGGGAAAGCAGTTCTGGTCGTTCCTGCCACCGCAGGCGCCGGCTGTACCGCAAATCAGCAATCCGAAAGTCCCCATTCGCAACGAAATTGATGCCTTTGTGGCAGCGAAGTGGGCGGAAAAGGGGCTGAAGCCCGTCGGCGTCGCGGACAAGCGGGCGCTCATTCGTCGGGCGTCGTACGACCTGACCGGCCTGCCTCCTCCCCCGGAAGCGGTGGAAGCCTTCCTGAAAGACGATTCGCCGGACGCGTTCGCGAAAGTGATCGACAAGCTACTCGCTTCGTCGCAGTACGGCGAGAAGTGGGCGCGGCACTGGCTCGATGTCGCACGCTACGCGGAGGACCAGGCCCACACCTTCGGCGTGAAACCCAAAACACAAGCCTGGCGTTACCGCGACTGGGTGATTGCCGCCTTCAACGCGGACATGCCCTACGATCGCTTCGTGAAGCTCCAGATCGCCGGCGATCTCCTGCCCGATGCGCCAACCGATAAGTTTGAGAAGTTTGCTGGTCTGGGATTCCTCGGGCTAGGTGCGGAGTATTACAAGAACACCGCCCGCGAACAGGCGATTGCCGAGGAACTCGACGACCGCGTCGATACGCTCACACGCGGGTTCCTGGGCCTGACCGTTTCGTGTGCCCGCTGTCACGACCACAAGTTCGATCCCGTCCCCACACGCGACTACTACTCCATCGCCGGCATCTACTACAACACGAACCTCACCGACACGCCGCTGGCTCCCGAAGAAGAGGTGAAAGCGTACAACTCCGCGCAAAACAATCTGAAGAAGACGGAAGACAAGTTGAAGAAGATGCAGGCCGACCTGAAGGCGAAGAAGAACGGCGTGACGGCGGAGGAAGTCAAGACGCTCACGAATGAAGTCGCGAAGTTGAAGAAAGAAATGCCGCCGGCCCCACCGGTCGCTCACGTCGTCAGCGGGAATGGCCTCGGCATGAAGGTGTATATTCGCGGTAACCCCGCGACGAAGGGCGAGGATGCGCCGAAAGGCTTCCTCCAGGTGCTCCCATCGCCAACCGCCGCGGGCAGCAACTTCAACCGGCTCGATCTGGCCAATGCAATCGCCTCCAAAAACAACCCGCTTACGGCTCGCGTGTTCGTCAATCGCGTGTGGGCGTGGCACTTCGGCCGCGGGCTGGTCAGCACGCCCAGTAACTTCGGCGCACTCGGCGACCGACCCAGCCATCCCGAATTACTCGACTGGCTCGCGGTCAACTTCGTGAAGAACGGCTGGTCGATCAAGTGGCTCCACAAGCAGATCATGCTGACGACAACGTACCAGCTTCAGAGCCAGCCGGACACCGCGAACGACAAGGTAGATGCGGCGAATGTCTACCTGTGGCGTGGAAGTCGCAAACGGCTCGAAATCGAAGATTGGCGAGATTCGCTCCTGGTGGTGAGCGGTAATCTCGACACGAAGTTCGGCGGCCCGACGTTCGACCTTCGCGATGCCAATGCCAAACGCCGTACGGTGTACGCAAAGGTCAGCCGGCACGAACTCGATGGCCTCTTACGGCTGTTCGACTTCCCCGATGCCAACGTCACGGCTGCTTCCCGCGTGGTCACCACCGTTCCGCAGCAACAGTTGTTCGCGCTCAATAGCGAGTTCATGATCGCTCAGGCCAAGGCGTTTGCAGCGCGCGTGGAGAAGCTCGGTAAGACGGACGAAGAACGCATCGCGGCGGCGTATCGCATCGCGTTCGGTCGCGCTCCTGAGCAACAGGAAGTGAAACTGGCACTGCGATTCCTTCTTTTGCCACCACGAACAGACGACAAACTCACCCGCTGGCAGCAATATGCTCAGGTTCTGCTCGCCAGCAACGAGATGATGTACGTAGATTGATGGGGAAGCCTCCGCCATGCCGTGCGGGGAATCCTCTATCGAGCGGTGTTGAATGTCTGAAGAACAGGAATTCTCTCCCCACCGGGCAGACGTGGTCATCACACAAGAGAGCAATCGGGTGACGCTCAAGACTCCCGCCGGGGAAGTGATACTCACTGCGGAACAAGCTCAAGAAGTGGCCTGTCAACTGCTCGACGCCGCGGCTCTGGCCAACGACGAAGAGCCGGAGGAAAACGAGAACGAGAACACCCGCATCCCGATGCAATACATCCACGTTGCCGCTGAACGGCTGGAGTATGAAGTCGAAGGGAGCGAGTCCGCGATGCCGTCCGATGAAGAGATGGGCGACGCGAAGTGGGCCGAAGTCCACTGCTGGATTCGAGGACAAACAGCACGTAACGCCATGCACCTGGTCACCGGCAGCATCGCCGAACACGGCTGGGTTGTTACCGAAGTCATCGAGCAAATTCCAGTGATGCGCGACGACTTCACCGAAACCGAATACCTGCCCTACTACGAGCAGGCACTGATTGACTCCGAAGTGTTCCTCTACGAGATCGAAGACGAGACTGAAGAACTCGGGAGTTCCGACAATGTTTCCTGACTTGGGAATTTCGCGTCGCGATCTGCTGGCCCGCACCGGCACAGGGCTGGGCGTTCTTGGTCTCGCAGGGCTTCTTCACGCCGAGCAAGAGGGTGGAAACCCTCTTCGCTCAGCAAACAACCCGCTCGCACCCAAGAAACCGCACTTCCCCGCGAAAGCCAAGCACGTCATTCACCTGTTCATGAATGGCGGACCATCCCAGGTGGATACCTTCGACCCCAAGCCTGAACTCACCAAGCAGGACGGCAAGAAGCCCACAGGGGCAAACCTCTCCACCGAGCGCAAGACCGGTCCGCTGTTCAAGTCGCCGTTCAAGTTCCACAAGTGCGGTCAATCCGGCATCGAAGTGAGCGAGATCTTCCCGGAAATCGGGAAGTGTATCGACGACATTTGCGTCATTCGCTCGATGCACACCAACATCCCCAACCACGAGCCCGGCTTGCTTCTCATGACTTGCGGAAATACGCAGGCCATCCGGCCCAGCATGGGAAGCTGGCTCACCTACGGTTTGGGCACCGAAAACCAGAACCTGCCCGGGTTCGTCGTAATGTGCCCCGGCAAGCCGGTCGTTGGCCCGGCCCTCTGGAGCAATAGCTTCTTGCCCGGTGTGTTCCAGGGTTGCCACATTCAGAACCTCGACCCGAAGCGCGTGATCGACCACATCCGCAATGTGAACGTCTCGACTTCCACGCAGCGCGAGCAACTCGATCTGTTGAATCAACTCAATGGACTGCACCGCGACCAGCGCGGCGGCGACGATCAGCTCGAATCGCGGATTCAATCGCTCGAAATCGCTTACCGGATGCAGACGGAAGCACAGGAAGCATTCGATGTGAGCCGAGAACCGCTGAAGGTGCGCGAAGCATACGGTAGGGGATACTTCGCCGATGCCTGCCTGGCAACACGGCGGCTCGTGGAACGCGGCGTGCGCATGGTGCAAGTCTTCTACGGCAGCGGACAGCCGTGGGACGATCACGGGAACATCGAGAAGGGACACCGCGACAAGGCCAAGGACTCCGACAAGGCAATCGCCGCGCTCTTGCGTGACCTGAAACAAACCGGTTTGCTCGACGAAACGCTCGTCCTGTGGGGCGGCGAGTTTGGCCGCACGCCAACGAGTGAAGGCGGTAACGGCCGCGACCACAATAACCACGGCTTCAGTGTGTGGCTGGCCGGGGGCGGCGTGAAGGGCGGATTGGCCTATGGCGCCACCGATGAATTCGGCTTCGCCGCGATGGAGAAGAAGGTTCACATCCACGACCTACACGCGACTATTCTTCACCTCATGGGTATCGACCACGAGAAACTGACCTACCGCTACAGCGGCCGCGACTTCCGCCTCACCGACGTGCATGGCGTGGTGGTGAAGGACATTTTGAAGTGAGATGGAAGAGAGAAGACAGAAGACCCCGCCGCAGATGAACGCAGAAAGACGCAGATTAAAACAGAAAATAGATCAGAGGAGTTTCGACGGATAACAGGATCAACTCGATTCGGAATTTCAATCCTGTCTCATCCTGCCTCAGTTCTTTTCTGCCTTTAATCTGTGTTTATCTACGTCATCTGCGGCTCTTCTTTTTGCATCACTGGCTGCCGAACACACCCATCGAGAACTGGAAGATCTGTCGGTGGTCGTAAGGTCCCTTGACGATGGGGACACCGAAGTCCAGAGCCAGCGGCATCGGGCCGAGTGCGGGGATCGCGATTCGCAAGCCCGCACCAACCGACACGCGGTAATTCTTGATCTCGAAACTTCGCTCCACCGTACCGTGGTCGCAGAATGCGACCAGGAACAGCTTGTCGCTTGGCAAGACCGGTATCTGATACTCGATGGTGTTGAGGAACGAGAAGGTACCACCAACCGCGAGAGTGTTCTCGAATGGCCCGACGCCGCGGAAGGTAAAGCCACGGAAGCTGCGAATACCACCCGCATAGAACCGCTCGAACACCGGTGCGTTTGCCCCTTCCACCGCCAACTGGGTCCGGATGCCCAAAACGTGCCGCCCACTGCCATCCTCACGCGCCAGCCGGTCGCTGGAGAAGAACTGCGTGAACTCCGCCGTGCCGATTGGGAATGTGTAGCTGCCGAGAACCTGCTCGACACCCATATCGAACACGTTACCTCGGGTCGGATAGATGTACGAATCGCGAGTATCGCGGGTGATCCCAGCACGCATCCCCAGCAGGAAGTGCGTTCCAATGTCCTTGGCGATCAGGTTGGGAGCGCCCAGCGGCACGCTGCTGACGTCCACCCCTTCCACACGCGTACTCAGCGATGCCTTCCAGATCGGATCGAGCCGCCGGTCGAGCGTGATGCGGCTGCCGTAGCGGTTCTCGGTGTACTCCGCATAGGCACGGTTAAAGTAGTAGTCCGAAACCGTCAGTCCGAATGGCGTATCGAACAGATACGGCTCGCGCCAGGTGACGGAGTAACGCTGGAACTGCGTACCGGGCGAAGCTTCAATCCGAAACTCCTGGCCGTTGCCGCGAAACGCCCGCCCCTCGCGGAAATCCTCAAAGCTGGTGGGGAACCGCAGAATGTCGAAGTTTCGTTCGTTGAGAGCGATGTTACCGTTCAAGCCCGCGTTCGAGTTCACGCTCATGCCGAGGATGAACTGCCCCGTGCGTGTTTCGCGAACGCGCACGCGGATATCCTTGAACTGATCGTCCAGTTCGTTGGGAAGCACGTCCACCGCCGGCGGGTCTTGCGCATCGAAGATCCCCAGCCGGGCCAAACGCATCCGCGCGTCTTCGAGCTTGGGGTATTGGAGAATCTGCCCCGGCCGCAGGTCGAGCTGATTGAGAATGACGCGATCCTGGGTGATCTCGTTTCCCTCAATGATGATCCGCCCAACGCGGTCCGGTTCACCGCGATCGTTGAGTACGTTGTAATGCACCTGCACCAATCCGGGCTCGATTTCGTAACACTGTTCCTCGACAGCGACCATGCGCCCCTCATTGCCGATCTTGTTGCGGATCTTCAATTGGTCGCGCTGGGCCACGTTGCTGTTGTAGCGCTGGCCCGCTTGCAGATCGACGAGTTTTTCCAACTGCTCCGTGGAGACCGACTTATTCCCTTCAATCTGTCGGGACGCGACGAAGTACTGAATCCCCTCCACGATGTGGTAAACGATCGTGACGTGGTGGAGATCGGCTGAACGCCGCACCTCGGGTGTGATTTGCACACCGAGGAAGCCGAGCGAGTGGTAGTACTCGATGAGTGCTTTTCGATCGAGTTCCATGCTGGCGGGATTGAACTTGCCACCAATCAGCCGGAGAAATTCGCGCTTCGTCACCAGTTGCGTTCGCAGTCGGCCAGAGATGGCATGTTCGTTGCCGACAAATTCGACGGCACCCACCTTGACCACTGGTCCTTCCACGATGCGGAAAACGACACGCGTGTCCGTTGGCTTGTTCCCTTCCACCAGTTCCACGCTCGCGAAGTAACGGCCGTCATCCTGGTACTTTCCCAAGAGGGCCTTCCGCGCAATATCGTTGGCGGAGGGGTTCATCGGATCGCCTTTGCGAAGCATGGTCAGATTGTTGAGATCGCTCTTGGAGATATGCTGGGCCCCGTCGTAGATGATCTCCTGCACGGTACTGGTCAGTTCGGTGACACCCACAAAGACCGTAATGCGACCGTCGGCTTCATTCCGGGTATGAATGCGAATACCCGAGGGGGTAAACCATCGCGTGTTGTAGAGCCGGCGGACATCCTCTTGGATGGTTGCCTCGTCGTAGGTCTTGCCCACTTTGGTGTGCATAATGTCGAGAATCTGCTTCGAGGGGTGCAGCCTGTTGCCGTAGGGCATGATCTCGGCAATCTGCTTCCCTTGGGGATTGTCGGCAGCCGCCAGCCATCCGCGCCCGGTCGCCAGAACGGCGATCGCGAGACCGGCGATGATAAGCCAGTGGCAATGGCGACAACAAGAAAGCATCGAGGGTTCCCCAGGTTCCCGGTCGGCGGCGGAGCAGCATCTCGTGTGAGGGCGGGCACATAAACTTGATGCGATTTTGTGTCAAGATCGTGACTGGAAATGACGAATGGGCCAACAGAGTCATCACACTTCGCGTGATGCCACCCCGAAGGGGCGGAGGAATGTAGTCATCACGCTCCGCGTGATGGTGCTCGAAGAGCGACAATGGGTTGCAGCGTAGGACGTTGCAGTTACGCAAGAAATGACCCGCCGCTTCGCGGCGACATCACGTTCCGCATGATGACTACATTCTCGGCATCATGTGGAACGCGATGACTACTCTCACTTCGCCTTCAGCGTGATCTCGTAGCGGAAGTGATTGCTTGGCGTTGGCTTATCGCCAGCGGGAGCGGGGCCCGTGAGAGTAAAGGCGTCGCCGGTCACGGCATACTCGAATGGTTTGAGCGTGTACGGATCGTCTGGCACGGGGACAACCTTCACGTCGGCCAGCGACTTGGGCAATTTGCCGTCATTGGCGGCGGCGTGCATCCGGATTGCTTCCACGGCACGAAGCGCGGCGATGCGGCGGTTGGTTCGCGCATGTGCTTCAAACACCTTCTCCACCGCTGGCAGCGTGAGTGCGAACACGGTGATGATGGTATCGCCGCTGTCTTTCTTCAGCTTGTCGGCCCGTTCGCGCACCTTCGTTAGTTCAGTTCGTGCTTCGGGATATGGCAAACTGAAACACTTCGTCTGGTCGTCGGTCATCGTCCGGTAAGTGGTGATCGCCCGCAGCGCGACCACCTGGGCTGGCGGCATTTTCTCCACCGTCGCGGTGGGCCAGCCCAGTGTAACCAATTGCTTCCGCGCTTCGGGGGCCTGGAGGGTGACATACCCGGCCAACCCGACCCCGCCAATACCGACCTTGAAGTCGTCCGGCTGGCCCATTGTGGAGAATGCGGACAACATTTCTTCGAGTAGTACATTGGCTCGCTCGGCGGACACGGGGCCTTTTTCGAGCGCCTTCGCGTTCGGAAAGAGATTGTCGAAGAACCGCGTCTCGCCCTCGAGCGCGGGTCGCGGATCAATAAACGGCCGCGGCAGGGTTGTGAGTGCCCAGTACATGTTCGGGCTGTTTGGCCGCTGAATCAGTTCCTCCACCTCGGTCAAGAAAATCGAAGTGATGGCGATGCCGACGAGTGATTGAATGAGTGTCGGTCCCTCCCCCACGTCCTTGCCGAGGCGGAAACCCGTTTGGAGATTGCGAACAGCGATATCGAAGTCATTTTCCGCGAGATCGATGCGCACCCGGAGCTTTTGGAACCGAGCCATTTCGCGGAAAGTCTGGATTTCTGGCAACAGCAAGTCGATGTTTCGCACGGAAATTTTACTGGTCAGTTCCCAGTCGCAACGATCGGCTTTCGCCGCAGCGTCGAGCGCGCGGAAACTCGCCGAGTAGCCGGCGAGGTACTTCTTCACGTCTGCCACGGGGAGTTTGTCGATCGAGGCTTCTTCCCACGCCTGGAGCGTTTCGCTCAGCTTCTGGGATTCCTTCGGATCGCGTGGCCAACTGGGGCGAAGAATGTAAGCGCGGTGGTAGTCCAGCGCCGCATTGCCTGGCACGCGGTCGCGCAGCCGTGGGAGTAACTCATACTTGAGCGCGGGAATGGGCGCAGCAGCGGGCATTGTTGTGAACTTGCGCACGTCAACAGTTGGAGCTGGCGGCGGTTTCGAGCCGGGCGGCACGTCCTTTGGCGGCTGAGCGAAACCGACGGTCCCCGCAAGCAGAAGGAGAATCAGAGAACGAAGCATGGTTGAGGCCTCAGTAAGCTCGAAAACAAAGTCCGCGAACCCCGCCCGCAAGGGCGGTGGGTGTTAGCGGAGATGACCCGCGGCCCTTGCGGGCCAGGTTCGTCTGAATCCTGCCCCTCCTCACCGCTCTGCACGAGGAGGGGAAACCTTGTATCCGCTATCCGGCAGCACACTCAGTCCGACGGTCAGAACCTCATTCCTCATCTTCAGCCAACGTGTCGCGGAACCCGGTTCCGGCGATGGGTCGAAGATCCACTCCGATGTGTCCGGCCCGCCGGATGAAGGCGTTTCCGGCCTCACTTCTGGATGCGTCGCGGGCTTTGTCCCCGGAACCGCTTCCGTTTCTGATTCCGACGGGGTCAGCGGTTGCAGTGGCTGGACGTGTGGCGGACCGATTTTCGCCGCCGGGCTTTGAACGGGCAAGGGACGCTCGATCACGAGCGGGGGCTGTGTGAAATAGGCATAGGCGAAGCCACACGCGACGAGCGCGCAGATACCCGCGACCACGCGCCAGAACAGGAGCACGCGTGCTTTCGACTCCCGCCCTGCGGCAAACATCAACGCATTCCACTGGAAGCCATGCGGTGCTGGTTCCAGTTTCGACAGCGCGACCGCCAGTGGGTCGGGCGCGTTCGGCGGGTTATTGGGTGACGTATTCATTTTGAATGTGCGGGACGTTCGGCCCCGAGTTTCTGGCGGAGGATATCGAGGCCGGCCGCGTACCGGCGATAGCAGGTAGCGGCGGAACTGCCAACGGCCTCGGCGATCTGCTCAAACGTAAGCCCACCCCACACGTGAGCGACGATAATCTCGCGTGTTTCCGGCGGTAAATCGGCCAGCGCCGCGGCGGCCGCCTGGGCATCCAGTCCCGTGGGGTCGTAGGAGGGGGCGAACCACTTCGGGGCGCTGTCGGCAGCCGCGGTTTCGTAGCGATGTCGCCGCCGGGCCGCCCGGCTGGCGTCGATGGCCCCGTTTCGCACAACGCGGTAAAGCCACGGCAACAGGTTATCGGGCGGTGTGTGCTGGCGAACCAGTTTGAGAAACGCGGTCTGCACCACGTCTTCGGGACAGGCGCACCACTGCCGTGCGTACAGCACGAGTGCCGCCGCATACCGGTCAACCAGATCCGCTAGCTGGTCCGGTCCCATCGTTTGTAAGACGCTCACCGGGGAAAGGCATTTCAGGCGAACTCTGCCCACAAGGGCAGCGGGTGGTTTCACCCACCGGACTTGCGTCTGGGGTTCGCCTAAGACAAGCGTATGAAACTCACTCCTCTGGGCGATCAGGCGGTTTTGGCGTATGTGACCGACGAATCCGCCGCGGTGCGGTTTGCCGCCGCGGTGCGGACAGCCAATCCGCCGTGGTTGTTCGATGTGGTCCCGGCTTATGCCAGCGTCGGAATTTTCTTCAACGCCGATCAAATTCGCCCAGCGGAGGTGATGAGATGGCTGTCGGAACGAGTCGAGACCGCGACGGCTCGGGAAAGTGATACCGCTTCCCCGCGGTCGCGGCTCGTTGTTGTGCCGGTCTGTTACGAAATGCAACTCGATCTTGCACGGGTTTCGGAATCACTTGGTCTTTCGACCGATGAAGTCATTCGCAGGCACACCGAATCAACCTACACGATTTACGCGATTGGCTTTGTGCCGGGGTTCCCGTATCTGGGCTATTTGCCGCCGGAATTACGGGGTGTGGGCCGTTTGCCGAGTCCGCGTGTTCGCGTGGAACCGGGAAGTGTCGGTCTCACCGGCCAGCAGACGGGGATTTATCCGCTTGCGCGCCCGGGGGGCTGGAATCTGATCGGCCGCACGCCGCTGACGATTGTGGATGTGGCTACCGGCTATTTCCCGCTCCGTGTGGGCGACACGGTGCGGTTCGAGCGGATTGATGAGAAACAGTACCGTGAACTGGAGGGGGAACGACTGTCAGTCCAAATGCCTGAATGAAAAAGACATTTGGACCCCCGACGCTTTCCGTCGGCTCATTCAATTCCACAGTTAGTAATCGCGTCGATTGAGTCGCCAACACGAGAGTGCCAGCATCACGACGATGAACGCGAGCGACACGCCGAGCGTACTTCCCCAGGAAGGGTAATCGAGTACGTCGATTGTGCGTTCTCGCATTTCGGCCTGCGTGAGCGTGCCCGTCGAGAGAAGCTTGGTTGTCAGCTTATCCAAATCCTTGTACCGCGGCAGAATGTTGTTCAGAGTATCGACCAATGTGAACGGCCATTCGGGCATTTCCTTCCGGGCCCGATCATTCGACTTGATGGTGTCGAAGATCGTCTTCACAAACCCGACAATGTAGAGAAACACCGCGAACGCAACGGCCAGCAAAATGGACACGATCGCGCTGCGAGTGAAGACAGCAGCGAACGTCGAGACGGCATAAAGGATTGCGAAGGTAAACGTGAGGACCGGAATCACAATCAAGAAACTGAGATCCCACACGCCAGATCGCGCAGCCAGTGCCAGCCAGACTCCGCCCACAGTGAAGGCCGTCAGGATGAAGATGAACGTGAGACCGCCAATATATTTGTACACCAGCAACTGGGTCCGACCCAACGGCTTTGAGATGAGCAGGTCGATACTTCCCTTTCGGAGCATATTCGGGATGTAGAACGCCGTGAGAACAACGCTGATGAGCAAGGCCAACGCAGCCCCGACGCCGTTCACAAGACGATCTTGAATCCAGAAAAGTGTTTCGCCGAGATTGATCGGAACGGGAAGCGTCCATGTTCCAAACAGCAGGCTGACCTTGTGCGGCCATCCGCGCACCGCCGTCCCGCCGGTTGTGGTCACATCGAATGCGTATTCCGGTTCGGTGAAGCCTGTGACAACTCGCTTCACAGTTACGTTCATTCCAGCGTGAAAATCAAATTGCTTCTTGATATAATTTTCGAATTGTTCATCGGTTAGGTTCTTGAGTTCGTCGCTCGTCACTCTCACAGGCTGCAAAAAGGGAAGTTCATTGCGTTCGGGCTTGAGCTTCGTCCACACCAAAACAAGCTGGCGGAACCCATCGCCTTTGTATTTTTCAGGTTCTTTCTTGTCGCCTTCTTTCTTGTCGCCTTCTTTAGGTTGATCCACCGAGTCATCGATGTTTGTTCGGCGTTCAGCCGTCACGAGCAACCGCAGTTTGTACCCATTGCCGTCGGAACGCACATCTTCAACACGGAAATGGGCATATTGTCGGAGAACCCCGCGCAGGCGCCCCCCCTCTACCACCGCATCTTCAAAATTCCCGACGATGTGCGTAAACGCATCGTTCGGTTCCGAAGGTGCGAAGGAGAGACTCCCCAGCAACAGGATGACGAGGGCTGACATCACGAGCATGGCATAGATCACGAAGCCGTCCATTGCTTCGCGGAACGAATCTTTCAGAATGGCGAAGAACTGTTGCACGGCTCAATCTCCTCCCCCAACTGGGCGAGCGGTCCCGCGGCGACGCGGCTTGCGGTCCACTCCGGGTTCGGCCCCCTCCACAGTCGTCATGAACACGTCTTCCAGCGACTGCTTCTTCTCGACGATGTGAATCACCGTCAGTCCCTTTTCGGACAGTAACTTCATCACTGGCTCGATGGTCTTGCCCTCGGGCAGCGTTACCTCGAAATGTCCCGGCTGATCTGGCATCGGCCGGACCGGGAATCCGAGTTGCGTCACGGCTTCCACCGGGAACGTTTGCCCTGCGAGCAGACCGAGAATGTAGGTTCCCTTCGTCTTGGTCAGGTCCGCGATGGTTCCTTCGCGAACCAGTTTCCCTTGTTGGAGAATGGCGACGCGATCACAGATCAACTCCACTTCGCCGAGCAAGTGTGAGTTGAGGAAGATCGTGTGGCCCTTCTCCTTGAGCATACTCATCAGTTCCCGGATTTCGCGGCGGCCCATCGGGTCCACGCCGTCGGTTGGTTCGTCGAGAATAATGAGTTCCGGGTCATGCAAAAGAGCCTGGGCAATGCCAAGCCGCTGCTTCATACCCTTCGAATAGGTTTTGATTTTGGAATGCATGCGACCGGCGATGCCAACCATTTCAAGCGTTTCGGGGATCTTCTGTTTCCGCACGGTGGCCGGCACGCCATACAGACTCCCGTAGAAGTCCATCAGCGAATAGCCGGTGTGGTAGTTGGGGAAAGCGTGATCTTCCGGCAAATACCCGACCCGCCGTCGCACGTCGATACTGCCCGCGGGATTGCTGAGGAGCAAGGCCTCACCGTGCGTCAACTGCACGATGCCCAGTAGAATTTTGATAAGCGTTGTCTTGCCAGCACCGTTCTGACCGAGCAGACCGTAAATCTGGCCCTTCTCAACTTTGAGTGAAACGCCCTTGAGCGCTTCGATCCGCCCGTAGGTCTTCCACAGGTCTTTCGTCTCAATAACCGCCACGTCCGCCTCCGGATTGGGGGGAAGTGAGGAACCTTGACAGGAATTCGCCGACACGCAGAGGATATTGACAATCAACCGCCGAAGCAATGGACTGTATGCACGAGAATGCCCGCTGCAAGACAGAAATCGGGCCAGCGACTTCCTCCGCATGTTCGCCACCCCAACGACAGCAACACAGGAGAACAACCATGCCAAAGTTAACGGTTGAGGGAATGGGCACCTTCGAAGTTCCGGCCGGGAAGCGATTGGTACTGGCGCTGGTGGACGAAGCCGGCGTCGATCAGTTGCACGCGTGCGGTGGAAACGCCCGTTGTACGACGTGTCGCGTCGAGTTCGTTTCCGGCGAACCCGACCAGATGACGGAAGCCGAAAAGCAGGTTCTCGCGGCACGCGGACTGACCGGCGTGCGGCTGAGTTGTCAGATTCCGTGCGATCACGACATGAGCGTGAAGTGCATCAGCCGACTGGCCGGCAGCGGCCGGCCGAACGCGGGAAGCCGACCAGCCGACGAAATCACTCCCACGCCGGTGTGGGTTGCGAAGGGGTAACGCCAAAACGGGCCGGGATTGCTCCCGGCCCGCGGAGGCTGCCTCCACGACTCACTTCTTCTTCGGCAGCGGCGGGTTGCGCAGCATTGTCACGTTTAACACACCGATTGCCTTGGCCGGCTTGCCGTCGAACTCCATGTCCAGGTCGGCCCGGACGCGTTCGCTGGCGTAGTAGATCAACCCGGTATCGATGAAGACCTCAAGTTTCCCCTCCACCCGACCCGTCAGCCTTGGTGGCTTGGCTCCTTTTTTCGGCTTCGCGGTGAAGGCGGCCTGGAGGGGCCCCTGGAAACTGATGACGGCGATGGTTCGGCCGTCGCGGGTGAATACGCCTTCATACCGGTAGGTGACTTCGGCGGACGCTGGCACGGCGTAGCCCAGCGCACCCAGCTCATAGGATTGTTTCGCCGTCCAGGTTGCCATCGGCTCGACTTCCTTGGGCGGCAGCGGGACGGCGAGGGAATCCAGCGACTGTTGCACCTGTTCGCTGGCGAGAGTCAGCGGCCCGCGAGAGGTGGGTGGAACTTTGCTGAAGTCTGCAAGGTTACGCAGCACAGTGCCATCGGGAGCCACATCGATCTCGGAAGCCAGCAAAGTCACGTCCTTGAGCGCTTTCACAAGCCGCTGAGCACCTTCGATCGGCTTTTTGTCCACGGTTGCGGTGGTATCAAGCCCTTCGTAGGTCACGCGTTTGCGCCACTTCCCCTCCTTGGTTTTGTCCGTGACAACTTCCCGGAGAGTCCCCTTGAGGATCATAGCCAGGGTATGGTCTTCACCATCCGACTCGCGAATGCGGAAGCTGGCATCGCTGGTGAACAGCAGAACGTCGGATTTGTTGAGTGCCGGTTCATATTTCAGGGCGGTCGGCTTGCGATCGACCGGCGTGCCAACCCGTGCGGTAATCATCACAGCGGGATACCAGATAACCTTATCCTCACCGCGACCAACCCGATAGCGCATCCAGTAGGCGAGTTGGGGCGTTTTCTTTCCATCGAGGACGAGTTCGCCCTCATAGACACCCCTGGCGTTGGGTTTCAGTTCCATACCCATAACCGGCGAATCACCGGTCACTGGGGTCGGTTCCTTGTTGGTGCTTGGTCGAGTCGGGCCAGGCTTGCCGGTCCAGGTTTCAACCGCGATCGATTTCATGTAACCGAGCGGGTCGGCCTTTTCGAAGCGGATCGGCACGCGGATCTTGTCCCCATCGCGATAGGGAACGTCAAACGTTGAATTGGCGATCTTGCCGTTGAACAGGGCATTCATCACTTCTGTGGGGATCGCCAGATGCACCTGCGTGCCGGCGAACCCCGCCACCGCGATGCCGATGACCTTGCCGTCCTTATCCACGAGCGGGCCGCCGGAGTTGCCGGGATGCATCCCTCCGCTCACCTGCACGTGTTTGAGGTTGCCGTTTTCTTTCCGCAGGCTGGTCACGGTCGTGGCCGTCACGCTCACGTTGAGACCGGCCTTTCGGCCCAGCGGGAAGCCGACGATAAACACATCCTGCGTCTCGCTGAGTTGCGCGGAATAGCCAACCGGCAATAGATCCGGTGAACCTTTGAGATTCTTGACCGGATAGGACAGGAGCGCCAGATCGCTCTCGCCATCGACATAGCCGACCTTGGCCTCCAGAGTCTGGCTATCGGCCTCACCACCATTGAAGGTCACTTCGATCTTCGAGGGCTTGCGCGATTCGTTATCGAGCATCCCGACCACGTGGGCATTGGTGACGATCAACCCTCGGGTCCGAGTCAGGAACCCGCTGCCTTCGGAGACATCGCCATCGGCGAACTGAACTTTAATGTGGACCGTCGCAGCCTTCACCTTTTTGAGCGCGGCGGGATCGATTTTGGTATCCGCCGCCGTGGCGAACGATGGCACCCCCACCGCAAGCAGCGCGAAGAGAGCCAGACCGATGAGTCGGCCGGACATACTTGCTTGCGTTTGGTGGAGGCATTTGCGGAAGGAGAAACGACCTTCGGGCATGAGGGTACTCCTGTGCGAGACAGCACTAATCGAACATAATGAACATGACTTGCAACGGTCTTATGGAACCAAGCCAAAGCCGCGAATGCAACCTCGATTCGCTCGATTTTCGTTGATCTATCATTCTCGCGAATTTCTTGACCACGGTATTTGCGTCTTTACCCTGGAGGGGCCCTGGAGGGGTTGTATTCCTCAGCCCAGGGTCACGTGCGCGGCACGCGCACCCCGGGTCACCATCATCACCGGCCGAACCGTTGGTCAGTTCCCAGGGTGCGCCCGCGAAGAGGGCGACCCTGGACTGTGGAATACCCCCCCTCCGGGCCCCTCCGGGGTACAAACTAACCTCACGTTCGTACCCCGACTGACCTTCCCCCCGCGCGCAACCCCCGGCAAAATACCGGGGTATGAGAATCCTTCACACTGCTGACTGGCATCTCGGCGACCGGCTCGGCCGGATTGACCGCACCGACGACCTCCGCAAAGCGGTGGAGCGCGTCGCTGCGTATTGCAAGGACGAATCCATCGACGTACTGGTCGTCGCGGGCGATCTGTTCAGTGAACTGGCCCGGCCAGATGGTCTGCGCGAAACCATCCGCCACTGGCAGGAAGTGTTCCACGGCTTCCTCGAAGGTGGCGGCACGATCCTCACGTTGACCGGCAACCACGATAACGAGAACTTTTGCCAGACCCTCGTCAGCGCGATGACGCTGGCTTCACCTACCGTGGGCCGACCCGGCGACGTAGTCCCCCCCGGCCGGCTCTACCTCGCGGCGGAGCCAACTTTCTTGCGGCTCGAAGACCGCATGGGCGGCTTTCCGGTTCAGTTCGTGCTCATGCCTTACCCCACACCCAACCGCTTTCTGAAAGGAGAAAGCGGCCTCAAGTACGGCAGTCCCGACGAAAAGAACAAGTTGCTCGTTTCGGCGTGGGCGGATGCTCTGCGCGACATCCGTGCTCACCCCAAGTACGACCAGAAAGTACCTGCTGTGCTCAGCGCCCACGTTCACGTTCACGGATCGAGCGTCGGCCCTAGCCTCTTCCGCATCACGGAAGAAGAAGACGTGGTGGTACAAGGCGCGGAGTTGCCGGAGCAGTTCGATTACGTTGCCCTGGGCCATATTCACAAGCCACAATGGCTCGGCGCCACGCACGTGCGCTACTCCGGCAGCATCGAGAAGATGGACCTCGGCGAACAGGCTGACCAGAAAGGCGTCGTGGTTGTCGAAATCGGCCCAGATGGCCGGAATGGAGAACCAACAGTCCTGCCGCTGCCGTCCACGCCCATTTACGAAGTTGTCGTGCTCGAACCCAGTGAGGACATTCCGCGGCTTAAAATGGAATACCCCGAGGCGCGGACCGACCTCGTGAACCTCCACATTCGCTACACGGCGGGGAAGGATCAGCTCGAAGATGTCCTTCGCGACCTCGAACGCATCTTCCCGCGCTGGTACGCCCGCGACTGGAAGGAAACCAGCGCCCTCGGCCCCACAATGGTGCCCGAAGGCGGCAGTAGCGGAAAGGGTTTTGGCGAAACCGTCCGCGATTACCTCGGCCAGGAGCTGATTCAACACGACCAGAGCGAACGCGACTCGATCCTCAAGATCGCCGATGAGCTGCTGAAGGAAATGGAATAGGCGAACCCCGCCCGCAAGGGCGGTGGGTTGCGTGGATGACCCACCGCCCTTGCGGGCGGGGTTCGCCTTGGAGTGTGTGATGATTCCGCAACGCGTGAAGATGTCCGGCTTCCTGTCGTACAAGGATGAGCAGGAAATCCGGTTCGACGAAGCATCGCTCTGGATGCTCTCTGGGAGCAACGGCAGCGGAAAGTCGAGCGTGTTCGATGCCGTCACGTTTGCTCTCTTCGGCCACCACCGTGGCGGAAGTCAGAGCGCTTCGGAGTTGATTAATAAGGAAGCGAACACACTCAGCGTCGAGTTCGATTTCACCAGCGAAAAGCAACTGTATCGCATCAAGCGAACCGTCCGGCGTCAGAAGAATGACAAGATCACCAGTACGCAGCAAGTGTTGAAGTTCACACCAAGCGCAATCGCGGAGGAGGCGTGGGAAGCGATCCCCGGCACCGAATACAAGGCCAAATTCGATGCGTGGATCAAGGACAAGATCGGCCTCGACTACGAGACATTCACTTCGTCGGTGCTGCTGCTTCAGGGCAAGTCGGAGAAACTACTCGATAGCACTCCCGCCGGACGAGCGGGTGTCCTGGCGCGCATCGTTGACCTGGAACGCTACCAGAAATTGCACGGCAAAGCGGACGACAAGCGTCGATCGCTCAAGGGCGAGCTGGAGGGTATCAGTCATCAGCTCTCCGGCATCCGGGAAGTGAGCGAGGAGGAATACGCCGAGGTGGAGGGGCAAATTGCGGCGGTGGAAGAAGCCCGCACCCAAACGCAAACGCGAATTGACGCCCTCGTGGCTCTTGAGCTGCGCGCCGCGCGGTGGAGCGACACGCAAAACAAGATCGCGGGCGTGCGGCAAAAGCTCGGGGATGCGGAGAAGTTGCTCGGCACGGCCATTGCCATCGAGAAAGATCACACGCGACTTCGCGAACTGCGCGACGTGCTCCCCGCTGTCACCACCATCGTGACCGAACGCGGTCGCATCGGCGAATCCGAACGCAAGACCGAAAAGCTGATCAAAGAACGCGAAGAAGTCGCGGACCGGCGGCGGAAGACAGAAAACGCCCTGGCTCAGGGGCGCAAAAAACGCGATGCCCTGAAGAAAACGCTTGGCGAAGATGAAGCAAAGAAAGCCCAGCTCGAACTACGACTGCGCGAACTGGCCAGCATTCTCGAAAAAGTCCGCCAGGTGGAAGATGCGGAAACTGAAGTGAAGCGGCTCGAACAGGAACTCAAAACTCTTCCCACCGATCCGGAATCCGCCGTTCGCAAACTTCAGCAAGAGCAAGAACGCCTCACGCTACTTTCGCAGCATGTGGCACTCCTCGAACGGCTTCACCAGGATCGTTCTGAACTCACGAAGGTCGTGGCCGGCGAAAAAACCGCTCGCACGGAGGAAGCCCGCCTCAAAGCCGAGGGGATGAAAGCGAAGGAAGAATTCACCGCGCTCGAAGCGAAAGCCAAAGCCACACGCGAAGATCGCGCCGCAAAGGATCAGGCCGCGGCCGAGGCGCGGGCGCTGGCTCGTCAGGCACGCGAACTGGCCGACGAGTTCAAAACGATGACGGGCCAGACGAAGTGCCGGGCCTGCGGGCAAAAGCTCACCCCCGAACATTTCGCCAGCGAGAAGAAGACGCGCGAGGCCGAAGCAAAAGCCGCCGAGAAGAAACTCAAAGATCTGACCGACGCCGCCACGAAGGCGAAAGCACTCGAAGACGAACTGACCACGAAAGAAGCCGCCGATCGCGAACAACTCGGCAAACTCCGCGATAAGTGGAAAGATGCCGACGCCGCGGTGAAGCAATCCGCGCAGGACATCAAGCGGCTGACCGATTCGTGTCGGCAGACGTACTTCGCGTTGCCGCAGGAGTACAAGGACAAACTCGGCCCCGCAGAGCCGAGCGACTGGTCGAAGGCCACGTACCCCGACCGCCACGACATCACCGAACTTTCAACACAAGCCCACGGGCTCGACACCGTGAAGCGGAAGCTCCGCGCTGCGCAAGCCGAAGCGGACAAGGTTCGCACTCTCACCGCCAAAGTGGAATCGGCCCGCGAACGACACGCCAAAGCGAGCCAGGCACTTCCCGGCGGCGATCCGGCTGCCCTGCGGCAAGAGTATGCGGCCAAGCAGAGCGAAGAGAAGGCGGTCGTCAATTCCATCGCGGCCGGGAAGAAGGAAATCACCGCGACCGAAACCGAGATCGACCGCCACCAGCGCGAACTCAACGAGACCGATCGCGTCCTCACCGAGATTAAAGGCAAACTCGACCTCGAAGAATCGAGTCGCAAGCAAAGTACGGAGTCCGTGGAGCGGGCGAAGAAGTCGCTACCGGCGGCGTGGCAAAAACCGCTCGAAACCGCAGGGCTTAACGATCATTTGCGCTGGAAGCAGGAGTACGAAGACCTCGTTGCGAAAAACACCGAGGGGAAATTCACGCAATTGCAAGCCGCGCGCGGGGGCCTCGATCCGCTTCGCGCCGAGATCAAGCAACTGGAAGCCGAAGCCGACGCGTTCCCGACCGAAGAACGCCGGAACCCGGACGAAGTCCGTACGGAAGTCAACGCAGCCCGCAAGGAACTTGACTCGCGCAATGAGCAACTCCTTGATGCCCAGGGTCGCAAGCGCACGCTCGACGGCTACCGCCAACAGCGGGCGGAACTGAACGAACGCTTCAAGCAGGTGGACGCCGAGCACAACCGACACAAACTCCTGGCGGAGCTGCTCGGCCGCGATCGTCTGCAACGCCACCTCGTCCGCAAAGCCGAGCGGCAAATCGTCGACTACGCCAACGCGATTCTCGACCGACTGAGCGGTGGGCAACTTTTCCTAAAGTTGGTGGAGGCCGAAGCCGGTACCGACAAGGCGCTGGATTTGGAGTGTGCCAATCGCGTTACGGGCGGCTCGGCCATCAACGTGGCGTTTCTGAGCGGCAGCCAGCGGTTCCGGGTCGCGGTGGCGTTGGCATTGGGGATTGGTCAGTACGCCAGCAAGCAGCATCGCCCGATTGAAAGCGTCATCATCGACGAGGGTTTCGGCTGCCTGGATCGCGCCGGTCGGCAAGTGATGATTCAGGAACTCCAGAACCTCCGCGGCCACCTGCACTGTATCTTGCTCGTCTCACACCAGGAAGAATTCGCCGACGCCTTCCCCGACGGCTACCGCTTTGAATTGCAAGATGGGGCAACGAAAGTGAGCCGGTTCGTGAGGTGAGGAACAGTACGGTCAGGGAACGTGGTGGGAATCATCTGCCGTCGAGACCTGCACGTCGCTGACAACGTGCGGGCGAGAAGTCAGGCTGTCATTCTTCAGGATCGGCATCGGCAGGGGGCAGTTCGAGTGCATCGCGGAGAATCTTGCGTTCCTCTTGCAGTAGATCAAGAAACGCGCGTTCGTCCTTGGTCTGCAGGTAGCGGATACCCACTTCATACAACCGTACCGGCATTTCCAGCTCCGGGTGTTTCTGCGCCAGTTCACCCCACAACTCGATCCATCCCGTGAGCAACTCGCCCGCCACTTGTCGCAATGCGGACCACTCTCCCTCCAGCCTCTCACCTCCCCTGCGGCACGTCCACGACCAGGAGCCGCTTCGGGGCTTTGCCCACTTCGATACGCGCCACCGTTTTTCGCGTGGCAGTTTCGATCACCGCGACCGTATCGCCGATGCGTTCCGAGATGTAGCAATACTTCCCATCCGGCGAGAAGCACATCCAGTAGCCGCCGCCCTTCATCACGATGGTCGCGGTCTGTTTGGGCGGTTCCGTGGCGAGGTCGAACACATACGTGCGGTCGTGGAAGACGTCACACATCCACAATTCTTTTCCATCCGGGCGAATGCCGATGCCGTGGCTGCGGCTCGCTTTCCGCAACAGTTCCGCCGGAACATCGGCTTCGACACGATGGATCACCTTCCGCTTCTCGATGTCCGCGATTTCGAAACCGATGAGCGTATCCACGTTAGCGTAGAGTCGCTTCTCGTCGGCCGAAAGAACGATCGGCCGCGGCGCATCAGAAGTCGGGATTTCGCCGATGAGCTTGTGAGCGACCGCATCTGCAATGAGTACGTGATAGGAACCCTTCGGCCCCAGATACATTCGCTTCCCGTCCGCGGAACAGAGCGTGTTGTGTGGCCGGCCGCCGGTGGGGATCTTCTTGAGTACCTTCTCGTTCACCGTGTCGATCACCCACCACGACGCATCATCGCACGGAACGTAGACGATCTTGCCATCGGGCGTGCACGCCAGTTGGTTTGGTCGCGGACCGACCTTCATTCGCTTGGTAACGCGATCATTGATCGGGTCGAACCAGACCAGCTCACCTTCCTCGCCATCGTTGTTCTCAATGGTCAGGAAGAGTTGCTTGCCGTCCTTGGTGGCGACAAGGCCGTGCGGCTGCGGACCAACTTCCACGCGTTTGATCACTTTGTTCGTGGCAGTGTCGATGATGTGGAGATCGTTGCCAGCGGAATTGGCAACGTAGAGCTTCTGTGGCACAGCGGGTTCCCCGCGTTCGAGCGGAGCCACGCACATCATCCAGATAACCGGAACAAAGACGGTCATGGTTTTGATGCTCCGAGTTGAGCTGTTCGGTAAATGTCTGGTTGCTTTATTGTGGGGCAGGCCTCCCGGCCTGCCGCAGTCCGAAGGACTGCATTTCTTGGGCAGGCTTTGCCTTCCGGCAGGCTGGGAGGCCTGACCCACGATCGGACAGAATCAACCGGATCATGTACGAGCAATTTCACGGTTTCGGTCGGCGGTAGAAGCGATTGGCAGCCAGTCCTTCGGCCACGAACAGGAGAAGCAGCGCGATGATCAACCACGGGAACAGATCGACCGGTTGGCCCAGTGCAACGTTCAGCCAGTCGTGGAGCTTCGAGTTGCGGTCGATCGGGAATACACGATCCTTGCCGACCAACTCCTCGATCCCCTCTACCGGGACCTTGGTCAGATCACTCTCCTCAGCCGGGATATTCGTGCTGAAGCCGTCTTTCCAGATCACCGCACGATCCTTCTCCACGGAAAGAGCGAAGTTACCCGGCAGATTCGTCTTCGGCGGACCGATGCGAATCTCGGTCTGCTTTTCGCCGGGAGTAATGATCGCATCGCCTCCGCTAATACCGGGGCCATCGAAGATCACCTTGCTCTCGCGCTCGATGTGGCCGCGTGGAAGCGGCACGCCGACAATGGCCCCAGTGGGGAAGTTGAAGTTGGCGTCGGCCGTGTCGCCTGCGAGGTAGCGGACCAGCAGATAGGGGAAGGCCGCAAACCACGTTGAACCTTCCTGTTCCCAGTAGTCGTGCCACTGGTCGTCGTTGGGCATCACGTCCATCCGTGTGGTGAGCAAGAGTACCTTCCCCTTCGGTCGGTTTTCCTTGTCGAGGAAGGGCCGCTCAAGAATTGCGGGATGGCGATCGGCTGGCTTTTCAGCATCGAAGTAAGAAACGACCGTGGTCGCGGACTTGTCCGGTTCCACACTCCAGAAAGTTTTCGTCACACGCGGATTCGCCACGATATCGAGATTGGCCTTCTGCTGCTTCCACTCGTCGATGATCTTCAGCATTGGGTGCTTGAGTGCCTTCTCGTCGAGTGCCCAGGTCACACCATTCTTCCCATCGCGGGGTGCGGGCCAGCTTTTCGCTGTCTGTTGCGGGGGATTGAGATCTTTGGTGTGCAGAACCTTCGTGAATTTGCCCGGCATGATGTCGGTGGCGACGTTGTAGCTGTCAGCTTTGATAATCGTGTCCGGGCCGGGGATGATAATCAACTTTCCGCCACTGAGAAGATACGGACGGAGCCGATCCCAGAGCGAGCCGGGATTCGGCAGGTTCGGACTGTTCACGTTCAACAAGCAAACAACTTCGAACGCACGCAGGTCATCGGTGACGGTCGCATCGGGCTTGCTCGGGTCCGGTGCATACGTCACCACGGTACCGCCATTACCACTTTTCACTTGCTCGGGCGTCACCACGAGGCAACCGAACTCGTCCTTCACCATGTGGGCGGCTTGCCAGAACGCCGCCGCTTCCTTGTCGTCGGTGATCGTGAGAATGCGGCGAGCTTCGCCGACTTTGAATGTGAGGAAGCGTGTGTTATCCGCTGCGAGCTTATCGGGGGCAACGAGGCTGAACTCGACCTGTTGAAGTCCCGGTTTGAGATCCCGGAACTCGAACGCCAGCGAACGCTGCTGCCCCGGCGGTATCGATATAGCCTTGCTTTCGGGCTTACTCGCGCCGACGAGCTTCGCCTGCACGGTCACATCAAGGGATCGGTCACTACCCACCGCACCAACGGTCACGGTGGCGTTAGCGACTTGATTGGCGGAAATGATCTGCGGTTTCATCTCGGCCGAAAGAATCCCGACGTTCGCCGGTTGATCGACGCCGAGATCAATGACAACGTGAACTGGCTTGGGATCGGGAACGGTGTCCCGCAGTCGTTTCAGGTCTTCCGTTCGCGCTGTGTCCCATGACGCCACTGTGCGGTCAGTAAGGATCACGACGAGCTTGGGAAGCGGCTCGGGCGATTCCGTTTCCTGATCGACCTTCGCAAGCAACTGATACGCCACCACGATCCCGGACGTCACCGGCTGGCCGCCCTTGGGATCTTTCAGTTCATCTAAGCGGCGGCGTGCGGCTCCCATGTCCGGCAGCCAGTGCCCGGTCAGTTCGGCCGTGTCCACGATGGCGATGGGGGACTTCTCAGGCAGCTCATCGAGCAGTTCGCGGGCACGCCGCCGAGCTTCGTCGAGGCGTGTTTTGTCGTTGGACACGTAGCCCATGCTGGGGGTCGTGTCGATGACGATCACCACCGCGATGGGTTGCTCGCCGCGGATGTTCAGGCGATCGCTTTTGAATGTGGGCTGATAGAGCGCCAGGGCGAAGAGCGCGATGAGGAGCATTCGCAAGGCAAGCAGAATGAAGTGGCGAAGACGAAGCTTGCGCTGATTGGTTTTGAGCTTCTGTTTGAGGAACCGGAACGCCGGGAACGTGAGCCGTTTCGGCTCTTGCTTCATGATGAGGTGCAGGAGGATCGGCAAGCCAACCAGCGCCGCCCCGGTGATGAGAATCGCGTTCATGACAACATTGTAAACACGCGAGACGTGGGGAGCGTTAGTGCTTCACGCAGATTCGAGATACCATTCCTGGCCGTACCAGGCTCCGCAGTCGCTCGATTGGTTTGATGGTCGTGGTGTCGCGGGCGGTTGCACGGGTTCGCGAATGAGTCTTCGGCCATCGAGAACACCCAGATGCAGACCCAGAAGAATTGGCGCAGAGAGTTAAAATTCGATTCGAGAATGAGTTGAGCGACCACGGGAACAACAGGTAGCCAGTTTATCCCGTGCAGTTGAAGATCAAGAGCGGATCATCGGGTTACACAGGAACCTCTTCTTTCGGCTCTGGCTTCGGGCGGCCGGTTTCGTCGAGTCCATAGCGAGCGAAGATTTCCACCGGGGTCACGGTGACAACCTTTCCGTCGCGCCACTCCGACACGGAGCGACCCATCCTCGCGTGTTCGAGGAGCATCTCGCGGAACGAAGTATCGAGGGCCGCATCGATCTTCGCGTGGTCGATCGGTTCAGTTGCCGGGAGAGTTGTTTGTTCCGCCAGTCGCAGAATGGGATCGGCGGATGACGATTTCCCCGCGCCGTTGAGGTCGCCGAGAACGGCGACCTGCGGTCGCTTCTGCGTGCCTTGTGCATCCACGGGCGAATCTCCTTCGCGTTACATGATTGTACCTGTTTCGCCTTGCCCAGTGCCGCGTGGCCAGCGATCATAGCCCCGTTCACACCACAGGAGGTTCAAGATGGCTCTCCGCAAGATCATGCTTCCCACGGTCGCGTTGCTTGCTCTCGCGTCGGTCGCCAAAGCGGACGACTGGCCGCAGTGGATGGGTCCGAAACGCGACAACGTGTGGCGCGAAACTGGCATCGTCGAGAAGTTCCCGCAGGGAGGGCCCAAGGTATTTTGGCGTGCACCCCTCAACGGCGGTTACGCCGGTCCCGCAGTGAGTGGCGGGAAGGTGTACGTCCTGGATCGCGTCCTCGCCAAAGGCGCGGTCAATCCGGATGATCCCTTCGACACGAAGAACAAGATCAACAGCGTCGAACGCGTCCTGTGCCTGGATGCGAAGACCGGCAAGCCCATCTGGAAGCAAGAGTACAACTGTCCCTACCAGATCAGTTACCCGGCCGGTCCGCGCTGCACTCCACTCGTTCACGAGGGAAAGGTCTACACGCTTGGCGCGATGGGCAACCTCTATTGCTTCGACGCTGATACCGGCAACATTGTCTGGCAGAAGGATTTCAAGGAAGCGTACAAGGCGAAGCCGGCGCTCTGGGGCTACGCGGCGCACCCAATTATCGACGGGAAGAAGCTCATCACGCTCGTTGGTGGCGAGGGCGCTCACGTTGTCGCGTTCGATAAGGACACTGGCGCGGAATTATGGAAGGCCGGTTCACAATCCGAAACCGGCTATTCACCCGTGCTGCTCACAGAAGCAGGGGGCAAGCGGCAGTGTATCGTCGCGTGTCCCAAGGCCGTTTACTCCGTCAACCCCGAGACGGGCGAAGAATACTGGAGCACTCCGTTCAAGGCCGACAGTGGTTGCATCGTGATGACGCCCGTGCGGGTTGGGGAGCATCTCTACGTTGGGTCCTATCACGGTAAGAACCTGCTGTTGAAACTGAATGCCGACAAGCCGGGTGTTGAAGTGGTGTGGAAGGACAAGAAGGATCAGGGCGTCTCACCCGTGAACGTGCAACCATTCCTTCAGGATGGCGTACTGTACGGCTACGACGACAGTGGGTGGATGTACGGCGTGGAATTGCCCAGCGGCAAGCGGCTGTGGGAATCGGTTGGACCCGTTGGCGGCATGGAACCGAAAGGTTCCGAGACCGCGTTTATGGTCAAGAACGGCGACCGCTTCTTCTTCTTCGCCGAAAGCGGCGATCTCGTGATCGGTAAACTCACGTCCAAGGGTTACGAAGAGCTCGACCGCGCGAAGCTCCTGGAGCAAACCAACGCCGCGTTTGGCCGTAAGGTCGTGTGGTGCGCCCCCGCCTACGCCGACAAGAAGGCGTTCATTCGCAACGGGAAGGAAATCATCTGCGTGGATCTGGCGAAATAGGGTGAAACGAGCCGCGCAGCAGCGAAGGCCCACCAACCGACAAGGTCTTGGTGGGCCTAACTAGCGTGCCCCGCACAAGTCGTATCGCGTCAGGAAGTCTTCGGCGCGAAGCGAAGCGGTTGATTGCTTTGGAAGAGAGTGAGTTGGCGGAGGTATTCCTTTCGCGTGTCGGCGTCTTTGTCTGCGAGCATGTCCAGTGCCTTTTGCTGCCACTCCTCCGCCTCGGCGAACCTCCCACACTCCGCCAGCGCCATCGCGAGTGTATTCGCGCACATATACGATTTCCACCCATCCAGCGTAGGCTTCACTCGTTGGCATAGTTACTCCTGGCGTTTCGGAGCGTGATCTTCCACCATCTGCAGCCGTACTTTCCGGTGCGGCATTTCGGCCTCACGCACGGCGGGTTGGTCGTCGTACGTTCGGCCGTCGAGCTTGCGGCCGGTTTCGTTCTTACGCACTCCCCCCCACTGCTTGAAAAAGAACGACACGCCACTCGTCTTGCACTGATTGCGGAGCGAGCGTACCCATTCCGCCGCCATCGGCCGTGCGCCGTGGCCACTCTCGCCGCCAACAATCATCCAGTGAATGCCAGTGAGATCGACTTGCCCCAAGTCTTCCAGTAGCGGTTCGACGGAAAGGAATCGCACCTGAGCCGGGGCGGTGCGTAAGTGCTCAAGGCGCGGTAAGCCATGACGCCGATTCTCGACGCTCACGCCCCACCACACATGCGGCAAGTCGGCAGCAAAGCGCAAGGCGCCGTGCAGCATCTCTGCCATGCGTTCCGCTCGCTTCGTGAGAACCTGATAGGTGTGCCAGTCAGCAGTCGCCATGACGCGAGCCACGCGAACGATGTACTCGTCGGGAACGTCGGCGTGGAACAGGTCGCTCATCGAGTTGACGAACACACGTCGGCGTGCGGTCCAGAGAAATGGCTCTGGCAGCTTTTCGGGCACGAGCCGCAAGTCGAAACCCTGCTCGTAAGGATGTCCCTTCACGCCGCGAAATCGTTCGGCGAATGTCGAAGCATAGCAATGAGTACAGCCTGGGCTGATCTTCGTGCAACCTCGAACCGGATTCCATGTTGTGTCGGTCCATTCAATCCGGGTGTGGTCGCTCATAACTCACTCTCCGAGTAGCTCTGTTGAAACCTTGGTGTTTTGTTAGAACCCCGGCTTTAGCCGACGGAAAGCTCAGACCGGCGAAAGCCCAATGCCACTGACTTTTTAGTGGAGCGGCCTGCCGCAGGCGGGGCGTGGGGGAAGCCCCCATTACCCCGGCCCAAAGTCGCTTGCTTTCTCGACGTTTCTCGTGGGGCAGGCCGAGTGGCAGAATTTGTCTGCAAATTGTCAGGGTTGTCGGCGGGTTGACCGCGTTCGGACGGTTTCGGAATTGCCCTCCCGGTTATGTTACATTTTTGCGATTGCTCCACTTCCGTTCTGTTACACCTCGCCAGTTGCCCCGCTTCGCTCTTCGCAACTCCGTTCTGTTACACCTTCGCGATTGCCCTGTTCATGTTTCCGCGATTCTCTCGTCTACCAGATAGGCGCGGCGCAGCAGCTTCCCGCGCACAAGCCAACGTCGCTTGAACGCCTTGGCGTTTTTGAATGTTCATCTTATAATAGTATACAAAAATACAAATTTATCAATAATAATTCCCAGCGAATTGTTCCAGAGTTTCGTTGGACCGCGATAGTCGGAAACCTGCCACCATTCGCCGGGGCGAACATTCGCGCTCAGTTCAGCTTCGTGTACCATGTCGGCACCATGAATGACGAATCCGCCCTGCTCGCTGCCATCATTGCGCACCCCGACGAGGATACGCCGCGGCTGGCCTACGCCGACTGGCTCGATGAACACGACCAGCCCGAACGGGCCGAAATGATCCGGGTTCAATGCACCTACACGGCCATTTCGCCCACTCAGCGCGAATACCCGGATCTCCAGGAAGGCTTGTGGCGAACCAACGCCCGATGCTGGCAGTGGATGAAAACCAGTCGGCCCCCTCTCCCGCCGGGGTTCAAATACGCCAGCACGCACGTCTTTGACCAGTACCAGCGTGGATTCGTCCACAGCGTCCTCGGCGTGACCCAACCCACACACGGATCACCCACTGCCGCAGAGGCGGAGGCGATTTGCCGGGGCTGGGCGGAACTGGTTGCCACCACTACGGTTCGAAAGCTCAAACTTCCGACTGTTCTCCCCACCCAGCTCACCCAGATACTCGCGATCCCGGAAGCTCATCACTTGGCCGATTTGCTCGTGAGTCCACAATGGGGGAACGAATGCGATGATCTGGCCCGCGCGATTGCCGACGCGGAGTCGGTTCGACGGCTCAAGCAGCTCGTTATTCGCGGAACGGTGTCGTCCACGGGCACCCAGGCACTCACCCGTGCCACATTCGAGAGGCTGGAATACTTCGACCTTCCGCAACTCGACTGCACACGAGACTCAGTGGCGCAGCTGATTGACGCACGCTGGTTCCAGTCGTTGATGCAAATCCGCATTCCCGACTCCACGGCCGAAGCGCTGCCAGCACTTCTCGTGGGTCTGGCCCATCTCCCACGACTCGAACATCTTTCACTGGAAGTCGCGCACTCGCCCTCGCCCAAGACATTCCCCACCGGTCGCGGATTCCGCGAACTGGCGCAGTTGTTCCTCTGGGGCGAGCATGCATCACGCGCAGCCAACTGGCTGGCGAACGAAAAGATGCCGAAACTGATTGAGTTCCACATTGCTGGGTTGAAAAGTAGGGGATTCTATGCTCTGCGTTCGGCTGCGTGGTTCAAACAATTGTGGATGCTCTACCTGCATAACTGCTTTTTGAACGACCGTTTGGTCACGGCACTCACCAAATCGGATCTTCCCGAACTTCGCATCATGCGTCTCGGCAACAATCCATTCGGAAGAGCGGGACTCCTGGCACTCGCGGACGGTTCGCGGTTGCCGAATCTCACGACGCTCGATTTGAATTGCACCTACGTCCAGAACGCCACGTCCGATGATCTCGTGCAATTCGCCACAGCGCTCAACCGCCCCCAGCTTCGCAATCTCTGGCTCGACCACTGGCCGCTCGGGCCCGCTGGCGCAAAGGCGCTGGCGGCGAATCCGTCGCTGTCGAATCTGACCGCGCTGTCCGTGAATTACTGTCGGATTGGCAACGAGGGGATGAATGCTCTGGTGCGTTCGCCCCACCTCCGCAATCTTTACGCGCTCGGTGTGGCCGGGAACGACCTGAACAAACCGACCGCACTGGCCAGGCCCGAGTTTTTGCCGCGATTGAAACTGATCTGGCTCCAAAACAACCGGATCGCTTCGGCAAGTGTGGCTCAACTCCAGGCCACCCGCCCATGGGCTGTAGAGGACACCGATGAGTGACGAATCCGCCCTACTCGCCGCGATCATCGCGCATGCGGACGAAGACACGCCGCGGCTGATCTACGCCGACTGGTTGGAGGAACACGAGGCGCCGATCCAGGCAGAATTCATTCGCTTGCAATGCCGGCTCGCGTCGTGCTCGGCCGCCGACCCGAATTACCCAGACCTACTCGAACGATACGCCGAAGTTGTTGCGCGGTTTCAACCGCTGGCCAAATACACCGTCCCCGAATTACCGCCGGGGTTCAAGTTCTACAACGATCTGACCCACGACCACGAGAACTTCCGCCGCGGGTTTCTGCACACCGTTCACGGCTCCTGGGTTGATGGTAACTGGGTCCCTTCAGACGAACAAGTGGAGCAAATCCACACCGGGCTGTCGCAACTCATCACGACCACAACCGCCCGCCAGCTCTCCTTGATCAACACGAACCGCGAACACCTGACACGCATCCTCACTGCTCCTGGAATCGATGCCATCACTGGACTGGATCTTCATCTGGCGTATCAGAACGAGGAAGCTGCCGAGTTGCTGGCGGTGCTCGCGGCTTCACCCTGCGTGCGTGGACTCGCTCGTCTGTCCTTGGTCGGATACACAACAGGGCTCGCGCCGCTGGCCGCGACGAAGTTTCCGCGCCTCCAACATCTCGGTCTGCCTGTCATCTTCGGTCAGGCACGCGACATTCGTTGGATGACCGAGGCGAAGTGGTTTCGCGAACTGCGAAGTATCCGTGCCGGAGGCAGCGATGAACCGGTGGTAGCGCTTTTGCTTTCTGCTTTCGCGAAATTGCCGCGGTTGGAATCGCTCGATCTAGGGGGATTCTACCTCGACACCGTCAAGAAGGGGTTCGGTTCCTCTCCTGGTTTCCCGGCACTGGCCCGACTGTCGGTCTCGCTCTATCGGGGGCAGGCCGGTGTTTCGGCTCTGGTGAAGGGACGTTTCCCCCAACTCACCGAACTCGAAGTGCAGAACATCCGCAGTGAACACATCCTGACACTGCTCAAAGCGAAATGGCTTCCTCGCTTGCGCGTGCTCACACTTCACAACGGAACACTCAGCGACAAGTCCGTGGTCGCACTGGCGAAGTCGTCTGTGGCGGCGAACCTCCGCATTCTTCGAGTGATTGACACCCCGCTGAGGAAAGGCGCTCTCCGGGCATTAAGTGACGGCGCGCGGTTCCCGAACCTCACCACGCTCGAATTCAGCACAGACACGGACACGGACAACCGGAAGCTGAAGACAGCAGATATAGTGGCCTTCGTGAAATCGCTGAACTTACCTCGCCTCCGGCACCTGAACCTCAGCGGCTGGCCGCTCGGCGATGCCGGCGCCAGAGCGCTGGCCGCGAACCCTTCACTGGCCAACCTCACGCGGCTGCTACTCAGTACGTGCGCGATTGGCGAGAAGGGACTCACGGCTCTGGTTCGCTCCCCACACCTTCAACAGTTGATCGAACTGGACGTGCGACACAACAAGCTGAAGACGGCCACCGCGCTTCGCAACAAGAACTATCTTCCGCATCTGGCGGCTGCGCATCTCGATGGCAACAACATCAACCACACGTCGCACCGCAAACTGACCCTGGCACGCGGACTGGCCGCGCAATAATTCGCGGCAAGGACCACCCCATGAGCGACCGCGACGCGCTACTCGCCGCAATCATCGCGAATCCGGACGAGGACACTCCACGCCTCGCTTACGCCGACTGGCTCGACGAGAACCTACCCGACAGAATACCCTCCCCGGCCGCCGGCCCATCAGCACGCGCGGAATACATTCGCGTGCAATGCCGGCTGGCGCAATATCCCTTCGACGAGCCGGACTATCCGGAACTGCTCGAACGCGAACGGGATCTCGCCAGGTGGCTCCAGACTCACGCCGCGAAAAAGGCAGAGGAACCGGCCCTGCCGGACGATCTCGAATGGTTCGGCGGCTTCGACAGCGGCGACGCGCGCACCTACTCGCGCGGATTCCCTGACGAGTTCGAGTACAACGACTACGACGACGAACCCACCGCGAACGTGGAGTGCATTCTCACAGCGCTGCCGGAAACGTTCGCCCACACGACACTCCGTACTCTCAGGATGGAGGAAGCCTACGGCGAAGAGGTCGCCGGGCTCGTGTGCAGTCCCGCCGTGTCTGGATTGCGCGGGCTGTCGTTGAGCGATGTCGATGACGACAACGGAGACGCCATTCGGGCCATTGCCGCATCCCCACACCTGCACCAACTGAAACGCCTGGATCTCGATTTCGACATCTCGGACGACGAATTGAAGGAACTCGCAAAATCGACCCACCTGGAGGCACTTGAGTTCCTTTCCCTCGATTACCCGTCCCCCGGTGGCCTGGTGTCATTGACAAAGGCCCGGTGGTTTCGCAATCTCCGTTCACTCCGCATCTGGAGCGACGACCACGATGTATTCAAGACGCTCGCTGATGGCCCAGAGATGCCGAATCTCGTCGAACTGATCTTCCGCGGCCCGATTGTACCTACGGTGCCCGCCGTGCGAAAATTCGTCGCGTCCGATTCGTTTCCCCAACTTAAGCGGCTGGAGGTGATGTACGCGCGCCTCACGCCGGAACATATCGCCGTTTTCGCGCGCGGATCATGGCCATTGCGGCACTTGACCCTCAATCGCGTCGGCGTGCATAAGTCCGGGGTGGAGTCTCTGGCGAAAGCCACATTCGCCGAATCTCTCCGCGTATTGGAACTTCCGGAATGTGAGATCACCGCGGGAGGCATTCAGGCCCTCGCGAACAGCCCGAAGCTATCCGGGCTCAAACATCTCGATCTGAAAGCCAACCCCATCGGCATCGGCGGGCTGGCCGCCATCGCCCGGAGCGAATCTCTCCGTGGACTGCGAAGTCTTTCGCTTGTGCACGGCAACGACGTCAAGGCTCTCATCGACTCCACCGCGATGCTCAATTTTCTCACGGCACTCGACCTCCCGGATCTCCGGCACCTGGAACTGGACCGCATGCCTGTCGGCGTGCGCGGGGCGCGGGCTATCGCTACCGGAAGTTCGTTCGCCAACCTGACGCGGTTGAGTCTCAACGAGTGTGGTCTGCGCGAAAACGGCGCGCGGGCGATTGTGGAATCTCGTATGCTTCCCTATCTGACCTCGCTGGAGTTGGCCGACAACGCAGCGGGCAAGGGCGTGGCAAAACTCGCCAGCGCAAAGGTGCTGCCGCGGCTCGGCCATGCTAATGTGATTCGCAATCGCATCCCGAGTTCCACACTCGCCCGCCTCCGCAAACGGCCGGGAGTGCAAGTATGAATTGGTCATTGGTCATTGGTCATTGGTCATTGGTCATTGGTCATTGATCATTAGTCATTGGTTGATGGTCTTCGGTTATTTGGTGCGGGGAGAGGGTTGAGTAACCCAAGACTCAAGGGGAAACCATGTCGAGTCTGCGATTCCAAGATCTCCAGGTGTACCAACTTGCCGAAGAGCTGGCCGATGCTGTGTGGGACATTGTGGAGAAATGGAACAACTTGGCCCGCGATACAGTGGGTAAACAACTCATTCGTGCAGCAGACAGTATCGGAGCCAACATCGCGGAAGGTGCGGGGAATCAAACGTTTAACAATAACCGGCGACATGTGCGAATTGCACGTGGCTCCTTCAATGAGACACAGCATTGGCTTCGTCGAGCATACCGCCGGAAACTCCTGACTCCGGACGAAACAACGAAACTGCAGGCCACCATCGAAACCCTCGGCCCGAAGTTGAACGCCTACCTGAAATCGATTGGTACAGGGCAATCCAAGCCACGCCCACAGTCCCCGAACAACGAAGAATCAATCACCACCGACCACTGACCCACAACCACCGACCACCGACCAATGATCCACAACCAATGACCAATGACCAATGACTAATGACCAATGACTAATGACGAATGACCAAGGACCAAGGACGACGAATGACTGACTCCGACGGTGACGCGCTGTTGCGTGCAATTGTCCGCGATCCGGACGACGATATTCCGCGCCTCGTATATGCCGACTGGCTGGAAGAGAACGGCCACGGTGAACAGGCAGAGTTTTTGCGCGTCCAGTGCCGGCTTGCGAATACGGAACCGGACGATCCGGAATACCCGGCGCTCTGGGATCGCGAAGAGGAACTGCGGTTGTGGCTGACGGCACACCTACCGGGCCCTCGGCCCACATTTCCCGGTGGGCTGTCGGTTGAAGGTGGGACGCACTGGTGGTGGCAAACGCATCGCGGCTATCCGCGTTTTCTTTCCTACGATGGCTGCGAACGTCCCGGCACCAAAGCGATGCGCTCACTTGCCTCAGCTGTGGCACGCGCGTTTGAGGTATTGCCCACGCGCTGGCTTGTCGTTGGTGGAATCACGATCGCGCAACTGGCGGCGCTTCTCAAACAGCGTGTACTCGCCGGGTTAACGGAACTCACCGTTCACCTTGCCGTCGATCAGGATGAGGCGAACGAAGCGGCCCGGCTCCTGGCGAGTTGCCGACACCTGAAGAATCTCCGCGGGTTGGCGCTGGCTTTTGAAATTGGCGACGCGGCCTGTGAATCGCTCGCGTCCGCGCTGTGGGGCGAACTGGAGTGGTTCTGGCCGAACTGTCGCTCGATGAGCCCCGCCGGATTGCGAGCCCTGGCCGACGCGAACTGGTTTCGACGTTTACGCAAGCTCACTCTGGAAGACGGGTTGCCGGACGAGACATTCGAGACAATCGCGCAACTTCCTCCATTCAAGTACTTACACACGCTCGATCTCTTCATGAATGGCTTCTCGGAAGCTGCGTGGCAACTCTTCGCCAGTACGCGCACGTTCCCCGCCCTCGCTCGACTGGAGTTGGACAACGGCTATATGGGCGAAAGCCGGATCGAATCGCTCGCGGCAGCCGACGGGTTCAACCTTCGCGTACTGACTTTACCCGGCAGCGGTTGCCGAGCCGGAGCCGCGCTGACCACCGCGTCGTGGGCTGGATCGCTCCGAGTGCTGAATCTAGGCTCAAACCTCATAACCCCCACCGATATGAAGGCCATCACCTCATGCAAGAAATTCCATGAATTGCGGCACCTGAACCTCTCGAACCTTGCGCTGAATGCGGTGGCGCTGCGGGCAATCGCGAGTAACCCGGCGCTGGGCGGGCTCCGGATGCTCAACCTCTCCGGCCGCCGCTCCAGCAGCAGCCGGCTCACTCCAACCGACTTCGACAAGTTTCTCTCGCGACTCGATATGCCCGACTTGCGGCACCTCGACCTCTCCGGCCGACCGGTGGGCCCACGAGCAATGCGACGACTCACCGAGCCAAAGTTCGCGTCCCTGACGCGACTGTTCGTCAATGGCTGCAAACTCTCGAACACGGCGATCAAATCGCTGATCGCTTCACCCACGCTGCGCAATCTCATCCAGCTTGAACTGAGCAACAACAAGCTCTCCACCGGCGTCGAGCCATTGACCGACCGGTCGATACTCCCACAACTGGCATCCTGCTCTCTGAGTGGGAACGCAATCCCCGCGCCTCTGGCCCGCAAGCTCCGTCGCCGCCCCGGTGTGCGAATGTAATCCTTCTTACTCTGTTGAAACTCTGGGTCGGTTGTCGCGATCTTGGGGAAATCCGCTTCACTCGAACCGAACTCAGCGACAACCGACCCGGAGTTTCAACAGAGCAATTCGTCCTCGGAGACCATCATGCGTTCGTTTCTCGCGCTGCTTTTCGTACTCGCGTTCGTCGCGCCGAGCCTTTGCGCGGCTGATGCACTCCCCACGCCGCTTGATCCACGCGGACTACCCGGGCCAATTGTCATTGCGGGTGGGCAAACAACGCCAGCGGATGCGCGGAAAGCGTTCTTCGATCTCGCGGGGAAGGATAAAGCCAAAATTGTCGTCGTCCTCGCTCCGGCCAAAATGCTGGCCGACACAAAGAGCATTGTTGCTCCCTGGATCGAAATGAAACCCCTCTCGGCGGAAGTGCTCTATACGAAGAATCGCAAAGAGGCCGATGACCCAAAGTTTGTCAACCCACTAACCGATGCGACCGCCGTCTGGCTCGAAGGGGCCAACGCAACACACTTCAAAGACACCTACCGCGGCACTCTCCTTGAGAAAGAACTGCAGAAACTCCACGCTCGCGGCGGTGTCATTGGCGGGGGATCTTCCGGCGTCGTTTTGAACGAACTCGGGCTGCTGCCGGGCTTCAAAATGCCCGCTCCCGAGGGCTTCATTGCGAAAAATCCCGCCTACGTCGGCCTCACATTCGATGATGACGCGGGGATCGTGATTCGTGGCCGCGTCGCCCGCGTGATCGGCGAACGGCCCATTCGTCTCCAGTTCGCGGCGGGCGCCGGGAAACCAGCGGCGAATGAAGAGTACAAGCCCGGCTCGCTGCTCGACATCGTGCAGCTTCAGAGAGCCGCGTTCAATCGCGCTGCCAAGAATGCCTTCCCACCTGCCAAACCGCCCGTACCCGTCATACCGAAGGGTGCGCTGGTGATCGTTGGCGGGGGAGGAGCATCGGCGGACATCTGGAAGCGATTCATCGACCTGGCGGGCGGTCCGGATTCCACCATCGTTGTCGTCACCACCGCGATGGAAGATCCCGTCCCGCCAGAATCGGGGGAAGAGAAGGTTCTCAAACGGTATGGAGCAAAGCACGTCGTTGCGCTCCACACTCGGGATCGCAAGGAAGCCGACAATCCAAAATTCAGTGAAGTTCTGACCAAGGCAAAGGGAGTGTGGTTCAGTGGCGGGCGGCAGTGGCGGTTCGTCGATTCGTATGAAGGAACGCTCACCGAGAAGCGGTTCAACGAGGTGCTGGCGCGCGGTGGGGTGATCGGCGGGAGTTCCGCCGGTGCGAGCATCCAGAGCGAGTACATGCCGCGCGGCCATCCGCTCGGCAATACCGTGATGGCCGCCGAGGGCTATGAACGCGGCTTCTGCTTTCTGCCAGGCTGCGCCGTCGATCAGCACTTCTTTGTCCGCAAGCGCACCCGCGACATGACGGGGTTGATGAAAGAGTATCCGCAATATCTGGGCGTTGGAATCGACGAGGGGACCGCGATTGTGGTGACCGGCAGCACGGCGGAAGTGATCGGCAAGAGCAAGGTCGCGTTCTACGACACCAAGAAGAAACCAACGGACGAGAAAGACTACGAGGAAGTGTTCCCCAACGAGAAGTACGATCTGAAAGCACGGAAGAAGGTGAAGTGAGTTGAGTCTTTAATGTTCGTAGTGACCCACTTCAGCGGGTCTCGCCGCTTCGCTGCGACTCGAAATAGGGACGCTCCGCGTCCCGACCGGCTAAAGCCGGTCACTACGAACAGGCCGCTTACTTCTTGCCGATCTTGTACCCGTGTAATTCGGAATCGAAGACCCGAACTTTCGCCCAGTTCGCTTTGTTTTCTTCGATGAACTTCTTGTGCTCGGGGTGATCCTGGTACTTGTCGTGCGCGGCCTTGTCAACGAACACGAGGTGCAAGGCCACATCCCAGTCGAGATCGTTCACGTCGCGTTTGAAGTCTTCGGCGCGGACACCGGCAGAGAAGAACACCACGCCATCGTGGTCAGCCAGATATTTTTCGCACGCGCTCACGAGCTTCTTGCGGCTCTCTGGCGTGTTGTCTTTCAGTTTGAAGTAGACCATGTGGCCGATCATCGGCGCCGGCTTTTTGTCTTCGGCGGACGCGACAGTGACGCAGGCGCAGACAAGCGCGGCAGCGGTCAAGAGGCGAAGCATCGGTGAACCCTCCGGTGGTGGAACAAGCAGGCGGAGGGAATTGTAGGGAGTGAAGCTCTATTTGAGAGCCTCAGGAGGTTGTCGCGTTCTCCGAAGGAGACACTTCCAAAGAACCAAGGCAGCGGATCTCGGTCGAATGTTTCAAGACGCCCAACTCGGTCGGCGTTCGCAACCGAACCACTTTGAGAAGCAAAGCCCGCCGAGTCCTGTGTCGATTTGGGCTTGGCGGAAATCATTTCCTCTCTGAAAAATGACACAGGGAATTCGATGACCTTTACTCCCCAGTCTGTCAGGGTATCAACGTCCTCATCTGCTTTGTCGCACGCAAAAGGTCCTTGCAAAGCAAGGACGGTTCCGGGGGAACTTGAAGAACACGGATCGCCTCGTCCAACTGCTGTGTAGCCTTCTTCCTGTTCTTATCAACCAGTTGCACCGCGTTGTCGATGAGCCGGAGGGCGTAGCACATGGCGTGGAGATCGTCGCGAAACACCTCGGGGTGTTTCTGCATGAGCTTTTCATACGCGGCGATGGCAGTCGCTAACGCCACCCGACAAGTCATAGGAGCGTCCTCCTTGACAGCATTGATTGAAGCTCCCGTGCGGAGCAGCCCGGTCAAGAGGTCCAGTTCGAATTCTGGGTTGTACTGCGTTTTGCCACCGGGGAACACAAGGCCGACATGCATCTTGAGGCCTTTAACATGGTTTTCCATAGCGCGGTCGTGTCGCCCGGCTTTGCTTTCGAGCTGTCCGATCATGTGCAGAAGTCGTCCTTGGTGAGCGATTACGAATTGCTTCGCATCTCCCTCCGGCAGTTTCTGTATGCCATTTTTCTCCAGAAAGTCATAGCTTGTTTGCGCGACCTCGATCCCCTTGTCGAACTGTTTCACGTTCGTATATGCGATGACTTTGATGGCGACGATGGCTTGGATCAACTCTATCTTGCTACCTGGCTTATCCTGATAATCCTGTTGGCGGAGATCTTCAAGAACATCGTCCGCTGCCTTGAGGCAATCCTCGAGTCGTTTTGCTCGGGCCAAGATCCAGACTCTGTAGGCTATTGCCTGTGATGCCCAGAATCGGTACCCCGGGTCGACCAGATCCGCCAATTTCTTGAACTCCTTGACCGCTTCCTCAGCGAACTTGTTGGATTCGTCTGCGAATCCGTCTCGCTTCGCGAGATCTTCGGCCAATCGAAGGTAAGCGAAGGCCTTCAGTCGCTGCGTTGTTTCTCCCATCCGTTGGCTGATCTTATACGCTGCGTTGACCTGTTCGGTTGGCAAGAAGTCGATGACTGTCTTGTATTTCCCGTCACCGAATGCCAGCGTAGCTTTCGCCAAACGGAGAAACAGCCGATCGGCATCCGTGGCATTTGCCTTGTCGCGGAGGATGTCCTCGAATTCGCGGATCGCCGCAGATAACTGGCGAACTGGTTCTGCGGGTAATCCCGCCGCTTGCTGGGGGGAATCCAAACTGGAATACCGCTCGATGAGGTCCAGCATCGCTCTTGTCTCGACAATCTGCTGAACCTCCCACTGGACCGCGTACAGTGTCTGAATCTTGGTCGCTTCGTTGCGGAATTTCGGATCCGGCCAAGCAGGTCGCTTGAGGTCAAGCTTGCTGGCGGGTGCGGTGATTACCTTCGCTATAGTCGGAGCGTCAACAGCCCAGCAGTACAGCTTGGACACTGGATCGCCGCCGACCAACATCCCCGCCACCCGTTCTGTGCCCGCCTTGAAGACTGGACCGCCGCTGTACCCGTAGGTGATGAACGGACTGGCGATGACGATAACGGGGGTGGTCTGTGCGTCACCGATGACGGCATCCGCAAGTAACCTGCCCGCCGTACTTAGGGCGAAGACCTCCGATAGCGGAGCAACGAGGTTGAGGAATGACCGTTTATGCGCAAGGTTGGTCCCTGCGAAGAAGTTCAGAGCGGGGTTGCCGACAACATCAACGGTCGTTTTCGCAGCCACTGTCTGGTCGGACAACCGGACTGCTCGCCGAGCGTAGGTTTTCGGATCGGTGAGCCGCTCTAACCCAGGCCCTGTGCAGCGAAAAACACACACCTCCGTCGCAGGGTCGCAGCCGAATCCCGAATCGACGAACTCGGTGATATCTGCATACCCGAATTGCTCATCGTATGCGAGGAATACGTGGGTCGTCCGGGCGATGACATGATACGCGGTGACGATGTAATGGTTATCTTTGTGTTCGACAAGAAAAGCAGTTCCGACCGATGTTTTTTTCTTATTTGTTCCATCTGATCGTTCGGTCACAACACGGATCGCACAGGTAGACGGTTGGAAAGAATTCTGTTTGTCGTCGGCACCCGCAGGAAGTCCGAACGCCGCTGCAATACTGACGAGGATAATACCGATCATTTGCTTCCCTCCTTGGCTTTCTTCCGAGCCTCCCGCAAAGCATTAGCCTCAGATTTCATGTTGTCGAATTGTTCCTTGGAAGGCGGAGAATCGGTGGCGGTGACCTTATCCAAGAAGTCATTCACACCCGCCACCTTTTCCTCGTCGTACGTAACCTTGATGTTCTCGTTCACCTGCTTGATAGATTTGCCGAGATCTTTAGCCTCCTGCTCGACGATCACCTGCCGGCTAAGCGACCAGTAAAACGCCAGGAAGCCAAATAGGCAGAAGAGGACCCCCGGCGAGGCATTTCGGAGCGCGATCCCAAAGCCCAGCTTGCCACCGGCGACTTTCATATCCGTCTTGTCCAGAATTCCCCACTTGTACAGCAGACCACCCAAAACAATCATCACCACCGAGCCAATTGCAACGATGATGCGCTCAATGCCGCGATAATGAATTACCTCAGAGACAATCGAGATTGACGGATCCATCGGAAGCCTTCTGTAGGTGGTGATCAACAAAATGACTGGCTGCAATGGGCTATACCTGACGCTTCGCTCTAGCCTCGGAGATCTGTGCTCGAGCCAGTTTGATGGTCCTGCTTAGACCAAATGATCTACGCTTCGGAATCAGCGTATCTACCTTCGCCACAACCAGCAAGCAGCTATTTGCGGAATTTTGTTTGGCGTTGGAACCCTCGTCTCGTCAGCACAGCAACCCGCGGTCCTGCGATTACTCGAACTGGTGAAGGCAAGTGGAATGCCAGCTCACGCGATCAGCGGACCTGCGCCACGAACGATGAGGGTCAGGGACGAAAGACGAGGTTTCAACTGAGCAAGGGAACGAACGACGTGTCAGCTTGCGTGGCGTGGGCCAGTTGAGCGCGGCAATGCGGCAAATCGGCCGGTGACGGGAGGCGGAAGATAGTTCGTAAGCCACGCTTCAGCCTTCTCGACATCCCACCCAGCAGCCCGGTCGAAACTGACAGCCGCAGTGAACACGAACAGCCCGACACCCGCAACTTTCTCGCGCACACCCGGATGGAGTTCGATCCATTCTCCGTCGCGTCCCGTATCGGCCGAGGGCCAAGTTGCCGTGAGCGTGTCTGATGCGTGTGTCCAGCAGACTTCGCCGCACGGCCGTAAGAGCACCTCGCTGAGCGTGTGGAACAGGAACTGCTTGGCGGCGGGGATACCGATACTGGTGGGGAACGCGATCTCGGCCAACTGCTGGTCGTCGTCGGAGGGAATGAAGCGAAGTTCGATCTCCGGCCGGTCGGCGAGTGGTTCGCGCAACACGGTGCGGCGCTGGTCGGGCGTAAGCGGGGCAAGTCGGCAGACGAGTCGGTCACCTTCCATCATCCAGGTCTCGCGATCGAGCAGCTTCGCAAGGCGGGTAACAAACGGCATCTCAATCACCCGGCTATTCCGTCCTGCACGACCATTGGCCGGTCGTGAGTCATCGTGCGGAATTGCGTTGCCCACCAGGATCCAGCGCTCGGCCAGTCGAGCCAGCCGGGGGAATTCCGTTTCAGGCAATTCCTCGGCTCGGTCGAGGACCAACAAACCAAACGGCGGATCGTCGCCAATCGCACCAAACGCCGGATCGGCATCGAGCGATTTGGGGATGCCGACAACGACACGCGGTTCCGCGACGGCGCGCGCGATCAACTCGGGTGTGGAGGCAGCCACTTCCGCAGCTTTTTGGTGGGCAGCCGCGAGTTGCCGTTCGGCGGCGGTGTGATCTTCGCCCGGCACGGCGTCACCGATCACCTTTTTCAGCGCGGCAACTTCGGTCTGGACGCGGACACGTTCGGTTTCAGCAGCAGAGAGGGCCGCGACGATTTCGTTCCGGCGAGCCGCAGCCTCACCGGCAAGCAGTTTCTCCTGCTCAGCGGTAAATGCGTTTGAAGCTGTTTCGGCCTTCGCTTGAAGGTCCGCTATCTGAGCGTTCAGCGTTGCGGTTTCTGCTTCCAGAGTGTGAACTCTTTTCTCCAACTCCGCCGCGTCGGGCATGTCGGGCTTCCCCTTGCTGCTGAAGAAGCGAGCGAAGAAGCTGGGTTTGCGTAGCGATTCCGCATGCTGGTGGCGGGCGGTTGCCAGCGCCGCTTCCGTTTCTTTTTGGCGTGCGGTGAATGTTTGCAGTTCGGCCGTGAGCCGGGCGGTTGCGTTGTCGTGTTCCGCCTTGAGTTTGGCGAGCGTGTTGGCAAAGGGCGAATCGACCTCAGCCCGCACAACTGCTTCAATACGGTCTCGGCGAGCGGTCTGCTCGACGATATCGGCATCCAACTTGTTGAGCAGCGCACTGACTTCGAGCAACCGGGCAATCGCCTTGGACACCACCGCAAAAGCCGCAACACGCTGTTCCGCAGTGGCTACCGCCGCGGCAGCTTCTTTGCGGGCCTGGTCAACACGCGCGTTGCCAAGGGCAAAGGACGTTACCTTGCTGACGGATGGCGAGGGGCGAGTGGGGTTCTCGTCGTCGGCCAGCGCGCGAAGGACGGCCACGCCGCATTTCAGGAACCGATCGGCCAGACGGTCCGCAGCGGCCGGGTTGGGCGTCAGAATGAGGACGCGCTCGGTGGTGGAGCGAGCCAAATCGACCATCACCCGTTCGCCAGCAGCCGGGTCGGCGTGAATAACGAACAGATCACGGCAACCGAGGGCACGGGTAACGGCGTCGTGTTCAGCGGGGGTGCGCTCGCTTGGTGGAATCGCAACAGTGGGGATGGCTGGGAAGGTGAAATCACCTGCGAAGAGGCAATCGAGCCACACACGACCCCGCTCCCCGGGCTCAGTTGCCGGTGTGTTGCGTTGCGGTGGACGGGTGGCGATCGTCGCGAGCATCAGCGAGCCGTTGCCTTCAGGTGCGGGATCTTGGGGCGTTGAGTTCGGGGGCGCGGCGGCAGGCGCGAGCGAACGGGCTAGCGGGGCGGCTGTCGGGGTGTGCAGTTCCCGGTCGGTCATTCCGACACCCTGACTGACACCGGCGCGGTCCTCGGCGATTGCGGGTTACGGGGGGCATCCCCCCATAACTGCTCGCGGCAGCGTGGGATATCAACAACGCTTCCACACCGGAATGGGCGATGGGAGATTTCCGTTCGCTCTGCTGTGTTGACATCCTCGGTTGAGGTTGTTGCAATCGCAGAGAGACTGCTTGAAAAACTAAACCCTGCCACAACCGACACGAGGATTTCAACACAGCATGTTCGCCCTTGAGTCGCAGGTTGGCCGACGCCTCCCTCACGACTTGCGCCCGAGCCAAACGCCAGAGCGCCCGACCCTCGCGACAAAAACGGAAACTTGTCAAGAGTATAGACGCACGATGCCGGAGAAGCCATCACACACGTAAATTTCATTCGCACTTCGATCCACATTTCGCATTAACATTATGCGTTTCACATTCCCCATTTCACGGTGAAAATCCGCCCGTTACCAGGGTAAACCGCAAAACTGCTCTGTTTGGGTAACCTTGGGAAGGTTGTCACGCTCGTTGGAGAAACCGAACGCAGCAACAACACCCAAGGCTCTCAAGCTGAGCACCACGAACCGTGAAAGACGTATCGTTGGTCGTTTCGGTTGGGTGCGCCTTACGGTTCGACTTTCCCAACGCTGACAGCCGGCTTGGCGGTCAGCACCCGAAGGACCGGCAACAGTGGGGCGAAGGTCTTCTCATCGTGCCAACTGTGATCGGCGATCTTCAGGTGGCCGGGCCCAACCCCCCCCATACCGAGGGTCGCATCGAGCGGCAGCCACTGATCGTCGGCGAACACCTCGTACCACATGTGGTAAGCAAGGTAAGGTTTGCCATCTTTCGCGGGAGCATAAACCAGTCCCAGCACCGTCCGGGAAGGCACTCCAACCGCCCGGCACATCGCTGCGGACAGCATGGCGTATTCGGTGCAATCGCCGCTGAGCGTCTTCGCCACGTTATCGGCTGTTGCCATGGCCTGGGAGAACTCAAACGCCCGCATGTTCGCCTTCACCCATTTCTCGACGGCGGCGGCCTTGTCCCAGTCGCTGGCAGTTGGCGGTAAATCCTTGATAGCAGACGCCGCGTGCCGCTTCACTCCGTCGTTGTCCCAGTTGATGAAGTAATTGCTGGCGAGAAATTCCTTGCCGGGCGCGGGGAGCGGATTTGCTCCCTTCACGGGGCCGTGGCTCGCCGAAACGTGCAATTCAAAGGTCTTCGCCTTCGGGTCGATGTTCTTCACCTGCTGCCGGGCATCGCTGGGGAAGAGGCTACCAGGGTCGTCATCCTTCGGAGCCGACACCTTGTAGACGATGCTACGCCCCCCATGTATTCCAGGAATCTCGCGATCCAGACGAATGGACTGGGCGTTGAACAGCTCAATAGGCCGGGCAACGGCCACATTCGCGCCCTCCTTGGTGGTGCGCAGGAAGCAAACTCGCCCCCCAAAACCCGGAAAGTCGAACTCCATCTTCAACGGTTCGAAGGTCTCTGCGTCGACCCAAGTTGTGGCAGGCGGCAACCGGAACTGGCCGACCGGTTCCATCTTCGTCACGAAGCGTAACACCTTCCGCGCAGGTTCCTTCGGCCACAATGCGACCGATTCTTCGCCATCCAGTGTCACGGTCATCTTCACCACGCGATTTACAACGCCAATATAGGAAAGATAATCGAACGATTCGCCGGTTTTGAGCCGTTTTTCCTTGAAAAGTGCCGGTTCACGAACGCAGCCAACCACGCCACTGGGCCAGGGGGTGTCGCTTGCTCCCTTCGCGACCCCATCCCCCGTGATTTTCAGCGTTTTCCCCTCCACAACGCCGCTGAGGATGAGCGCCTGATCCTTTCCTATTCCTTGCCGCATTCCGGTGATGAGAATGGTACCTTCTGGCGTTTCGACCGTGGATTCCTCGCCCCACTGGCTCACCACCTGCCCGAATCGCGAAACGGTAAAGCTCTGATACTTCACGCCGACGACAAGTTCGCGTTCACCCTTCTTGACCTTCTTCGCTCCCCACTGAACGTAACCGATCCGCTGGCCATCCACGGAGGCCGCGAACCAGTAATCGAACACCATGTCGGCTTCGAGTTTGCCGGTTGGCGGCGGGGGGACAGCCAGTCCCGTCGTTCGGGTGGAAGCGGGAGTGGGGGTAGTTGGCTGGGAACGTGTCGGGGTTTCGGAGATCAGGATCGGCCTTTTGCCGTTGGGCCGAATGACGATGTAGCCAGCCTTTTCGAGCGGGTCGGTTGCCTCCGGCTCGCCGGTTTTTTTGCCGTTGGGCCGAATGATGATGCTCTTCTGGTCATCCGATGTGGCGACGGACGGAACGAGGAAAAAGGTAAAAGGAAAAACGAAGATCACGAGAAGAATCAGCCGCTGCATGTTGGTGTTCCTCGTCTTTTTGTTCTTCAAGCTCAAGGTAGTAGGCCGCAGACCGGGTCTCCGTGTGCCGTTGTTTTTGACGGCACACGGAGACCTGCTATTACTTTGACCAAACGAGATCAGACCTCGGAAATACATCGGAAACTTGGCCGACCCGTGAGTCACTTTTCCTTTTTCACTTTCCACTTTATCCCACGCGCTGGCACTATTGCACCAGTGTGTCCGATCATACACCGGTCCGACAACCCGAACACCCGGCTTTCGCGCCAGTTTCGTGTCGGCTGGACTCCTGGAGGCGTATAATTTTCCCGGCAGGGACGCCAACGACGCCAAACAGGGACTATGTTTGGAAGTGCCCAGGGTTCCCACCCAGACGCCGCCCGCCACGACGCGACACCTATTGTTCGTTACTTGCTTCTTGTTTGTGTTCGACATGACCGTTGAGCACGAAGCAAGAACGCCAAACGAATCGACCCTGGGCTGAATGACCCGTTGTCGCGCGAGGTGTCCCCGTGACTCCTGACCGGCTGGCCGCACACCTATCCGTAAACTCCTACGGTTCCTTCACTCTCACCGATGCCATCCGGCCCGGTGCGGGGTTACCGGTACGCCCGCGACAGGGCTATCGCGTGGAGATTTTCCGCGACCGGCGAGCCAAACTCCGGATGCCGATGCTCTCCGCGGCTGTTTCCGCAGAGCGGTTATTCGACACCTTCCTGGCGCTTCTCGAACCACTGGGTGAGGTGGTTCACGTGGTGCTGGAAAGCAGCCACGGCGCCAACGCCGACGCCCACACCGACTTACGGCGAAGCCACATCGACCGGCCCGTGCTGGCAAGCTACTTCTGTGACTTCGAAGAGCTCCTGACGCACGACGGTTGCACGGGGGTCGCGGTGCTGGCCGACCAGATGCCGATGGAAGTGCAGTTCGACGAACACAAACTCCTGCACATTTACGCCCCGAATCTGAAGCCGTTCCGCCGCATCCTGCGTGCCCACGGCATTCGTCGGCGTAAACTCCTGCCGCTGATTTCCGAAGCGGAACACCTCCACCATACCACCGACGAGTTCTCGGAGACATTCCGGCAACTGGCTCTTCGCGTTGGCGTGGGCGACTTCGACCGCGTCTTCAGCGACGAGTGGTAGTGAGCGGGCGAACCCCGCCCGCAAGGGCACTGCGGTTGGGCGAACCCCGCCCGCAAGGGCGGTGGGTCACATTACCCACCGCCCTTGCGGGCGGGGTTCGCCCAACCGCAGCGCCGCAGGTTACTTGACGGGCATCTCCGTGGCGAACTTCCGCCAGGATTCCGCGTTCGTGCCGAAGTCCTTTCCTGAAAGCCCCCGCAGGGCGACCAACATCGCCTCGCGTTGCGGGTAGTTGGCGCCCGTCGGCCGCCTCGTGTCGCGTTCCTCTTCTTCGAAGGTTGCCCGGCGCGTCCGCACCACGAAGTCGTAACGCTGCATCAAGGGCCGCGCGCGAGGTCTCTCAACCGGCAGGATCACTGAGAAGTCGGGCCGGAGGTAAGTGACATCGGCCCGGATAAACGCATCATTCTTGGACTTGAAGTCGTAATATTCTCTATCCGAGCGATCCGACTCCATCACGCGAGCGAGTCCCCAGTCCAGAAGGTTGTAGGATGGCGCGTGGCACAGGCAGCAGTTATGTGTGTGATTGAGCCGGACGAGTTCCCGAACCTTGAGCCTTTTCGTTTTCTCGTCCCAAAAGGGCGCGGCCGGGTCGCGTTGATCGAGCATCTTGGCCAGAGCTGGGATCGCGCGAACGTCTTTAGTTTCGATCAGCACCTGTGCGGCATGATCGGCAGCTGGAGGCCAAGGGTAATCGAAGGCCGCGAGGAGAACGTCACGAAATTCGTCGGCGGGTCGCTTTTTCAGTGCCGTGCAAGCAGCCTCGCGAATCTCAGGAGAGAGGTCGTACAGCGCCCGCTGGGCGAGTGCCTTGCTCGCTTCCGGACCAGCAATCCGGGTCAGTTCCTCCACCAGCAATTGACGGTAATCCTTGTCCTCGACTTGCAGCACTTGCACGAGCACAGGTACGACGTTGAACGTTTTCTCGATCTTCTCGTCTCGCCAGGTGACTTCGAACAGTTTGCGGAGTTCCTCGACCGGGCGAAGAGCTGAGCGGGGCATCCCCAGTTCACTCACGAGCCGTTTGCCCTTCTTCGGAAGGACGATCGAAACATTTCCGGTCGGTTCCCGGTCTAGGTCGGCGGTCATCAACGTCGAATGTCCGGTGATCTTGACCGACCGAGGGGGCCAGCAGAGGTCCGCAGCACACCTGCCGAGCGTTTCCGCGGCTTTCGGGCTGAGAGTACACGAAGCATCATTGCGCACCGGCAAGCCGGCATCCTGGGCTTCACGCAAAAGTCGCTGCAAGCTTTCGGCGATGCAAGACTCCTCGTAGGAGTCGCGGGGGTTGACTTTCGCGGTGTTGGAAATGCGGGCTTTCGCGTAGTTCAGTTGCCACTTTCGCAGGTAATCCACACTCAGCATTGAGAATTCCGGTACATCGAGCAGCTTCTGTTTCAGCACGTCCTCGGTTAATGGGGCGGGTTTCTTGACCGCCAGGGTTGCAGCCTTTGGTTCGGCCGGGGTCGCGACACCGGCGAGAAGACAGACCACGACGCCAACCGCAATACAGCGCACTGAGATGGAAGTGCGAGTAGATGCCGGAGTGGAGACCAACATCGGCAGCCTCCTTCGATGTGAAGTGCGGAGACCCGAGTGAAAGGAAGGAATCGCCACGGAAGCGTGGCTATTCCCCGTCCGGGGTACAACGGAAACGATGACCCGTCCGTTTACACGTTCCGGCGATTTTCTGTCACGGCAGCGGGATGTCCTTGAACTCGAACTTCACTTCCTGAGTGGTGGTGAGCCATTCGTTGAGGACGAATTTCGCCGGCGGGCCGAGGTTTGCCGCTCCGGGGCGACCCGTGCGGCGGTCGTCAGGCCCGAACTGCACCGTCAGTTGCACCGTGCCCAGACCGTTGTTGTTGTGGACGCTTGGTCCGTAGCAGAAGTACTTATTTCCCTTCGCGTCGAAGAGTTCCAACCGCTGCCACAGGGTGTTGCTCCACGTGTAATCCTCATTTCGGTTCGGATCGCTCGGTGTCAGTTTCTTCGCTGTGAAAGTCGCGACGTAGGCACCCTTCTGGTTGGCGTCTTCGGTCACGCTGTCCAGTTCCATCTCAACAGTCCGACCGGTGAATGTCTTTTTCTTTACTTTGAGAACATCCGTTACGGCGATGTCGTTCACGGTCCCGGCAAGCAGGATGATGCCAACGCGACCCTTGAGCGATTTGATAGTGGTGGCTGCACGATCACCGCGAACGAGGTTCACGTTCATGTAGGTGTTGTGCCCGCGGAAACCGCCGTTGTAATAGTTGGCGCGGAAGTTATTGCGGTCCTGCGGCGGCATGAGGCTGCCACCGAGATCGTCCTTCGCTTCGAGCAACTCCGGCACCATCACACCGAGCATGGGGTTTTTCGGCTCCGATTGAATCTGGAAGCTCAGATTGATGTACTCGTAGACGCGCTGGTTATCGCCACGCCGGCTGATGTTGGAAAGCTGCACGCTGCGATTGGTGTTGATGTTCGTGGCGAGAAAGCGAAACGGGCCCGAGTAGGAGATGTACGGGTTGATCGTATCCTGGTTGTATACGCGGATGGTGTCGTCGTCGTATTCCGCATACACGTTGCAGCCGACCGCGTTGGCAACGGTATCGACGGCTTGCCAGAATGGGGTGTTATTGAACTCGAAGGAGTGTTTCGTCTCCGCTCCACTGCCGTTGAACTCAATTCGATAGCCTGTTTGCTTGGCGATGGCGTCGAAGAGTTCCTTCGGCGTCTGGTCCTTGGTGTTGAGTGTGACGCGTTTGGGTTCAACGAGCCGGTCGCGGTCCATCTTGCGGACCAGCACGGCCAGTCGCCGTTGCACTTCTGGGTTTTCGGTGGCAAGGAGGGCTTTGCGCATATGCGGCAATGCCTTCTCGCCGAGCGCGGCGAGTTCAGCGCCGGCCTTTTCGCGGGTCCGCCAATCTTCCGAACCGAGGTTCGTAATCAATTGCTCGATGGCCGGATCGGCGGGGCCTTCGGCAACGCGAGGTGTTGGGCTGGGTGGTGGGACGATGGCCGGTGGCTTCATCTTCCCGCCAATCGCGAATGTCGCGAAGAGCAGCAACCCAAACACCGCCGTGATCGCCGTGGCGCGCATGAGATACCTCGGAAGCCGGTCGAAGCGGATACTCGGAAATCAACGTGAAGCCGGGTTATAGCCTAGCAGCGGGTTCGACTGTTCTCAAGGATGCGAACCGCGAGTTGTTACGCGAATTTGTAAAGAAGCGTTCAAGCTTGACATGCACGGAAAGTTCGAACGGGCATAACGAAAGTGCGGTGTGGATAAGATGTGCGGGCGGGTTGCGTCGGTTGAAGCAGAGATGAGACCGTCGTTTCCCCACCAAAAGCAGGCGTATCGTACGTGCCAGAACTGCGGGCACGGTGCGCGCCCCGCACTTGGAAGGCGGGTGCCTCACTTCACGGCTTCAAACGCCGCGTCGGTGCCGTTGGTGTAAAGGCGGTAGGACTTACCCAGCGGGGTGCCAAATATTTTGAAACCCGAACAAATCTCAGCACTTGGCTCCACGGTGCGATCCGCGTTGAGCACCAGGCGAATGGCCACGTTTGCCCGGCCCTGATGCTTCACGTTATCGAACAGCCCCGGCGGGGCAAATGGAACCGTCATCAGTAATTCCGCATCGAGAGGCGCACTGGTGCTGGCAAGTTCGACCCAGCCGGTGCGGCTCTCGCGCTCGAGTTCCCCGCGAAGGGTCCATTCGCCCCACTTCGGATCGTGAACATTACCGGAAATCGCGACTTTCGCGCCAGTGGGTTCGAGCTTCAGGTTCACTCCGCTCACTGCAAAGTCCGGCCGCCCCTGCTGCTGAATACACACACAGCCCTCGGTGATGGCGATGGCCGGGAACGGACCAGTCGTGCCGGGTAGCGCCGGCAGAGGTGTCGTCATTTGGCCGTCGGCACTGACGCGCAGAGTGAGCGAAGCGCCCGCGAAATTGAGCGCGGACGGCGAAACACGGCCGGTCATGAGGTCGGTGGCAGAGACATCCGCGGAAGCCGAGTGGACGTTCAGCACTTCGGCTTTCGGATCGGCCGGGTCCATGACACGGAAGCGGAAGGAGGAGTTATCTTCGCCCACGTTGATCTCGGAAACCTCGACCGGCATGCCGATGGCGGAACCGAGACGATCGGAAACGAGTGCTTTCCCGTGCGATGATGACAGGTAGCGGTTGACACCCACACGCGCCGCACCCGTCAGTATGAGGGCGGTAAGAGCGACGAACGCCGCATATTTCACAACTGGACGAATGGAAAACACCATTATCTCTCCCCGCGAGGCAAACACAATAAGCGGCGATAAGGAGGGGCTTTAATCTCAGTCGGTTGGGAGCTTTGTTGAAATCCACGGTTGAGGTTGTCGCCCAGAGAAGAAACTGCCTCAAAGCACAGAACCGCGCGACAACCGACCCGAGGATATCAACAAAGCATCGGATAGACGGAGCCGCGTCTGGGCGCTGAACGGCAAGCCCGAGCTGGACGAGCACGCGGGGAGCACATGATAACGGGACTGGCCGCACGACCGGCCTCGCCATACCGTTAATCGCAGGTGATGCAACACGAACTTACACGACCTTATTCAGAATCCGCTTGTGGGTGTCTGGTCTCTAATGGTGTAGAATTCGCCCCGTTCGCCAGGACCGGCAGCCATGATTCGCATTCAACTTTCCGAACATGAGCGATCGCGTTTGGAGCACACGTTCC
>Ga0209062_1000806_pt1 | contig 73733 bp, 67 predicted proteins | sample Coa_R2_2_FD_187158 | JGI IMG/M metagenome (GOLD analysis project Ga0209062, IMG submission 187158) | Surface soil microbial communities from Centralia Pennsylvania, which are recovering from an underground coalmine fire - Coalmine... | ecosystem: Environmental > Terrestrial > Soil > Unclassified... | reverse complement strand
CCCACCGCCCTCGCCCATCGTCCGGACGTTGTCGGCGGTCCGGACCGAGATCGGTGCGACGGCGTTGGCCCGGACTCGCCGGGCACGCCCCTCGTCGGCGACGGACTGCATGAGGCCGATCACGGCCGCCTTGGCGGCGACATAGGCGCTGATCCGTGCCGCCGGCGCGCCCGGGAGTGCGCTCGCCGAGGCGAAATAGACGACGCTCCCCCCGTCGCGGATGAGCGGCACGAAGACCGCGGACGCGACGTACGCGGTCACGAGATTGAGCGTGATCTGTTGAAGGAGCCGCGCCGCGTCACTCTCCCCGATCGGGCCGCTGAGCGCGAACCCGCCCGCGAGGTTGACGAGCGCATCGATCTCCCGGTGCGCGCCCCGGCCGGCGCTCCCGGCCGTCGGCCCGGCCGCCACGATGCGGTCGCGCACGGCACGCACCTGGTCCGGTTGCGTCAGGTCGCAGTCATAGCCTGTCGCGCGCCCCCCCTGCGCGGTGATCGCCGCCGCGCGCGCGGACACGGCGTCTCGGTCGCGGTCGAGCAGCGCGAGCCGTGCCCCGCGCTGCGCCAGGCGCTGTGCTACCGCCTCGCCGACCTGTCCCTCGCGTCCGACGCCGGTCACCACGATCAACGCATCGTCGAGCCGCGGCATGTCCGTCCTACCCGCCGGCGCGAGCGGCGTCGACCTTCGTTCTCCCGAGCGCGGCCCGGACGGCTTCACGCATCGCCGCCAGCGACTCGTCGCGCGCGGCCGGCGAGTCGTCTCGGACGTGCAGCTCGATGCCCTCCACGACCGGCAGTCGCCGCCACCGCACGGGCGCATCGCCGTCGTGCGCGACGGCCGCCGCGGCACCCGCGCCGAGTGCCGGGGCGAGCGACTGCGCCACACGCCGCTCCAGCGCGTCGCCCGTGACGCCGACCAGCTCCTGCTTGATGACGTCCAGCGTCTGTCCCTCGCGCTGCCGGATCTTGATCGCCAGAAGCTGGAGGAGATGCCGGTAGTGATACGTCGCGGCGGTCCCGGTGCCGTCCGGCCGGTCGAGCAGCCCGGTCGCGACATAGAAGCGCACCGCGCGAGCACTGGGCGTCGCTCTCGCCGACGCATTGGTGGGCCGCATCCCGGCGGCATCGACGAGCGCCGTCGCGTGAGCGGCAAGCCCCCGGGCGTTCCAGGGCGCGTGGCCCGCGTGCACCCGCAGCAGCGCGACAGGGGACTCCGGCATCCGGCAACAATAACAGTGTTGGACTGCCGTCGCGATAGTGCCGGCGTGCTGGGGTCAGCCGGTCCGCGCCGGCGGGAGAACGATCGTGACCGATGTGCCGCGGGCAGGGGAGCTGTCGAGTGTGATCGTCCCGCCGTGCTCCTCGACCGCGCGCTGCGCGAGCGCGAGTCCCACGCCGAAGCTGCCGGGCTTGGGCGCATAGAAGATGTCCCAGACGCGGGGGAGCAGCTCGGCGGGGATGGGCAGGGCGCCGTACCGGACCTGGACGCGCCACGCGCCCGACGCGGTTTCATCAGACACGATCGCGATCGCGCTCCCGGGCGGCGCGACTCCAGCGATGTGCGCCAGCAGGTTCCGGAGCCCCTGGGCGAGCTCCTCCTCGTCGAGCTGGCACCGGACGGGCGGTTCGACGCGCCGGCGCTCGACGGTCAGCCGGTGGCGCTCCAGCAGCTCGGCGTCGGCGGCCAGCACCCGGTCCCACACGTCGTCCGGGTTCCCCGCCGCACGCACGGCGCGACGCGCGCGGCCGTACTGGAGGAGCTCGGCGACGACTCGGTTGAGGCGTTCGACCTCGCGCAGGATCCGCGCGGCGTGCTTCTCGACGATCGGGTCGTCGGCGCCCCGGAGGCGGAGCAGTTGGGCCGCGGACGAGATGCCGAAGATGGGTGTGCGCAGCTCCTGCGCGGTGGCCAGCGCCACCTGGCCGGCCCGCTCGGACGCGCCCGGGCGCGACAGCCGGCCCTCGCTGTCGATCAGCGTCTCGAGGGTCTCCCGATCGCCGACCCGCATGGCGAGAAGCTACCACGAACGGGGGCCGGTCGCAGGATGCGCGACCGGCCCCGACGTGCTCCCGGTGAGCGGACCCGGGCGCCGCGCGATGCGCCCGCGCTACCGGCGCCCGCTCCGTCCGGGTTTCCGCGACCCACTCCGTCCCTTGCCGTCCCGCCCCGCCTTGCCGGCGGAGCCCCCCTTCCTGGCCGCCGGCCGCTTGGATGCGGACTTCCGGGTCGACCGACTCGCCGACTTGGCCGACGACCGGCCGCCAGCGCTCTTCCTGGTGGGTGTCCGCGACTGTCCCGATTTGCCGCTCGACTTGGACGCTGCCTTGTGCGCGGACTTTCCGGCGGTGCTGCTCCCGCTCGCGGAGGTCGGCCGGCCGGCCGCCTTCTGAGCGGATGCCCCCGACGCGCCGCCCCCCCCGGCACGGGCGCTCCCGGCGCCCGAGCCGGTCCCGCCCGCCCGAGCGCCGGCGCCGCTCGCGCCGCTGCCCGACCCGCTGCTCGAGCCGCCGAGTGCACCGCCCTTCGGGCGACCGCCACCCGTGCCCGTCCCGGCGCCGGCGGTTCCGGTCGTGGAAGTCGACCCCGGCGGCCTGCCGCGGGTCCCGCGGCGTCGAGGGCCGCCGCCGAAGAGATCACCTTCCTCCTCGTCCTCGACCTCGATCACCTCGGCGACGATTCCTCCCTCCTCCTCGTCCTCGTCGTCGTCCTCGTCGGTGCTATCCCAGAGGTCGTCGCTGGCGTCCTTGGTGATCGCCCAGCCGCCGTCCTCTTCATCGTCGTCATCGTAGGAGGACCCGCCGCCTCCGCCGCCAATCCCGCCGTACCCCAGGTCCTCGCCCTCGTCGTCGCGGTCGGAGAACCGGAACCCGCCCGTCAACTCCTCCCGCAGCTCGTCACCGCGCGGCATGGCCGCCTCCCTGAGAGTTTGGTATCGCTCCATCGAGATGCCGGCGGTGCAGGGCCCATGCCCTGAGGTGCCTCCCGTGCCGCCGGTCCGCGAGCATCGCGCTGTCACCCCGCGTGCCGAAACGCTGAATACACTGCTTGGCACGTGGCGTCAAGCGCAGCCCCTGACGACATTCCTCCCATGCCCAAACTGCTCGTTCTCTTCTACAGCCGAACCGGCCACACGGCACAATTGGCCGACGCGATCGTCGACGGCGCGCGCTCGGTGCGCTTCACCGAGGTCGACGCGCGCCGGATCGATGATCTCGCGCCCCAGCACGTCATCGAGGCGCAGCCCAAGTGGAAAGAGAGCCGCGATCGACTCGCCGCGATGTATCCGACGCTTGGCTCCGTGCACGACCTCGCGAACTACGACGCACTGATCCTCGGGTCACCAACGCGCTACGGGGTCATGGCGTCCGAACTGAAGCACGTGCTCGACCAGACCGGCCCGCTCTGGGCCAAAGGCGCGTTCGTCGACAAGGTCGGCGCGGCCTTCACCACCGTCCAGACGCCGCACGGCGGCCACGAGACGACGCTCTGGTCGGTCATGACGGTCATGGCCAACCTCGGGATGATCATGGTGCCGCCCGGCTACACGGACCGCGCCATCTTCACGGCCGGCAGTCCGTACGGCGCGACCAGCACGACGGGAACGGGTGGTCCCACGGAAGCCGATCTGGCGGTCGCGCGCCATCAGGGTGCCCGGGTGGCGACGGTCACCGGGTGGGTGACCCACGCCAAGAGCCACACGCACTGACGCGGCGGGGCGGGCGGGCCACACAGCCGGCCCGACCCGACGCCTCTCCCGTCAGTCCTCGATGAAGCTCGCGACGAGGGACTTCCGGCGCAGGATGACGTTCGAGAGGGCAGCGTAGACGCGCGGATCGAGCAGATCGCCGGCGCGGGCGGCCAGGTACCGCACGGTGTCCCGCGGGCTGCGCGGGTCCCGGTATGCGCGCTGCGACGTCAGCGCGTCGAACGCGTCGGCCGCGGCCAGGATGCGGCCGCCGATCGAGATATCCGCGCCGGCTTTCCCGGCCGGATAGCCCTGGCCGTCCCAGTGCTCGTGGTGATCCTCGACGTACTGCAAGGCCTGACCGAGCGGCTTGAGCGGGGCGAGGATCTCCATGCCGATGCGCACGTGGTCCTTGACGTGATCGAACTCCTCGGGCGTCAATGCGCCGGGCTTGTTCAGGATCGATTCCTGGATCCCGATCTTGCCGATGTCGTGGATCCTGGCCGCCATGCGGACGTACTCGACGGTGTCGACGTCGAGCCCGAGCTCGGCCGCGATCGAGGCCGACAGCTCGGAGACCCGCTGCGAGTGGCCCCGGAGATAGATGTCCTTGGCCTCCATCGCATTCACGAGCGCCTCGACGGTGCCCACCACCATGGCGCGGAGCGCCTGTTTCTCCCGCTCGAGCTCTTCCGTCCGGGTGGCGACTTCCTCCCGAATCATGCGTTCCACCGTCCGCCGGTCGATCTCGAGGTCGCGTCGGTGCAGGGCACGCTCGATCGCCTCCTGGAGATCCGGAAGCTCGACCGGCTTGACGAGGTAGTCGAGCGCGCCCATCGCGAGCGCGCCGGTCGCCGTCGGCGCATCGTTGACACCGGTCAACATCAGGATCGCCAGGTCCGGGTCGAGTTGGAGGGCGCGCGGGACGACGTCGAGGCCGGAGAGGCCCGGCATCCGGACGTCGCAGAGCATCAGCTCGAACCGGTTCTCGGCCAGCAGGGTCAGGGAATCCTGCCCGGATGCCGCCGTGTCGACGTGGAACCCACGCGACGTGAGATACCGCGAGAGCGCGTGTGCGATCGACGCCTCGTCGTCCACGACGAGCAGTCGGCGCGGGGCGCCCTGGGCGCGCGAGCGGGTGCGGCCGACCGCCGGAGCCGGAGCGCCGGCCGAGGTGGCCGGGGCCGTGGCGGCGGGAGGAGCGACGGAGCACAGATCAGTCGACATGCAGCGAGGGGAAGGACGGTGTACGAGCACCGGCGCCGGCCGCATCGCGCGATCGGTCGGTCGTGGGGAGCGGGATCCCGATCCGCGGGGTGTCGCGCGGGATCGTCGGACGCGCGGTGTCGTCGCCGGTCGCGTGGAGGGTCCCGCCAGACGGCACGTAGAGCGGGAGGATGACGGAGAATGTCGAACCGGCGGCCGGCGCCGTCCGCACTTCGATCGTCCCGCCGTGTCCCTGGACGATGCCATAGCTGACGCTGAGCCCCAGGCCGGTTCCGACACCGGGGGGCTTGGTGGTGAAGAAGGGCTCGAAGATGTGCTTCGCGACGTCCGGCCCCATACCGTTTCCGGTATCCACGACTTCGATGATCGCGCGCACCGACCCGGCGATCTCCCGCGTCGCCGTGCGCACCGTCAGCAGACGCTGCTCGCTCCGGCGCATCGCGTACTCGGCGTTCACGACGAGATTGAGCAGCACCTGCTGGAGCTTGCGCTCGTCCCCGAGCACGGTCGGTGCCGACGCATCGAGCTCCGTCTTGGTGGCAATCCCGGATGACTGGAGCGTGTACGCCCGGAGCCGAAGGCTCTGCTGGACGACGGCGTTGAGGTCGACCGGCAACTGCCGCGGGCCCGTCTTTCGGGAGAAGATGAGGAGGTCGCTGATCACGCTCACGGCGCGGTCCGACTCGCGCTTGATCTCGCGCGCCGCTTCGGCCTGCTCCTCGGTGAGCGGCTCCTCGAGCAGTAGCTGCGCGAACGCCGAGATGCCGGTCAGCGGGTTATTCAGCTCGTGCGCGACTCCGGCCACGAGCTCGCCGAGCGCCGCGAGCTTGTCCGTCTGGTGGACCGACTCGGCCAGGGCCCGCTCGCGCTCCCGCGCGCTCCGCTCGCCCTCGACCAACTGTGCGTTGCGGATCGCGATCGCGACCTGCGCGGCGAAGTCCTCGAGCAGTCGTCGAGCGGCCGGGTCGAAGCGCTCCATCGATGTGAACCGCAGGACGATCGTGCCGCGTTGGCCACCGTCCGGCAGCGGGAGCAACGCCAGGCTCTTGATCCCCGCGGCCCGATAGCGGGGCACCTCGTCAGGGGTGAGCCCGTTGTGCATGGCGGCTTCGGTGTTCGCGTAGAACGGCACGCCCGACGCGGTGACCGTGCCGACCGGAAGCGACCAGAACCGGTTGGCGGTCCAGTTGATGATGTGCGCGCCCGCCCCCTCGCTGTACGCCAGGTCGACACGTCGCGTGGCCGGATCGGCGAGGAAGACGCTGACGCCGTGCGCGCCCAGCGCGTCGCGGGCGACCTCGAACACCCCGGTGAGCACGGCCTCGGGCGTGTTGCTCCGCGCCAGCGATCGGGCGACCGCGGCGAGCACGTTGGCGTGCCGTGTCATGGCGGATGCGGTCCGCCGAAGCCGGGCACTCTCGACCGCCAGGGCGGCATGATCCGCCAGCACCTGGAGCGCGGCCTCATCGGCCGAATCGAAGTCTCCACCCACCTGCTCCTTGCCGAACACGGTCACGGCCCCGATGGCCGCCCCGCCGACGAGGAGGGGGACGGCGAGTCCGTTCGCCTGCCCGCACCCGGCGTCGCCGGGCCCGGTGGCCGGACGCGCCCACTGGTCGGCACAGGTCCGGAGGTCGCCGGCGCCGACCGGCCGCCGCTCCGCGATCGCACGCATGCCGAGGTACCCATCCGGCTCGGCCAGGTACCCGATCGGATCGGTCGCATCTCCGGCTGTCGCCGCGATCGAGACCCCGGCGTCGTCGATGAGCAGCACCCGCGCGCCCCGCGCCCCGGTCGTGGCCACGGCGTGCTCGGCCAGTACCGCGGCGACGCGCTCCGGCTCGAGCGACTGATTCATCTGCCGGATGGCGTCGCCCGTATCCCGGCCGGCGGCGGTCGCACCGCCGGCTCGCGCCGCCGGCTCGGCGCGGGACAGGGCGATCGCGGCGTAGTCGGCGAGCCGCTGAAGCGTGGCGGCGTCCGGCGCGTCGAACGCGCCCCGGCAACTATTGAGAGCGAGGATGAACCCCTGCGGCTGGTCGCCGGCGACCAGCGGCGCGATCGCGACCTGACGCGGCGCGAACGCGGAGAGGAAGTGCACGCTCACCCTCGGATCCGAAGCGGCGTCGTTGGCCACCATCGGCTGGCCCTGGAGCAGCGCCTCCTCGGCCAGGGTCGCCGCGAGCGGCGCGTGAAAGCCGATCATCGGGATGAGCGACCCGGTCGCCGCGTCCACACGAAAGCCGGTGCCGGCGAGTCGGGCGACGACCACGCCTTCGGCGGCGAGGAGCGCAGCCGCCCCGGCGGCGATCTGGTCGAGCAGTGCCACGGCCGACGTGGCCGCCGCCACCCGCCGCGCGATCCGACTCGCGGCGACGCTGTCGCCTGCGGCCCCCGCCACGCGATCCCACGTCGAGAGCACGCCGCCAGGTGACACGGAGCCTCTGGAGCGCGAGACGCGATGCTCCGGGCGGGGGGGGATCCTCTGTGGGGCCACGCTCTAGGACGCGCGCCGAAATCTGCCTGTAACTCCCAACGGCGCGCGCTCCTGCCGGCCGACGCCGAGCGGGCGGGGCCGCCCGGATTGGAAAGCGCCCATGACCGGCCGCCGATGCAGCCAGGAACGCGGCCGTCCCGGCATCGGTGCGGGATGCGGGACGCGGGCGGCATGATGTGCGGAACGGCGGGCGGCGAACGGCATGAATGCCGTCCCGGCATTGGTGCGGGATGGGAACGGCGGGCGGCATGAATGCCGGGCCGGGCATTGGTGTGCGATGCGAATCGCGGGCGGCATGAATGCCGGGCCGGGCATTGGTGTGCGATGCGAATCGCGGGCGGCATGAATGCCGCCCCTACGGTCCGCGCACGTTCCCGGTGCCGCGGGCATCCACGCACCCACACGCGCCCGGCCCCGCCGCGACGGGTCCACCATCCCGCCCCGGTCGGTGCGGTTCCCGGTGCCAGGGGCAATCGCTCCGCGATTGCCCCTGGCACCATCAACAAAAACGGTTCCTTTGGTGGCCGCGGGACGCGGGCCGTTCCGCCAACGGCGACCGCCCGAAATGCCGGGCCAGGCGTCCGTGCGGATGCGAACGGCGGGCGGCATGAATGCCGGGCCAGACATCCGTGCGGGGTGCGAATCGCGGGCGGCATGAATGCCGCCCCTACGCCGGGGCCGCCGGATGCGGCGCGGCATGATGTGCGGAACGGCGGGCGGCGAACGGCATGAATGCCGCCCCGACGGTTGGGTCACACCGCGCCGGTCAGTCGGCGAACTCCACTGCGACCGGCCGCGTGATGACGCCGCTCGACACGCCCCGGTCCAGCAGGGTGCGGACGGCCGTTCGGCCGCGCTCGCCGTAGTCGAGGGTCCAGTCGTTCACGTACATCCCGACGAAGGTGTCCGCTTTGGCCCGCTCGAGGCCCCGCGCGTACTGCATCGCGTGATCGAGCGCCTGTGTCCGGTGGGCGAGGCTGTAGGCGATGCTCTCGCGCAGGTGCCGCGAGACCTTGGCCATGAGGGACGGGCCGAGGTCCTTGCGGATGACGTTCCCGCCGAGCGGAAGCGGAAGCCCCGTCTCCTGGAACCACCACTCACCCATGTCGGCCACGAGGTGGAGACCCTGCTCCGCGTACGTGAGTTGGCCCTCGTGAATCAGGAGCCCGAGGTCCACCGCACCCGCGATGACCGCCTCCTCGATCCGGTCGAATGGCATCGGCACCGGCACGAATGCCGGCTCGTAGAGCGAGAGCACCAGGAACGCGGTCGTCAGCGGACCGGGAATGGCGATCCGACGCCCCCGCACATCGCCGCGGGTCATCGGGGTGCGGGCGACGAGCCGCGGCCCGTAGCGATCGCCCATCGATGCCCCGTGCGGGAGGAGCGCGTAGCGATCGGCGAGATAGGCGTACGCGTGGATCGAGACCGCCGTCACCTCGAGCTCTCCGCGTCGCGCCCGCTGATTCAGGCTCTCGATGTCCTGGAGCTCGTGAACGTAGGTGAGCCCTTCGGTGTCGATCTTCCCTTGCGCGAGCGCGTAGAACATGAAGGCGTCGTCCGAGTCCGGGCTGTGCGCGAGGTGAATCGTCCGGGTGTGAGGCACGGTGGTGGTTGGCGCGTGTTGGGCGGCTTTCACGCCGCCGGTGGTTGGCGTGCGTCGGGGGGATTCATGCCGCGTCCGCGGCGCCGCGCGTCGGGGCGGCATTCATGCCGCCCGCGGCTCGCATCCCGCACGGACGCCCGACCCGGCATGTTACGCGGCCGGCATCCGGCATCCCGCGCCGGCGCCGGGGCGGCAATCGTGCCGCCCGGTGCGGGTCGGCAGGTCGTGGCGCCCGGCGGCCGACACCCATCAGCGGACGCCGAGCGCTCTGGCGGCGGCGACGGCCGCATCGATGTCGTGTTGGTGGCGGCGGTATTCGGGGCGGTCCTTGGCCCGCTCGGCCGGGAGGGCGGCCACGAGACGGCGGGAAAAGGCGCGAGCGGCCGCGTCCTGCTTGGCGTCGGCGGCGACATGCGCCGCGAGGGCGAGGCCGAGCAGATGGGTGGGGTCGGCGCGGAGGATCGTATCGGCCTCCGCGCGCGCGAGGTCCCGCGCGCCGGTCACCTCGCCGAGCCGGCCGACATCGTAGTGCTGGTCGGCGTCGAGCGTGCCCAGCATCTGATAGGCCGACATCACCATCGGCGCGAAGAACTCGACGCTGTCCTGCTTGCCCTCCTCGCTGAGTCGCATGACGCGGTCGAACAGCCGGTCGGCGCGCTCCTGCGGCGACATGGACGCGATGTCGGGCAGGCGGCCGCCGCCCACGGCGCCCGCGCCGCCGCCAGTGCCGCCGGCTGACGCATCGGCGATCCCGGGGGCGTCCGGCGTCCCCGCATCGCTGGCCACCGGGGTCTCGACCGCACCACCGTCGCCCTCGGTGCTCGCCCCGTGGCGACTCAGCGCGACGTTCCGGCCGGCCACGAGCGCCACGAGCGCCACCAGCGCGAGCGCCGCCCCGGCCCATGGGAGCGCGGACGTCGTCCGGGCGGCGGAGCGCGGAGCGTTGGCGGCCGTCCCGCACCGATGGCAGAATCTGGCCCCTGGGCTGAGCACCGACTCGCACGCGGGGCAGATTGCCCCGTCGCGCGGGGCCCCGCACTCGCTACAGAATCGACCGTTGCCCCCCGCGGCACCGCAGCTCGCGCAGGGCACGGTCTGCTCGGGAGCTGACGCGGTACCCGTCGGCCCAGAGGGGACCGAGGCGGGCGGGGAGTCGGGACTCTCGTGGCGGCCGGACATGCAGGCGAAAAGTACTATACTTTCGCCCATGGCCGTCCCCGATCGCGCCGCCGCCACCGCCCGGGAGGTCACCGACCAGGCGGCCGTGGCGCGCGGGGCCGGACACCAGCGTCGGCACCGCTGACGGTGGTACATTCGCCAGCATGAATCCGCCCGACCCGGACGCCGCGTATAAGATGCGGATGGCCGCAGCGCCGACGAGGGCGGAGGACCGCGAGCTGGTGGCGCGGCTGAGTGCCGGGGACGACGCCGCGCTCGCGCAGTTGTACGATCGCTGGTCTCGCCCGGTGTACGCCCTCGTCGTTCACCTCGTCCGCGATGGGGACGACGCCGAAGATGTGGTCGAGGAGACGTTCTGGCAGGCGTGGCGGCAGGCATCCCGCTACGAGGCATCACGGGGAGAGGTCGGGACGTGGCTGCTCACGATCGCGCGCAGTCGTGCGCTCGATCGTCTGCGGTCGCGGCGCCGACTGCGTGAGGAGCCGTTGACGCCCGTGCTGCCCGGCGGTCCGGAGTCGCCGGCCGGGCTGGTCGATGCCGGGGACGATCCGGCGCGGCGGGTCGAGAGCGCGGAGCGCCGCGACCTGGTCGCCGGCGCGCTCCGCACGTTGCCACCGGAGCAGCGGCAGGTGCTCGAGCTGGCATACTACGGGGGACTGAGCCAGACGGAGATCGCCGAGCGCACGGGCCAGCCACTGGGCACCGTGAAGACCCGGACCCGTCTCGCCGCCCAGAAGTTACGCGACGCACTCGCGCTGCTGCGGAGCGGAGAGGGCGGGGGACGCGGGGGCGCCGCGACCGTGGAGGAGGCAGGGCGGTGACGCGCGACCTGAGCCACGCGGAAGCGGTCGAGATGCTCCCCGACGCAGCGCTCGACGTGCTGCCGGCCGACGAGCAGACGGCGGTGCTCGCGCACGCCGCCTCGTGCCCGGAGTGCGGGCCGGCGCTCGCCGTGCTGCGCGATGCGGCGGCGTATCTCGCGTACGCGCTCCCGCAGATGGCCGACGATCCGGTGCGCCGAGCCCGCGTGCGGACGCGGTTGCTCGCACGGGCCCGCGCCGACCTCGCGGTGGCCGACGTCCCGGCGGCGACGACGGGTCCGGCATCGGCCGCGGCGCCGGATGGGGGGACCGACCGGGCGGCGGGCGCACGGCCCCCGGCCCACGGCGGCAGCGCCCGACGGGCGCGGTCGGCCGGCGGCTCGGCCGGCGGCCCGGCACGCCCGGTACGCCCGACGGTGCTGCCGTGGAGCGTCGCCGCGCTCGCGGCGCTGGCCGCGGCAGCGGTGGTGTTCCTCAGCGAGTCCCGGTCGGCCCGCGAGATCCAGCGGACGGCCGCCGAGTCCGAGGCGACCGGGCTCCGGGCGGCGGCGCTTCAGGATTCGCTCGTGGCCCGCGATTCGGTCCTGAATCAGCTCACGGGCCGCCAGGTCTCGGCGGTGCGGTTGACGGCGGGCGCTCCGGAGGCGCCCTGGGCGTGGATGTTCTGGAACCACGCCACGAACCATTGGACGCTCCTGGCCCACGCCGTTCCCGCGCCGCCGCCCGGGCGCGCATACCAGCTCTGGCTGGTGACGCCGAAAACGAGAATCAGCGCCGGTACGTTCACGCCCGAAGCGGACGGGAGCGCGAAGTTCGAGGCGACCTATCCGCTCGCACCCGATTCCCTCCGCGCGATCGCGGTCACCGAAGAGCCCGCTGGCGGGGCAGCCCAGCCCACCGGGCCACTGGTGATCCAGGGGGTGACCGGGTCAGTGACCCGGGGGAAATGAGCCCCCGCCGGGCGGCACTTTCGGTGAGTGTTCGGTGTATGATACGCATGAGCCAAACACTTACCAATGCGGGAGTTACGCCAGTGTACACACCGGATTTTCTGCCTGCCCCGGCGATCGACTTCGCGGCTGCCGGCGGCGTCGATCTCGACCGTCTGGAGCGAAGCCTCGGGCTCCAGGGCGCGCGTGTCGGGAGCGGCCGATACCTCGTGACCGGCGGTGCCCAGGAGCACTGGGTCGATCTGTACACCGCCAGGATCCCCCGGTGTGACTGTGGCGACCACCTCTGGCGCGAGCGGATCTGCAAGCACATCCTGGCCGCCCTGCTCCGGGAAGGTCACGAGCAAGTCGTCCGCGCCCTGGGATCGCTCGCCGACCGGTGGCGACCGGCGGCCCGCGGTGCAGGGCCCGGCGCGTACGGCCCGGGCCGAGTCAGAGGCGTGATGACCGATCGATAGCGCCGGCCATGTGGGCGGCGCCGGCGGCCGTCACCGCGACGACAGCGGTCGCGTCAGCGGTCGCATGAGCGGTCATATCGCTGGCACGATTCACCGGTGCTCGGTCACGCCCACCTGGGCACACCACGGCAGGACCGGGCAGGTCGAGCAGCGGGGGCGAAGGCCGGTGCAGATGTGCTTTCCGAAGGGCACGAGGAGCCGGTTGATCTCGACCCAGTAGCGCCGCGGGAGCACGCGTTCGAGGGCCGACATCGCCTGCTCGGGGGTTGCGGCCGCGATGAAGCCCCAGCGGTTCGTGACCCGCCACACGTGGACGTCGACGCTGATGCCCGCTCCGCCGCAGGCGATGCCGAATGCGAGGTTGGCGCATTTCGGGCCCACCCCGGCAAAGGTGGTGAGGATCGCCGGGTCGCACGGTAGGGTGCCCCCGAACTCGTCGACCGTTCGGCGGGCGATGTCGCGCACCTGTCGGGCCTTGCGTGCGTGGAACGTGACGTCGTGCACCAGCCGGTCGATGGTGCGTGGCGGGAGCGCGGCCAACGCGTCGGGCGTGGGCGCCCGGGCGAACAGGCGGAGCGCGGCCGGGAGCGACACCTCGTCGCGTGTTCGGATCGACAGCACGCACCCGACGAGTTGATGGAACACGGTGCGATAGCCGGCCGCCGCGAGCTCGAACATCGCGGCGTCCGCGAACCGCTGCACCGCCGCACGCACGTGGTCGAGCACGCGGTCGATCGGGAATGTCGTCGATGCGCTACCCGGCACGGCCGGTTATGGTTGAGATCACCCGGTCCCCCTCCACCACGACATGGCGTCCGTCGGCATCGATCGGATCCCGCAAGAGCGGTACGAGTCGGGTGTCCCGTTCTCGGCGTTCCTCGCCTCGGTCGCGGCCAACGCCGCACTCTGGCACGCGGTCGCCGCGCGTGCCCAGGTGAGCGACGCGGCCGTGGCCCGGCTGGCGGCGATCGGTGGGCGCTGGCACCTGCTCGTCCTGGCCGAGGACTGGTGCGGCGACGCCGTGAACACACTGCCCGTGATCGCGCGGCTCGTGGAGCGTGCCCCCGCCGACACGCTCGACCTCCGGATCCTGCCGCGCGACGCGAACCTCGACATCATGGACGCGCACCTGAGCAATGGCGCGCGGTCGATCCCGATCGCGATCGTGCTCGACGCCGCGTACCGCGAGCGCGGCTGGTGGGGCCCGAGGCCGCGCGAGCTCCAGGCCTGGGTGGTGGGGGAGGGCCGACTCCTCGACAAGGAGAGCCGGTATCGTGAGGTGCGCCGCTGGTACGCGCGGGACCACGGCGCGAGCACGGTCGACGAGATCCTCCGGGTGATCGAGCGGGCCGCCTCGGCCTGAAACGGAGACCTGCCCCGCTCGTCGGGTAGTGAGATCCCCCGGGCCCTCGCTCCGACCGGGCTCGATGCGCGGGGCGCGCGCCGAGAGCCGGCGGGTGGCGCTGCGCACCTCTCATTCCTGCACGATGTCCTCAGCTCCAGCCGCCGCGACGCATGCGCGGTCGGGTAGCGCTACTCCGAATGTCATCGTTCTGGGCGCCGACACGCTGCTCGCCGCGCGTCCGGCCACGCCCGCACAGGTGGCGAACGCGTGCTATGCGGCCGGATACAGTGCCGTGATCCCGGCGAGCTGGGGGGATGAGCTCATCGCCGCCGCCTGCGTGCGCGCCCTGCCGGGGCGGGCCGAAGCGCCTGTCGTGCTCTGTGTCTGCCCCCGCGTCGCCGAGCGACTCCGGCGCATGGCGGCCCTCGTGCCATACGTCCTGTCGCTCGCCCCCCCGCCGGTGGCCGCGGCCCGCTACGTCCGGGCGCGCGCCGGACGGTTCGGGGTGCACGTCACCTACATTGGCGAGTGCCCGGGCGCGGCCGATCCCGCGGTCGACCGCCACGCGACGCCGGCCGCGCTCTTCCGTAGCCTCGCCAAGCGCGGGATCGACCCCGCCGCGCAGCCGCCGACGGTCGACGAGCGGCGGTTCCGCGATGGGCGGCGCTTCTACTCGGTGCCGGGCGGGGCGCCGGCGCCGAACTGGCTCTACGCCGAGCGGCGCGGCCACGCGCTGCTCGAGCCCACGGCCCGCGACGATCTCGCCGAGGTCGCTCACCATATCACGCTGGGTGAGCGGCGGCTGTTGGATCTGGCTCCGCGACTCGGCTGCGCGTGCAGCGGCGCGATCGACGGGGAGTCCTGGATCGACGCGCGCGCCCGGGTCGCCGCCCTCGAGCCGCCCCGTGCCGTCCACGAGGTGCTCGATCACGACGTCCCGGTCGATGTGTCGCGGCCGCTCGAGCCCTGGGCGGGCTCGGTCGAGGCGGGGCGGGCGGGTGACCACCCCACAGGCCCGATCGCGCTGGAGGCGCTCGCCGCCCTCCACGATCCCGCGACGAGGGCCTCGGGCGTGCGCCCCGCGCCAGCCGGCGGGCCGCCTCGGGCATCCGCTGGGGAGACGACTCGCCCGCCGACACTCCCGGGGGTGCCTACATCGCCCGCATCGCGTCGGCGTTGACGACGGAGTCGGCGATGCCGCTCAGCGTATGGTCCGCCTCGCCCTCTTCATTGAGCGTCTGTTGAAGGAGATCGGCGTGCCGGTCGAGCCCCAGGGTCTGCGCCAGCGAGCGGGCGGTCCCGTAGCCGGCCATCTCGTAGTGCTCGACCCGCTGCGCCGACGCGATGATCGCCGCGTCCAGCACCGCGCGATCGTGCCACTGCCCCATCTCGCGCTTCCCTTCCTTGAGGATGCCTTCCATCGCCTCGCACTTCTCGCCGCCAGGGCTCTCGTTCAGGTCGGAGAAGATGTCCTTGAGGCGCTGCACCTGCGTCTCGGTGACTTGCCGATGCTTGTCGAGCGCGTCCGCCAACTCGCGGTGGTGCGACTGCTTCACCATCTTGGGGAGCGCGTCGAGGATCTGGTACTCGGCGCTGTACAGATCGCGCAATTGGTCGACGTAGAGCGATTGCAGGTTCTCGTTGCTGGGCATCGTGATCTCCTTGATGCGGTTTGCTTCGCTGCCCGACGGGCCCCGATGTCGAGCGGGGCCGTAGGCCGTCCCACCCCCTCGGTGCACCTGCGCCCGGCGCGGGGAGCCGATGGGTGCCGCACGGGCCGTACCACGACGCCGCATCCGGCGTCGCATACGGCGTCGCATATGGCGTCCCGCGGGCGCGCGGCGTGACGGCCGGCGTCATGCAACGCGAGCGACACGGCTCCGTCCCGACCGTATCGCGCCCGCCGGCGCATCCGCTTCGCGCGGCCCTCGCGCTCGCTCTGCTGGCCGCCGTCGTGGTGGCCGGCGCGGTGCCATTCGGCCAACTCCCGCCCCTCGGTGCGCTGCTCGATCCGATCTCGGGTGTGTGGGCGGTCGCGCGCGACGCCGAGCTGCCGCGCTCCGCCGCCGGACGGATCCCGAGGCTCACGGCGCCCGTCGACGTTCGCTACGACGCCCGCGGCGTGCCGCACATCTTCGCGACGTCCGAGGAGGACGCGTACCGGGCCCAGGGCTACGTCGTCGCGCGGGACCGCCTGTTCCAGATCGAGCTTCAGGCCCGCGCGGGCGCCGGCACGCTGACCGAGCTGGTCGGCGCGGCCGCGCTCCCGCTCGACCGCGACACGCGCGCGCTCGGGCTTCCGAGCGCCGCGGAGCGCTCGGTCGCCGCCCTCGACTCGACCGCTGCCACCGCCCGTGCGATCCGCGCGTACGCCGACGGCGTGAATGCGTGGATCGATCAGCTCGGGGCCGCCGATCTTCCCATCGAGTACCGGCTCCTCGGGCGGCGGCCATCGCACTGGCGCCCGGTCGACGCGTTTCATCTCCTCGACCGCATGTCGTACACGCTCGCCTACTCCGCCGAGGAGCTGGCGCGCTGGCGCGTGGCCCGGCTCGTGGGTGATACGGCGGCGCGAGCGCTCCTGCCGACGCACAGCCCGATCCAGGAACCGATCGTCCCGCCGGTGCCGTCCGTTCCCGAGCCGCACGTCGTCGGCGGACGCCTGCCGCCGCCCGGGGCGCCCGGACCGGGTGCACCACTCGGCGGCGGCTCGACGTCGCGGCGGGTCGCGCTGCGGGACGCGCTGCGGGACGCGCTGCGGGACGCGGTCGCCGGGGAGGGGCCGACGCTCGGGAGCAACAACTGGGCGGTCGCGCCGCGCCGGACGCGCGATGGCGTCGCGCTGCTCGCCGGTGACCCGCACCTGGAGCTGACGCTTCCCTCGATCTGGTACGAGGTGCATCTCGTCGTGCCCGGGCATCTCGACGTCGAAGGGGTCGCGCTCGCCGGCGGGCCCGGCGTCATCCTCGGCTTCAACCGCGATGTGGCGTGGACGTTCACGAACACCGGTGCCGACGTCACGGACTTCTACTGGGAGACCGTGGACGACGCGCGGCGCCCGACGCGGTACCGGCTCGACGGGTCCTGGCGGCCTCTCACGCGCAGGGTCGAGGTCTACCGTGACCCGAGTGGCCGCGCGCTCGCCGTCGACACCGTCCGCTATACACACCGCGGCCCCCTCCGGCAGGTCGACGGCCGCTGGGTCTCCATGCGCTGGACCGCGCTCGAGGGCGGACACGCGCTCCGGACGCTACTCGACGGGATGCACGCGCACTCGACGGCCGACTGGCTGCGCGCTACCGCTGACTATGACGTCCCCGCGCAGAACATGCTCGTGGCCGACCGGGGCGGCAGCATCGCGATCCGGTCGACCGGCCGCTACCCACTCCGGCCCGGCACCGGGCGGGGCGACGTGATGCGCGATGGCGCGAGCAGCGCCAGCGACTGGCAGGGCGCGCTCGCCATCGGCCAGTACCCGACGGCGGTCGATCCGGCGCAGGGCTACCTCGCCTCGGCGAACCAGGAGCCGGTCGACCCGACCGCGGCGGGGCCGGCGCGCGGGCTGTACCTCGGGTCCGACTGGCCACCGCCCTGGCGCGCCATGCGCATCAACGCGCTCCTCCGTGCCGACTCATCGGTGACGCCCGACGACATGCGGCGGTGGCAGACGGATCCGGGCAGCGCCCGCGCCGACTACTTCGTCCCGTACTTCCTCGCCGCCGCACGTCGCGCCGACAGCGCCCACCGCGCCTCCTCGACCGCGCGAGCGGCGGCGCGGCTGCTCGCGCAGTGGGACCGCCGGTACACGCGCGACAACGTGCGGGCCGTCCTGTTCGAGGCGGCGATGCGCGAGCTCACGCGCCGGACCTGGGACGAGTTGCAGCCGCCCGGCGCGGGACCACGCGTGGCGACTCCGTCGAGCGCGGTGCTGGCCGAGCTGCTACGGGACTCGACCAGCGTGTGGTGGACCGAGCACGGGGCCGGCGTCGTCGGACAGCGCGACGATGTGCTCGCGGCGAGCCTCGCGGCGGCGTACGACACCACCGTGCGCCGCTACGGTCCGCCGGACGCCGGCGGCTGGCGGTGGGATCGGATCCGGCATGACAACATCTTCCATCTGCTGCACATCCCCGCCTTCTCCCGGCTCGGGCTCGCGGTGCAGGGAGGGACGGAGACGCTCAGCCCATCGTCGGGCGACGGAACCGAGGGGCCGAGCTGGCGCATGGTCGTGGCGCTCGGGCCGTCGGTGCACGGGTGGGCGACCTACCCGGGCGGTCAGTCCGGGAACCCGGTGAGCTCGCGCTACGCCGATCGCCTGCCCGGGTGGCTCGCCGGCACGCTCGACTCGGTTCGCTTCCCGCTGCGGCCCGCAGATCTCGCCCCGTCCGACGTGCGCTCGACGCTGGCACTGGAGCCGGCGCCATGAGCGTATCGCCCGCACCGATGATCGACGCCGGCTCGGTCCCTCGGGATCGGCCCCACTCGCGATCGGGCATGCGTCGCGGGCGTGGCGCGCTCCTCCTCCTGGTCGCGGCCTTCGTGCTGGCGACGGTCGTCGGGCCATGGTGGGACGTCGCGGTCGTGGCGTTTCTCTGGGGCGTCTGGACGGCCCGGCGACCGCGGCCCGTGGGCGAGCCGACGGGTGCGGTCACCGCCGGCGTGGCGGCCGCGCTGGCCTGGGGCGCGCTCCTCCTCTGGACGGCGACGCGTGGCCCGCTGGGCGCGCTCGTGACCGCGCTCGGGCATGTAGTCGGCATCCCGGGCGCCCTGCTGGTGCTGCTGGCGCTGGCCCTCGCGGCCCTCCTGGCCGGTAGCGCGGCGCAGGTCGGCACGGCCGTCGCCGCGGCACTCGGCGGGGCGCTCGGCGCGCGGGTCGGTGTGGCGGCCCGCTCGTCCCCTCGCCCGCCGGATCGCTGACCGATCCGATCGAACGCGACGGGGGCCGGCTGCACGTGACGCAGCCGGCCCCCGCGTCCGTCCGCGAGCTCGGGCCCGAGCGAGGAGGACCCGCGCTAGATGGCCGCTCGTCTGCCGGTGATGAGTCGCACGAGTGCGACCAGAATGCAGGCACCGACGATCGCCACCAGGATCGTGTAGATCGTCCCGCCGGCGCTGGAGAAACCCAGCGCGGCCATGATATAGCCGCCGATCAACGCTCCGACGATCCCCAGCACGATGTCGAGCAACGGCCCGTAGCCCGAGCCCCGCATGATCTTACCCGTCGCCCATCCCGCGATGAGTCCGACGATGATCCACCAGAGCAACATTGGCTCTCCCCCGGCAAGTGTCTGGATCCGCTTCCGCCGCGCAGGCCCAGCCAAAGCAAGGGACATGCCCGAGGGACAATGCCGGTCGCAGGCCGGGGTCGCGGCGCCGCGGCGGGTACATTTCCCACATGTCGCCGGGATCGCCGCCGGGCTCGTCGGTGGGTTTCCATCCGCTCGTCCGCCGGTGGTTCGAGGAAACGCTCGGCGCGCCGAGCCCGCCTCAGGAGTCCGGGTGGCCGGCGATCGCCGAGGGTGGCCACACGCTGATCCTGGCGCCGACCGGGACCGGTAAGACGCTCGCCGCGTTCCTCTGGGAGCTGAACGCCCTCATCGTCGATGGCCAGAGGGCGCCGCTCCCGAACGCGGTCCAGATCCTGTACGTCTCGCCGCTCAAGGCCCTCGGCAACGACATCCATCGAAACCTCGAGCGTCCGCTCGCCGAGCTCACGCGGCGATTCGCCGACGCCGGTGAGCCGTTCCCGGAGATCCGGGTGGCCGTGCGGAGCGGAGACACGACGCCGGCGGCCCGCGCCCGGATGCTCCGGGTGACGCCGCACATCCTGATCACGACCCCCGAGTCGCTGAACATTCTCCTCACCACGTCGCGCGGGCGAACGCTCTTCCCGGGCGTGCGGGCCGTGATCATCGACGAGATCCACGCCGTGGCCGCGGGGAAGCGCGGCGTGCACCTCGCGCTCACGCTGGAGCGGCTCGACGCACTGTGCCGCGCCGCGGGCGCCGATCCGCCCCAGCGGATCGGCCTGTCGGCGACGCAGCGGCCGCTCGACGAAGTGGCCCGCTTTCTTGGGGGCTGCGAGCCCGCGCGCGAGGGCGGTTCCGCGGCTGGCACCGCCGCCGGTGCCGACGACGGCGGGCCGCGCTTCCGCCCGGTGCGCATCGTCGACTGCGGGCTGCTCAAGCCGATGGCGCTGACGATCCGGTCGCCCGTCCCCGATCTGGCGCGGGTCGGCGGCTCGGTGTGGCCGGCGGTGGCGGCCCTCGCCGTGGAGGCGATCCGCGGGGCGCGGACGACGCTCGTCTTCGTCAACAATCGCGCGCAGGCGGAGAAGATCGCCGCCCGGATCAACGAGCTCGCCGGCGAGCCGTTGGCGCGACCGTACCATGGCTCGCTCTCCCGGGAGCGACGGCTCACGCTCGAGCGCGCGCTCCAGGCGGGCGAGCTGCGGGCGCTGGTGACGACCAGTTCCCTCGAGCTCGGGATCGACATCGGCTCGATCGATCTCGTGCTCCAGCTTCAGAGCCCGAAGCGCGTCTCGGCGGGGCTTCAGCGTGTCGGCCGTGCGGGCCACTCGCTGCGCGACGTCAGCCGAGGCGTGCTCGTGCCCACCTATCGCGACGATCTCGCCGAGTGCGTGGCGATCGGCACCGCGATGCTCGCCGGCGAGGTCGAGGCCCTGCGCGTGCCCCAGAACGCGCTCGATGTGCTCGCGCAGTCGCTCGTCGCGATGGCGGCGGTCGAGGAGCGCACGGCCGACGACCTGTTCGCGCTCGTGCGACGGTCGTACCCCTACCATCGGCTCTCGCGCGCCGCCTTCGATGAGACGTTGGCGATGCTGGCGGGGAAGTACCCGACCGACCTGGCGGCCGAACTGGAGCCCCGTCTCACGTGGGATCGGGCGACCGGCCGCGTCGCCGGCCTCCGTGGGAGCCGTTTGACGGCGGTGATCTCGGGCGGGACGATCCCCGACCGTGGACTCTACACCGTCAACCTGCCCGACCGGACGCGACTCGGCGAGCTCGATGAGGAGTTCGTCCACGAGTCGCGCGTTGGCGATGTCTTTCAGCTCGGCTCGGCGACCTGGCGCATCGGGGCGATCGAGCACGATCGCGTGATCGTGACGCCGGCGCCCGGCCGCCCGGCGCGGATGCCCTTCTGGCACGGGGAGTTCGTGACCCGGAGTGTCGAGCTGGCGCGACGTGTCGGCGAGATCCGGCGCGAGCTCGCGGGCGGCGCGCTCGACGATGTCGCGCTCGAGGCCCGCTATCGGTGCGACGCGGCCAGCGTCGGCAGCCTGCGCCGGTACGTGGCCGAGCAGCGCGCGGCGACCGGGGTCGTCCCCGATGACGAGACGCTCGTCGTCGAGCACTTCCGCGATGAGATGGGGGCGGTGCGGATCGTCGTGCACTCGATCTTCGGCGGCCGCGTGAACGCGCCGTGGGGGATGGCGCTCGCGCATCGCATGCGCGAGCTGCTGGGTGGCGAGGTCGACCTCCAGGTGCAGACGAGCGACGACGGGATCATGCTCCGGCTGCCGGACGTGGGGCGCGCGCCGCCGGTCGCGGCGCTCCTCGAGATGAGCGCCGGCGACGCCGAGCGCCGGATCGTCGACGAGGTCGGGCGGGCGCCGCTCTTCGGGGCGCGCTTCCGGATGAACGCGGCGCGCGCGCTGCTCCTGCCGCGGGGCTCGCCGCGCCGGCGGATGCCGCTCTGGCTCCAGCGGCTCAAGGCGCTCGACCTGCTCGAGGTCGTCCGGGACTTCCCGACCTTCCCGGTGCTGGTCGAGACCTATCGCGAGGTGCTTCAGGATGCCTTCGACCTGCCGGCGGTCCGCGCGGTGGTGCAGGGCATCTCTGAGCGGCGGATCGCCGTGCACGTGGTCGAGACGGAGCGGCCGTCGCCGTTCGCGGGCGGGCTCCAGTTCGGGTTCGTGATCGACTGGCTCTACACGGACGACACGCCGCGCGCCGAGCGGGCGGCGACGCTGCTGTCGATCGATCGCGGGATGCTCGAGGAGCTGATGGGCGTCGACGGCACGCGACTCGACGACCCGACAGCGCGCGCGCTCGAGGTCCTGCTCGCGGAGCGGCGGGGGACGGTGGCCCGGCGTCGGGCGCGCGACGCCGACGAGCTGTTGCTGCTGCTCGAGCGTGCCGGCGATCTCACGGCGGAGGAGCTGCGGACGCGGGTCGCGCCGGCCGCCGAGTGGCGTGGCGGCGCCGATCCCCTGTCGGCGCTCCTCGAGAGCGACCGCGTGGCGGCGGTGCCGATCGGCGCCGCGGCGCCCGGAGCGCCCGACCAGACGCGCATCGTGCCGCGGGAGCTCGTGTCCCGGTACGAGGCGGCCGCGGGCGGCGACCGGACCGCGCGGCGCGAGATCCTGGGCCGGTTCCTCGCCCTCAGCGGTCCGGTGACCGTTGCCGAGATCGTGGCCCGGTATCCGTGGCCCGCCGACTGGATCGAGTCGCGGCTCGCCGACTGGCATCGTGCGGGGAAGCTCGTGCGCGGCGCGATTCGTCCGCGGCCCGCTGGTGACGGGGAACGGGGTGAGTCGGGGGACGGGGCGCCCGAGTGGTGCAGTCGCGCGCTGCTGGAGCGGGCGCGGCGGCGGACGCTCGCGGCGCTCCGGGCCGAGATTCGGGCGACGGACCGTGCGACCTTCGCCAGCTTCCTCCAGCGATGGCAGCACGTCGACCCGCGCGACCGCGTGACGGGCGAGGAAGGACTGGCGGCAGTCGTGGACCAGCTCGCGGGCCTGGCGCGGCCCGCCGTCGGGTGGGAGCGCGACTACCTGCGGTCGCGCGTCGAGCGGTACGATCCGGCCTGGCTCGGGCGGCTCGCCGCGGCCGGGTCGATCGTGTGGGCGGGCGGGGCGTCGCGGGCCGAGGGCGCGGCATCGGCACAAAGCGCATCGTCGGGGGCGTCCACCTCGCCGGGAGCGACGGCGACGCTGGCGACGGTGCGGTTCTTCCCGCGTGGGGCGGGCGCGCTCTGGCTCGACCCCGCCGATGCGCCGCCGCTCAGCGACGCCGCGGCCGCGGTGCGTGATGTGCTCGCAGGGCAGGGCGCGTCCTTCGTCGCCGACCTCACGGCCGGCGCGTCGCTCGGACCGCTCGCCACGCGCGACGCGCTGCGCGAACTCGTGGCGGCCGGTCTCGCGACGAACGACACCGTGGAGGCGCTACGCGAGGTCGTGCGGGCGCGTCCGTTGCCGTGGCGCCCGAGGCGGAACGAGCCCGATCCGACACGCTGGCTGCCCTCCGATTTCACTCCGTCGGTCGGTCGGATCGTCCAGCGCCGTGTCAACGTCACGCGGCTCCCGCGTTGGCGGCGTCCAGACCGGCCGGGCGAGACCGGCGGCGGGGGGGGCGGCGGTGGGGGCGGGGCCGGGTGGATCGGGCGGTGGTCGTTGCTGTCGGCGCCCGGCGTCATGGGTGAGCGGCCGGACGAGGAGACGCACGCGGCGCGCATCGCCCAGGTGTGGCTCGTGCGGTACGGCGTCGTGACGCGCGAGTGGTGGCGGCGGGAGCGTCCGCCGGTGAGTTGGCGGGCGATCTATCGGGAGCTCAGGCGCCTCGAGTATCGGGGCGAGGTTCGGCGCGGGTACTTCGTGGAGGGGTTGGGTGGGGCGCAGTTCGCGACGCCGGACGCGGTCGAGCGGTTGCGCGGGGCGCGGGACGATCCGGAGGCGCCGTACGTGGCGCTCGCGGCGACCGATCCGGCGAACATCTATTCGCTTCCCCGCTCGCCGCTCGAGCCGCCGGGGGAGCGCGATCCACTCACGCGGCCGCGGGGTGCCGGGGCCATCCTGGTGACGCGGCGCGGCGTGGTCGTGCTGGCGGCCGAGGGTCGGGGCCGGCGGGTGCGACTCGCCCCGGGGCTGACGGACGAGGAGGTGACGGCCGCGGTGCGGGCGCTCGTCGAGTATCTCGGGCGCGGCGCCGGGAGCGGGGAGGGCGACCCGCGGCGTCGGCCGCGGTCACTGGAGACGATCGACGGGATCGCGGCCGCGAGCAGTCCACGGGCGGCCGCTGTTCGTCGCGCGGGCTTCCGGCACGGCGGCCTGGCACTGGATTACCCGTGATGGCGCGTGCCGGCGCGCGTCCTGGCGAGTCCTGGCGCGCGCTCGGCGGCGTGGCCGTCGCCCCGGCGGGGGCGGGGCGGGCGGGGCGAGTCGGGCGGGCGGGGTGAGCGGCGCGCGCTACGCGCTGCTGAGCTGGATAGGTGGCCTGCGCGGGACCCGCGCGGGGCCTAGGAGGCGCCGAGGCGGCCCAGCCAGATGCCGATGAGGAAGACGAGGGCGCCGCCGCCGATCACCTGGACGATCGTTCGCAGGAGAGGGCTTTTCATGTATCGGAAGCGGATGTAGGCGATCGTGACCAGCTCGACGACCACGACCACGTACGCGATCGAGAGTGCCGTGCGGAGGTGTGGGATGAGGAACGGCAGCGTGTGGAACATCCCGCCGAGGGCCGTGCCACCGCCGGTGATCGCGCCGCGGACGATGGGGTTGCCGCGGCCGGTGACGGCGCCGTCGTCCGACAGCGCTTCGGCGAGTCCCATGCTGATGCCGGCGCCGACCGACGCGGCGAGGCCGACGTAGAACGCGCTGAGCGGGCGGCCGGTGAGCGCCGCGGCGGCGAACAGCGGTGCGAGCGTCGAGACCGAGCCGTCCATGAGCCCGAGCAGTCCGGGCTGGACGACCTGGAGCACGAGCCGTTGTTGCTCGGCGCGCGCCCTCGCCTCGCCGGGTTGCTCACCGGCCGATGCCGATGTGCGGCTCGCGGGCGAGCCGGTCGGTGGCGAGCCGGTCGGTGGCGTGCCGGTCGGTGGCGTGCCGGTCGGTGGCGTGCCCGTCATCCGCGGGTGAGCGGTGCGGCTGCGGGCGGATCAGCGCGCGCCATCGCGCACGAACGCCCGGGCTTCGCGGGCGATGTCCGTCCAGTCCGGCCCGCCGGCCCCGATGACGACCCACTCCTTCATCACGCGTCCGTGGCCGGGATCGAAGCGGTCGCCGATGCCGTCGCGGACAAGCTGATCGACGCGGTCCCGGGGCAGCTTCACGACGAGCGCGCCGCGGGTGAGCATGGCGAAGATCTTCCCGCCGACGGCGAGCACGTTCTCGGAGCTGAACATCCGTCGCTTCACGACCGACCGGTCCCCCGCGAACGCCGCGACCACCCGCTCGAACCGCGGGTCCACTGCCGCCGCCGGCGTAGCCGGTGCCCCCGCTGCCCCCGCTGCCCCCGCTGCCGCCGGCGTCGCGCCTCGTGTGCGTTTGGCGCCGGCCCGCGATGGGGGCCGGGCCGTCGCTGTTCGCCTGGGCGCCGGCGCCTTGGCCGTCGTGCGGCTCGGCGCCCCCTTCTTCCCGCGTGTCATGCGTCCACGTCCTCCCGTCCTCCCTTGCGAGTCGAGCCCCTCGGTCCCTGCACGGTGCCGAATATACGGCGCCGATCCGGCGTCAGCGCCGGCGACCAGTCACCGGTGTCCCGTGAGGCGTTCGCGGTCAGGCGGCCAGCGTTCGGCCGCCCTGACCCGGTGTCGAACGTCCCGACTTTGCGGCGATGGGGGCGATCCGTGTCCGGCCGTAGGCCACCCACGCCGCGAGCAGGGCGGCGACGAACGGGAGGGGGGCCATGCTGAAGAGCCCGCCCATCAGTGTCACGACCGTCGCGCCGGTCGTGATGATGGCGAGGCCGCAGGCGGCGAGTGGCGTCAGCACCGGCAGGATGCGAAGGAGGGACGGGACGACGAGGCCGATGGCGCCCAGGGCTTCGCAGACGCCGATGAAGCGGAGGAAGGCGGTGGGGAAGTGCACCGGACCCTCCAGGGCGGCCGCGGGCAGCACCAGCTTGGTGATGCCGGTGAAGAGAAAGAGGAGCGCCAGCAGTCCCTGGATGGTCCACAGGACGCGGTTGGCGGTTCGGCGGCGGGTGATCGACTCGGTCGGCATCGCTCCCTCGGCGGGTTGGGGGTTCCGGACGCGGCTCTGGCGGTGCGGGTCGGGCGTGCCTCCCCGCCTGTGTTGAACGTCGATCGAGCGTTGCCAAGATCGACACCCGCACGGCCGGCGTGAAGGTGGGCGTCGACACGAAGGGGCATGGCGCCCTGGCGGCAGGCGCGCGGCCTCCGGCCGTCCGGCCTCGCCTCCCGGTCGCCGGTCCGGGCGCCCACGGGCGTCGCCATCGCCCGCCGACGCGGCGGAGTGCCGGCATGTGGGTCCAGGTGGCGGCCCGGTGCGGCCCGGTGGCAGTATACTGGCCGTACGCTCATGCGCCCTCTCCACTGTGCCGATCGCGCGGCCTGGCGGCGCTGGCTCACGCGGAAGGCGGCGCGGGAGCCCGAGGTCTGGCTGCGCTACTACAAGAAGGGGACGGGGAAGGCGACCGTCTCCTACGAGGACGCGGTCGAGGAGGCGCTCTGCTTCGGGTGGATCGACTCGACGGTACGAGCGTTGGACGCCGAGAGCTACGTCCAGCGATTCACTCCGCGGCGGCCGCGGAGTCGGTGGACGCAGCGGAACATCGACCGCGTGGTTCGACTGGAGCGCCTCGGCCTCATGACGCCCGCCGGTCGCGCCGCGTTCGCCGGCCACGAATCGCGCGTCACCGCACCGCTGCCGACGGTCCTCCCGCCCGAGCTCGTGGCGACGTTTGCGCCGCAGGACCGCGCGTGGACGGCCTTCAACGCCTTCCCGCCTTCATACCGCCGGATGGCCATCGCCTGGGTGGCGAGCGCCAAACAGGACGCGACCCGCCGTCGCCGTCTCGTGAAGCTGATCGAACACTCCGCGCGCGCGGAGCGGATCAAGTTCATGTAGCGCCCTGGCGCGCCGAGGCGGATCCATTCTCCGCCGACACGTCCCGGTCCGACTTGTTCAAGTCGCTCGCTCGAAATAGCTTACGGCCCGGTTGTGGCGCGGTAGCCAAGTGGTAAGGCAGCGGTCTGCAAAACCGCTATTCGCCGGTTCGATTCCGGCCCGCGCCTCTCTCTAAGTTGTTGCACACTCGATGATTCGCGTTGAACCGCACACGCGGTCGCGGGCGTTCGGCGCCCTATCCACCGCTCCTTCGCCTGACGAACAGGCTCGTTCTGTGGATGTGTCAGCCTCATTTGATGCGCAACCGCACAACGGAAGGCCACATCTCAGCCCCGCCTAGCGTCTTATTGCCATTGGCGTCCACAGACTTGGGCGCTACATGCGCCTCTATCCAAGCCTGATATCGGGGGCCCGGGGCCTCCGCATCAACGGGCTCTGCTGCGGCGCACATGTGGCACACATGTCAGGAAGCGTGAGAGTCGCCAGCACCGCTATTTGATTCATGCGGGCAGCGAGGCATTGCCGAATCTGCTCAATGAGTCTGCGGACGACATGCGCCGACGGCTTCCTGGCTCAGAGGTCCGTAGCGCCTAAGTCATCGTCCCGCGCCGTCGCCGTTCGTCCACGCTCAGCGGAAACGTGGCGGCGCGCGACAGGAGGAACGCACCGGCGGAGGCGGCGAAGACTGACGCGTCCAGCGCCGTCTTGACGCCGGTGCCGAACGTCATGCCGAGGGCGAAGAGCGACAGCAGCACGCCGCCCGCGAGTGCCGCACGCCGGGTCTCGAATCCGATGATCAACGCCACGGCGATCGTGACCTCGACTGCCGTGGCGATCGCGCCGACAGCGGGTACGAGCGAAGGGGGAAGCTCGGGGTTGATCCGCCCGGCGTAAGCGACGAAATGGGCCCAATCCCCCAGGCTACGTTGGGCGCACCGGGCGGCCCCCACAGTCCGAATCGGTCGGCAACCGCCGACAGGAATCCAAGTCCGAGGGCGAGACGAGCAAAGATTGTCACGCAACGCTCCGATGTGTATGGCGCCGGAAGTGTACGTGAAGCCGCGGCGTCCGCTAGCGCTGGAGGCTGGACGTTTGCGTCGCCCGGCCGTTGCCCAACGTCCAACGTCTAACGCCTAACGGCCAACGTCTGACGCGCGAGGCCCCGCGATTTCGACCGCGCTAGTCGTGCCTCAAGGCGGTCACCGGATCGATACGCGAAGCCCGTCGCGCGGGGAGGAAGCCCGCGAGCGCCACACATGCGGCGAGTCCGATCACGGCAAGCACCGCGTTTCGGGGATCAGTGGCGCTGACGCCATAGAGCTGACTGGCGATGAATCGACTGACCGCGACAGCGGCCACGATCCCAATCGCCAATCCGAGCAAACCCTGGATCAGCACCGTCCGCATCACCATTAGGGTCACGCGGCCGCGCTGGGCGCCGAGCGCCATCCGGATGCCGATCTCACTCGTCCGGCGATGCACGGCGAAGGCGGTGATGCCGTACAGGCCAACGCACGTGAGCATGAGCCCAAGCATGCCGAATGCGGTCACTAGTTCAGCCAGCACGTTGTCCTGGCTCAGCGTGTCGCCGAGGTCGTCCGCCATCGGCGCGATGCGTAACGGCGAAAGATCGGCGCTAATGTCCGCAAGTGCCGCGCGGACCTCGCGAGCGAGCGTCTCCGGCCGGCTTACGGACCGGAGCTGGATCACGTGCGCGAAGTCAGTCTCCGACACAACGGAGATCGCGTTCCGGGGTTGCTGCAGAAAGGGCAGGAACGCCATGGGCGTCGGCTCCTCACGGGCATCCTCGTACTTCGCCGTCTCGACGACGCCGACTATCTCGAAGTCGCGCCCGTGCCTGGGATCTCCCCCGAACCCGAATCGCTTGCCGATCGGATTCTCGTTCGGGAAGTACCGCTGGGCGAACTCCTGATTGACGACGGCCACCGGCGTCGCGGCCGGTGCATCACGGTCGTCGAAGCCGCGCCCCTGGAGTACAGGGGTTCCGATAGTGCGGAAGTATCGCGCCGAGACGCGATCGATGCGCGCAAAGAAGCGTGCGCCCGGAGAGGGCTCGCGACCGTCGACGGCGATCGTGAACTGGGAGCAGCACTCATCGAAAGGACTGTACGTCGAGAAGCTCGCGCTCTCGACCCCCGGAAGCGCATTGAGTCGAGCGTCCAGTTGACGATATAGCGGCTCCAGCCGCGGGTGATCGTAGCCGGCGTGTGCAGGATCGATCGTGACAGCCAGCACGTGCGTCGGGTCAAACCCCAACTGTTGATGCGTGAGATTGGCCAGACTGCGGAGGAAAGCGCCGGCCGCGGCGAGGACCACGACCACGAGCGCCGCTTCCGCAATTATCAGCGTTTGTCCAGGGCCCAGGCGTCGCCTGATCCGAGGTCCCTCACCCTTGACCCGGACGGTTGTCACGGCGGAGGTGATCTCCGCGTCCGTGCGGAGCGTAGGGAACAGACCGAAGGTGACCGCCGCAACCACTGAGAGCGCGAACGTAAACGCGAGCACGCGGAGATCGGGCGTGCTGTGGATCGGCACATAGATGGCGCCGCGAAAAACCGCGGCGATGAGCATCCGCGTGCCTATGGCGGCGACGAGCAGACCCAGCGCTCCTCCGGTGAGCGCCAGCGTCAAGCTCTCGGTCAGGGCCTGTCGCATCAATCGCCAGCGGCCGCCGCCCAACGCCAGGCGCACGAAGCGCTCCGTCCGTCGCGCCGTTCCACGCGCCACGAGGAGCGCGGCGATATTCGCGCAGGCGATTAGCAGCACCGCCATGGAGGCAGCCAGGAGCAGGCGGAGGGTCCCCGCGTATTCGCTTCGCATGCCTCCGACCCCACCGCCTGCCGGCGACAGGCGGACGTAGCTCTTGCTCACCTCCCGACGTTCGTGATCCGAGAGATCCTGGCCGAACCTGTTGAGGAGCCAATCCTGAAATGCGACCGTCAGGCGAAGCTGCGCCTGCGCCGGTGGTACTGAGGGAGTCAACCGGCCGATCAGGTACAGCCACCGCTGTTCCGGGGAGTCGAGCAGCTTTCTCTCCGGTTCGAGCCGCCGGTCGAGTGAGAGCGGCAGCCAGATGTCGGGCGGATCGGCCTGCAACGTCTGTCCGTAGAAGGTCGGGCCCGCGACCCCGACGATCGTGATGGGAATCCCCGTCACGTCGAGGACAGATCCGACGGCCGTCGGATCGGCGTTGAGGACGTCTCTCCAGTAGCGGTAGCTCACGACGCCGACCGGGGTGGCCGAGGCGGAATCATCGCTCCGAGCAAGCACACGTCCGAGTGCCGCGTCAGCGCCGAGCACGCTGAAAAAGTTGCCGGAGACCAGCTTGGCGTGCGCAGGCTGCGCCACGCTCGATGCGCCACGGCGGACGCTGACGCTCGTTACAGGTTCGCTCTGCACCGCGCAGAGGTCATCGAATACGTGTGTGTCCTCGAGTTGGTGGTAGAGGTCGTACGACGCGACCACCAGTGGTCCGCCCGGAAAGCCGGATCCGACGCCGGACGCGGTGGCATCGCCGATCAGATAGAGCGCGCCGTGGTTGCGGACCGGAAGAGACGTGAGCAACACCGCGTTGACGAGCGTGAAGATCGCGCTATTGGCGCCGATGCCGAGGGCGAGACTCAGGATGGCGACGGTGGCGAATCCTGGCGCGTGTCGAAGCTGTCGTACGGCGAATCGCGCATCCATCGAGAGATCATCGAGCCACCGGACGCTCCACATCCCGCGACTCACTTCGGCGAGGCGCCCCACGTTTCCGAAGCGTTTCCTCGCCAGGCGTGCCGCACTCTCGGCGCCGCGACTGCCGGAGGCGGCCAGCTGCTCGGCGCGCAGCGCTAGGTGCAGACGCATCTCCTCATCGAGGTCCGCGCTCGAGGCGTCTCGATTCAGCCAGAACCGCAGCCGTCGCCACAATTCGCCGACGAGCATCGAGCCTCCTAGGCAGGCCGCAGGATACGCCCGATCGCCCAGCTCACGCGTTGATACGCGTCGATTTCCTCGGCGAGATGCTTGCGTCCGGCGGCGGTGAGTCGGTAATAGCGCGCCCGGCGATTACCGGCCGTGCGACTCCACTCTCCAACGATCCACCCCTTGATCAGCATGCGCTGGAGGGCGGGATAGAGCGAGCCTTCTTCGACCTGCAGGACATCGTGCGATGTCTGCTGGATGGCATTGGCGATCTCGAAACCGTGCATCTCGCGGCCGCCCGACAAGGTCTTGAGAATGACCATGTCGAGGGTACCGGGAGGGATGGGGTCGCGAGCGCCGACCGTCACATAGACAGTCTATGTCACGGATGCCAGCGCTGTCAACTGGCAGGGGGTGGAGCGCTCTCGGAGGCGGCGCAGCACGCGGTAGCGGGGTTCGACTCCCCGGCGGCCTCTGGTCCGGGGCGGCGGCACTCGCGGGGCCGACGACCTTCGCCCTCGTGCCCCGCTGGGCCCGTGCGAGCCGGCGTCGGACTCGCCGTCGCCACCTGTACGACCGGCTGCGGATCAGATCAGGTCCACGGTTCGTCCGCGGACGGCCCGTAGATCGCCGGCACCCGGCCGCCGGCCAGGCGCAGGTAGACCGAGAGCTGCCCGCGGTGGTGGACCGAATCGAGGAGCCAGAACCAGAGAAGCTCCCGAACCGGCATCGGCGCCACCTGCCGCGGACCGACAAAGAACGGCACCGATTCATCGAGTCGGCTGGCCGGCGTTCGCTCCAGCGCGGCGGTCACTCGGGGCCCGACGGCCTCCATCGCGGCGACCGCCGCGGACCAGCTCTCGGGCGGCGCAGGGAAGGAGGGCGGCATCGACCACGTCCCGTCCAGCACCGAGAGGACGCCGCACTGCTCCCGGACGAGCGTCGCCACGATCTCCAACGCCGTCGCCGACCGCTCGTGCGGCCGGAACGCACCACGCGACGCCGGGAACGCCCGCAGCACTCGCATCGTCGTCCGGTGCTCGGCGTCGAATCGATCGACCAGCGCTCGCTCGAGCCCGCCCGGTCCCGACGAGGTGCGGTCGACGGGACCAGCGCTCGTCCGTTCAATGATTGCGTCCTCTTTCATCGTCCGTGATGACCTGGTCGAGTTGTGCGAGACACGCCGACCACCCGCTGGCATGCCGGCGGCGCGAGTCCCGCGTCGGTAGATGCTCGTGTCGGAGCGTGACCTGGGTGCCGCCCGGACACTCGCGGAAGTCGACGGTGACGACCGACTCCGCGCGCGTCGCGTCGATCTCTGCCACCCACGTGTAACTGAGCCGCACCGGCGGCTCCACCACCCGATACACCCCCTCCACCCGATGGACCGTCCCGTCCGGCCCGCAGAGATGGAGCCGGTAGCGGCCGCCCACCCGCAGGTCGACCTCCGCCACCGGCACCGTCACGCCCGGCCGCGTGTTCCACCGCTTGATCACCTCCGGTCGAGTCCAGGCATCGAACAGGCGCTCCGGGGTGGCCGAGAAGACCCGACGGACCTCGACCCCCTCGGCCTCAGCGGCGTGCACGCCGGCCAGCCTTCCGCGTTGTCGGCCGCCGCGCCGCGACCGCGCGCCGCCCGGTGGCGTGCGGCGGGACGGCGCCGTCGGTGAGCGCCGCCTCGAGCTGATCGAACTGGAACTCCCAGAACGCGCGGTAGCGCTCCATCCACGAGATGGCGAGTCGCAGCGGCGCCGCCGTGAGCCGCGCCCGCCGCACGCGCCCGTCCTGCCGCACCCGCACCAGCCCCGCACGCTCGAGCATGCGCACGTGCTTGCGCACCGCCGGCAACGTCATCGGGAAGTTCGCCGCCAGCGCGCTCACCGACAGCTCGCCCGGGATGAGGTGCGACAGGATCGCCCGCCGCGTCGGGTCGGCCAACGCCAGGAACGTGGCGTCGAGGTTCTGGTAAACCATTCGGTATTGTAAAAAGACGAGCGTCGGCGCGTCAAGTACTCAAACGAGCTCACGTCGGGCGCACGGCGACGAAACCGATCGGTTCCCGCGGGTGCGGCGCGCGTCAGTCGCCGAAGCTGATCCCCATCTCCCGCGCCGTCAGCACGGTGTCGCTCTGCGGGTCCACCCGCTTCGGGGACGCGAGCACGTCGGCGATCGGGATCGTCACGATGCGCGGCGACTGGAGCGCGACCATGTGCCCCCACCGCTCCTCGGCCACCGCCCGGACGGCGGCGGCGCCAAAGCGCGCGGACAGGAGACGGTCGTAGCCGGTCGGCATCCCGCCCCGCTGGAGGTGCCCGAGCACCAACGACCGCGCCTCCTTGCCGGTCCGCTGCTCGATCTGCCGGGCGAGCGCCTCGGCGATCCCGCCCAGCCGGATCGTCTCGCCCGGCAGCGATGCGCCGAGCGTCGATGCGCGGCCGCCGACCGGAAACGCCCCCTCGGCCACCACGACGATCGAAAAGGACCGGCCGACGCGGTCGCGCGCGCGCACTTTCTCGCACACCCGGTCGATGTCGTAGGGGATCTCCGGGATCAGGATCACGTCGGCGCTGCCGGCGAGCCCGCTGTGCAGCGCGATGAACCCGGCGTCCCGCCCCATGACTTCCATCACGAAGACCCGATCGTGACTCTCGGCGGTCGTGTGCAGCTTGTCGACCGCCTCGATCGCCGTATTGACGGCGGTGTCGAACCCGAACGTCGTGATCGTCCCGCTCACGTCGTTGTCGATCGTCTTCGGCACGCCGATCACGCGCAGGCCCTTCTCGTGCAGCCGCTGCGCGATCGCCAATGATCCGTCGCCGCCGATGCTGATCACGGCGTCGATCCCGAGCGCCCGGGCGTTGGCGATCAGCTCGTCGGACCGGTCGACCGCGACCGGCGAGCCGTCGGGGCCCGGGCGGAGGTAGTGCAACGGGTTCCCGCGGTTGCTCGTGCGGAGGATCGTCCCGCCAAGATGCCCGATCCCGCGCACCGACTCGCGGGTCAGCGGCACGACGTCGTCCTCGCCGAGCAACCCGGCGAATCCGCGTTTGATGCCGAGCACCTCCCAGCCGCGGTTCACCGCCGCAAGCACCGCCGCCCGGATGACGGCGTTGAGGCCGGGCGCGTCGCCGCCGCCCGTGGAGAGGGCTAGACGCACGGGGCGAATGCAGTCCGGAACGCCGACCCTACGCGAGTTGCGCTTTCGCCCTCGCCGGAAGGACCCAGCCGGGCCGGATGAAATGGCACGTGTAGCCGTCCGGGACGCGCACGAGGTAGTCCTGATGCTCCGGCTCGGCCTCCCAGAAGTCACCCGCCGGGACGACCTCGGTGACCACTCTCCCCGGCCAGAGACCCGAGGCGTCGACGTCCGCAATCGTGTCCTCGGCGATCCGCCGCTGCTCGTCCGTGGTGTAGAAGATCGCCGACCGGTAGCTCGGCCCCCGATCGTTGCCCTGCCGGTTCGGGGTGGTGGGATCGTGGATCTGGAAGAAAAACTCCAACAGCCGGCGGTAGCTGATCGTCGCCGGGTCGAAGATGATTTCCACCGCCTCGGCGTGCGATCCGTGATTGCGGTAGGTCGCGTGCGGCACGTCACCGCCCGAATAGCCGACCCGCGTCGAGAGTACGCCGGGCTGGCGGCGGATCAGATCCTGTACACCCCAAAAACATCCGCCGGCGAGAATCGCGCGCTCCACCGATCCGGTCATCCGCGGTACTCCGTAGCCGAGAAGGCCGAAATCTAAAACGGGCGGCGCGGCGGACCGCCGCGCCGGCGAGCCGCCGCCGCGTGCGCCCCACGGCTCAGCTCGCTCGGGGGCGACCCTGGGAACATTCGACGCAATGCCGTGCTCCAATACGTTGCCGGGCCCGAGTTTACCCGCCAACGGGTCGGGGCGCCCCCCGCGGCAACGTTCGTGCAGTGACCGGGAGGGAGTGCCCGGGAGGGTGATGCCAGAGAGGCGGCGGGGATCGGCCGGCGGTCGATCGGTCAGACCGAACACGGTGCCGATGAAACGCTCGAGAGCCGCAGACGCGCACGAGTTGCCACCGTTTCCGCCACGCCTCGTGGCCGCCGCGGCCGCCATCCGCGCGAGTCCCGACGAGCCGTCGCCGTTCGCGAGCAAGGAGCTCCGTGACGCCCTCTGCGATTACACTCGAGAGCTTCGCGTCGCGGGCATCGGGCGTGACCGAGTGATCGCCGCCGTCTGGCCGGCGTTCGTCGGGATCGGCTCCGCGCCCGCGATCAACGCCGCACTCGACGCCTGCCTCGAGATCTACGATGCGCCGGTGACCGCCGACCGCCGCCACCCGCGCTGGGGAACCTACACCGGCCCCGAGCGCCGGCGCGCCGGGTAGCCCCGCGGCGCTCACTCCGGCCTGTAATACTGCCGGATGAGGAGCGTGATCACCCGATCCAGGAACCGCGCCCGCTCCCCCCGGGCCGCTCCGCCCACACTCGGCCCCGCCGGCAGCCCGTCCCACAGGTGATGGAGCTGGACCAGCAACTGCTCCGCCGCGATGTCCCGTTGCCGAGCCTCGTCCGTGACCGCCCGCAAGGCCCGATGCAACTCGCCGTCGACCGGCTCAGGATGGTCGAGATGCGCGATCAGCACCTCGCGCAGGGCACGGATGCTCGGTAGGGGCGCGACAGACGCGTCCGAGGACTGAGGGTCTCCCACGGCGTTCTCGTTCCAGAGGGTGCGTGTTCGCCCGATGGCCCGACGGCCGCTTGCGGTCCGGTATCCGGTGCGCGAAAATACAACACCAGCGGCCCCGTTTCAATATTGAACTTTTTTGTATCTCCCAACAGCCACGCGAGTTGCGGCCGGTCCCGCGCCGTACGTTTATAGGCCGTCACCGACCCGGGCGTTGGGCACCTTCGGTGTCCGATCGGGCCTGACCTTCATTCACCAACCTCGACCGCACCCTGTCACCCGGAGACCGACCACGTGCACGCCCTCCTCGTCTCGCTTCTCGTGACCCTCGCTCCTGCCACCCCGATCACCGCCGCCAACGCCCCGTCGGCGGCCGACGCCGTCTGCCAGCTCGAGCGCGACGCGGCCCACGCCTTCGTCGCCAAGGACGCGGCGTTCCTCGAGGGGCTCTTCGCCGACGACTTCGAGCACATCAACTTCCGGGGCGGCGTCGCCAACAAGCACGACGAGATCGCCTTCTTCACTTCACCCGAGCTGCGGATGCAGAGCGCGACGATCGACAGCTGCACGGCCCGGGTCTACGACCGCGTCGCGGTCGCGACCGGCGTCACCACTTGGACCGGAGTGATCGCGAGAGGCACGGACCTGAGCGGTGCGTACCGGTACACGCGCGTCTACCACGAGCAGCACGGCCGCTGGCAGATCGTCGCGTCCCACTTCAGCAAGATTCCGTCAGCGTCCTGAGGACCGTGGGTCATCCCGGAGCGCCCCCGGCGCGCATGACCACCGTTGCACGCGCTGCCGGGCGGGCGCTCGCCGCTGCCGCCGCGACCACGCTCGCCGTTGCGGGCTGCCATGGCGCGATCAAGAAGAGCCAGCACGGCTCGGTGTCGCAGACGGTCGGCCACACCGAGATCACCGTGGTCTACAATCGCCCGGTCGCCCGCGGCCGTCGCCTGTTCGGGGCCCTCGTGCCGTGGGGCCAGCCCTGGGACCCGGGCGCCGATCAGGCGACGACGCTCGCCGTGAGCCGCGCCGTGACGGTGAACGGGCGGACACTGCCCGCCGGGACGTACAGTCTGTGGGCGATCCCCGACTCGTCGCGATGGACGATGATCTTCAGTCGTGCCGCCCATGTCTTCCACATCCCGTACCCGCAGGGGAAGGACGCCCTCCGCGTCTCGGCCACCCCGCGGCACGGCGACCCGTTCGAGACGCTGACGTTCGATTTCCCGATGGTCGACAGCACGCACGCGGAGCTCGATCTCCACTGGGGCGACACGGTCGTTCCGCTGACGATCGAGGCACCCTGACGGCCCGGAGATCCGACCCGCAGCGGCCGGCGTAGAGGATGGCGGGTGCGAGTCGACGTCGCACCGACCCACTTCCCTCCTCGACCGGAGTAAGCATCCATGCGTACCCTGACCGCTCGCGCCAGTGCGCTCGCCCTCGGCGCCCTCGGCGCTTTCCTCGCCCTCAGCCACTCGGCGCCGGCGCAGATGCAGTCCGCCCAGACGGGCGCGCTCGACGACCCCACGATCGTCGCGATCTTCGATGCGGCGAACACGTGGGACATGGAGACCGGCGGACTCGCCGCCACCAAGGGGAGCACGAAGGCGGTCCGTGATTACGGTGCCATGATCCGCCGCGACCACGAAGCGGTGCGGCAGCAGGGCCGCGACCTCGCCGCCAAGCTCGGCGTCACTCCCACACCGCCCGGCCCGGACTTCGCCCTCTATCAGGACCACGTCGCGGCGATGAAGACACTCGCGTCGGCGACCGGCCCGGCCTTCGACCGCGCGTTCCTCCAGCACGAGGTCTCGTATCACAAGGCCGTGATCGACGCCATCAACGGCACACTCCTGCCAGCCCTCAAGAGCGCGGATGTGAAGGCGCTCGTCGTCAAGGTCGCCCCGGCCTTCCAGGCCCACATGATCGCCGCCCAGAACCTGCTCGACCATGCAGGTGGCATGAACGGGATGTCCGGACGGTAGACCGGAGCGGAAGTCGGATCGGCCCACGGTGCAGGCTCACGCGCCCGCGCGTGGGCCTGCGCTGCTCACCGGCTCGCGTCCGGTGCCGCGCCCCGGACCAGCGACTTACCGAAGATCAACTTGTCGTCGCCCGCACGGTAGAAGTCCGCGATGCGCGCGAGGAGCGCATACCCGCACCGCTCGTAGAATCGCACCGTCGGCGCATAGAGTGGCTGCGACGATGTCTCGATCAGGAGCAGCCGCCCGCCCCGTCCCTGCACGTGCCCCTCGGCGAACGCCAGCAATCGGCGCCCCGTGCCGCGGCCCTGAGCCGCCGGATCCACGGCGATCCAGTACAGATCGTAGGTGCCCTCGGTGAGCGGCGTCGGGCCGACGCAGATGTAGCCGTCGACCGAACTCGCACCCGACGAGGCGACGAAGCAGAGGTAGCCGCTGGCGTCGCCCCGGACCAGCCAGTCGTCCACCAGCTCGAGCGCGGTTCCGATCTCGACGGCCGTGAAGTATCCGGTGCGCTCGAGGATCCCCCGGACCGGCTCCCGATGGTGCGGCTCGAGCGGCCGGATCTCGGGCGCGGGGCGACCCTGACGCCCGGTCGGCGATTGGCGCATCCTCCACTATAATCCCGGTCGGCATCCGGGGGCCGGCCGGCATCCGTGTGGGATGCGAATCGCGGGCGACATGAACGCCGAACGCCAACGGCAAACGGCGTGAACGCCGGGCCAGCCATCGGTGCGAAATGGGAGTAGCGGGCGGCATGAATGCCGCCCCTACGGGTGCCCCTGGCACCATCGCCAACAATCCCGTTCCTTTGGTGGCCGCGGGACGCCGGCGTATCCGTCCCGCCCACGTTTCCCGTTCTTGCCCGAGGCCCCTGTGCGCATGCGCGTCCTGCCGCTGCCGATCGCCCGAATCGCCCTGCTGGCCCTCGCCGCCCTGTCGCGTCCGGGTCCGGCGACCGCGCAGCGGGCGCCCGATCGCGCCGCCCGCGTGTACGATCTCGGCGACTTCAAACTGGAGAGCGGCACCACCCTTCCGCACGCGCGGCTCGTCTACGCGACCTACGGACACCTCGACGCCAAGCGCGACAACGCCATCCTGCTCCCGTCGCACTACATGGCCGACCACACCGGCTACGGCTGGCTGATCGGGCCGACGCTCGCGCTCGACACCACGCGCTACTTCCTGATCGCGACCGAGATGTTCGGCAACGGGCATTCGTCGTCGCCGAGCAATACGCCCGAGCCGTTCCACGGCCCGCGCTTCCCCGTCACCACCATTCGCGACAACGTGGCCGCGGTGCACACCCTGTTGACCCGCGAGCTGGGCATCACGCACCTCGAGGCCGTGATCGGGTTCTCGATGGGCGCCGAGCAGGCGTTCCAGTGGGCCGTGAGCTACCCGGACTTCATGGACCGGATCGTCGCGACGTCCGGAACGGCCAAGTGCTACGGCCACGGCGTCGTGCGACTCGAGGGGCAGATCGCCGCCCTCGAAGCCGACCCGGACTTCCGCAGCGGCGACTACCAGCACGAGCCGGCGCGCGGCATTCGCGCGTTCGGCGCCGTGTGGGCCGGATGGTTGTACTCGCAGGAGTGGTGGCGGCAGGAGTTGTGGCGGACGACGACCCCACCCGCCAAATCGGTCGCCGACGCGATGGCCGCCATCGTGCACGGCTTCGAGGGCGCCGACGCCAACGACTACATCCTCCAGGCTCGCACCTGGGAGCGGCACGACGTCGGCACGACGCCCGGGTTCGGTGGGGACATCGAGCGTGCGCTCCGATCCATCACCGTCCCGGTGCTCTACATGCCGTCGGCCACCGACCTCTATTTCCCGCTCACCGACGCCGAGTACGAGCGGCAGTTCATCCGCCACGTCGAGTTCCTCCCGATCCCCTCGCTCTGGGGCCACCCGGCCGGCGCCGCCGCCGACTCCGCCGACGCCGCGTTCCTCAACACGCACATCCGTGAGTTTCTAAGCCGCTCCTGACCCGTCCACGCGAGATTCCGTTCGGGATTCGTCGGCGCCGCGGGCCGCCCACTCGCCACGCGGCGGCGTCGACCCCGCGGCGGCGTGTGCCGTGGCGTGCCGTGCCGTCGGCCGCGGAGTGGTGCCCAGTGGCTGCTCCTGCTCCGAGCGCGGCCCGCCGCGCAGGTGCCACGGCGTGTCGACGATCAGCACGTGCGGGCCGCCGCGAAGCAGGAGCGCGGTCCGCAGCATCAGCGCCCGCAGGTTGCGGATCGGATAGTCGTACCACCGCCGCTCCACGACGTCGGGGATGACCACCGCGACATACCGGTCGGGATGCACGCGGCACAGCGAGCGGATGTGTCGCACGACCGGGCGCACGAACTCGCGGTACGCCGACGGTACGGACACGAGCGTGGGCGGGGGATAGCCGGCGGCCCGCACCGGGCTCGCGACCAGCTCCGTCCAGCGGCGGCGGAGGTCCTCCATCCGTGGCTCGTCCGTGAGAACGTGGATCACCTCCACCTCGGGGGAGATCCGCATCGCCAGCCGGAGGGCCTTGCGCGCCACGCGGTCCAGGCGCTTGATCGGCAGGACGACGACGAGCGGTGGCAGCGGTGCGATGTCGAACGGCCCGGCGGCCGCCAGCTCGCGGTCGACTCGCACGTGGGCCGTGTGGATGCGGAGCAGCAGGGCAATGAAGAGCGGGATCACGAGCACCGTGATCCACGCGCCCTCGGTGAACTTCGACGCCGCGACCACGAGCACGGTCGCCGACGTGGCGACGGCACCGGCGCCGTTGAGCAGCATCGAGCGCCGCGCGTGCGCACCCCGGCGCCGCCGCCAGTGGGCGACCATCCCCCACTGCGACATCGTGAACGCGAGGAGCGCGCCGATGGCGAAGAGGGGGATGAGGCGGTCGGTGACACCGCCGAACACCACCAACAGCGCGCCCGCGAGCAGCGCCAGGACGATGATGCCCGCCGAGAAGACGAGCCTGCGCCCACGGTGCGCGAAGCCCGAGGGGAGATACTGGTCGAGCGCCAGCAGCCGGCAGAGTCGCGGGAAGTCCGCGAAGCTCGTGTTCGCCGAGAGGCAGAGCACGGTCACGACCGATGCGATCGTGACGTAGTAGAACGCATGGCGGCCGGCAACCGCGCGGACGAGCTGCGACAGCACGCTCTCGTAGCCGGCCCGGCCCGGCGGCGTGGCCGCGATGCCGTAGCTGCGCGACAGGAACGCGATCCCGGCGAGCAACAGGATGAGGATGGCGGCGATCGTCACGAGCGTCCGCTGCGCGCGTACCGTGCGCGGCTCCTTGAAGAGCGGCACGCCATTGCTCACGGCCTCGATGCCCGTCATGGCCGTCGTGCCGCTCGCGAACGCGCGGAGGAGGAGCCACGCGCCGAGGGCCGTTCCGGCGATCGGCCGCGGGCGCGGCAGGGGGCTCATCGGAAGCGGATGCCCGTGGGCGGCGATGGATTTCACGACCCCGAGCAGGATCGCGCCGCCGAGACAGAGGACGAAGAGGTACGTCGGGGCCATGAACACGAGCCCCGCCTCGCGGACGCCGCGCAGGTTCACGATCGTGAGCCCGGCGAGGATGGCGAGGCAGAGCCAGAGCGTGAGCGGGAGAAGCGTCGGCGCGGCCGACACGATGGCGCCCACCCCCGCGGCGATCGCCACCGCGACGTTGAGGATGTAGTCCAGGGCGAGCGCGCTCGCCGCCACCAGGCCGGCCATCCGGCCGAGGTTCTGCGAGGCGACAGTGTACGAGCCGCCGCCGTCCGGGTAGGCGGCGATGGTCTGCTGGTAGGAGAGCGCGACCAGGGCGAGCACGACGATAATCGCGGCCACGATCGGCTCGATGAGCCGTGTGGCGGCGAGGCCGAGTGGAAGCGCGACGGTGAGCGCCGCCTCGGGGCCGTAGGCGGCCGACGCCAGGGCGTCGAGCCCCAGCACGGGCACCCCCCGGAGCGTTCCGATCCGCTCGCCCTGCTCCTCGCTCGTGCGCAACGGCCGCCCGAACAGAAGTCGAGACCAATGCATGTCGCCTCTCGTCTTGGCTGCGATGGGGCTGCACCACGCAACTGGAGGACCGCCGGCTACCGCGAACGGGTCCGGTCGGCGCTATCTTTCCTCGGGATGAGAAAGTCTGTTTCACGCCGCCGGCGGCGCAGCTCGCGAGCTCGAGCCCCCCGGTCGGCGCCGCCACGCCTCACGTCGCAACCGACTGGCCGCGCGGCGTATACCGCCACGCGCCAGTGGCTCCTCGATCGCCACGGACCCGTCTGCGCGTACTGTGGACGCACCGGGGCTGCCCGGTCGATGACCCTCGACCACGTCACGCCGCGCCGCGGCCAGCTCGCGTACGACCGCCGCGACAACCTCGTGCTCGCTTGCCGCATGTGTAACGCGGCCAAGGCGGACACGCCGCTACTGGCCTTCCTGCTCGCTGACCGGACCCGCGCCGCGCGGCTCCTCGCCTACGGCGACCATCTGAGCGGCATGCTGGTGGGGCTCGCCGAGGAGATCGCCGGCCCGCTCGGCGCCTTCAGCGCCGCCATCCGCTCGGACGAAGACTCACCCTACCGGGACTGATCCGGGGCCGTCGGCCGGCCGCTCGGGCTGGCGAGGCAGCGGGGTCGCCGGGGTGATGAGGCTCGTCAGGGCCAGCAGGGCCAGCAGGACCATCAGGGGTCGACCTCGACCACGCGCACCTCGCCCGCGCCGATGGCGAGACCGCGCAGTGCACGACCGGCCAGACCCGACAGCGACGTGCTCGTCCCGTCGAGGGCGAAACTTCGCGCGGTGCGACCGGCGCGGGGGAGCCGCAGGTCCAGGACCACCGGCCCCGCCCTGTCCCACGCGATGACCACCTGCCGCCCGTCGGGGCGCAGGAAGACATGGACCTGCGGCCCGTCCATGCGGCGCCCCTCCGGCTCTGGCCCCGAGCGCACCGTGACGTCGAGCTGCGGGTCGCCGAGCGTCAGCGTCGTCGTCCCGAGCAGCCGCACGAGGGTCCGGAGCGTCTCGAACGCCAGCTTCTTCCGTCGATCGGCGTACGTGATGCCCAGGTGATAGTTGGGCGCGCCCCCGATCGCGGGCGCGGACGATCGCAGATCCTTGATCTCGTAGATGCCGATCTCCTGCACCGCCGGCTCGGCGAGAAACGTCGCCACCGCGCGCGCCCACCATCGGGCCTGGTCCTGCTCGGTCTTCCCCGGCAGCGTCGCGAACCCCGTCTCGTTGATCCAGACCGGCGCCCCGGCGCACGACGTGCGCTCGGCGGGGAGGAAGCGCGCGTAGCCGAAGTCGTGCAGGTACGTCTCGAGGGTGACCGAATCCGGCGTCCAGGTCTCCGGATAGGCGTGAAAGGGCACGATGTCGACCCGCGTCGATCGACAGGCCCGCACCGTCCACGCCGAGTCCGGCCAGACCATCCCGCCCAGGATCACCTGGAGCCGAGGCGCTACGCGGCGGATCGTTGTCGCGGCGGCCGCGAGCACGGAGTCGTAGGCGGCCGCCGAGCCGCTCCACCACTGGGTCGTGTTCTCCTCGTTGTAGATCTCGATCGAGCGCACATTCGGATGGCGCCCGAGCGTCCGCGCGAGCGTATCGACGAAGGCGGTCCAGTCGGCGAGGCGACGCGGAGGATCGTGCCACGTCTCGCCGGTCGGCGCCGCCGGGCCGGCCGTCGCCCCCGCGGTCGCCCCCGCGCCGTCCGGCGTCACCGCCCAGGCGGGCGTGTACGCGACATACGGCCGGAGGGTGATCCCCGAGTCGGCGGCGAGCGCGGCGAAGCGGTCGATCCAGCCGAGCTGGAACTGTCCGCGCGCGGGCTCGACCTCCAGCCAACTGATGCCGCCCCGCCAGGTCGTGACGCCCAGGTCGCGGAAGAGGGCGAAATCCCGGGCCACGTCGTGGAGGTCGTCGCCCGCGTCGTAGTCCTCGAGGATCTGGAACGAGACCGGCTTGGTGAGGAGCGCGACGCGGACGCCCACGCGCGGGCCTGCCGCTGGCGGAGTCTGCGCCGGCGCCCGGTACGCGCACGCGTCGAGCGCCACCAGCGTCGCCGTCAGCGTCGCCGTCAGCGTCGCGGTGAACGTCGCGACGCGGCGCGCGCGGAGAGGCGTCACCCGCCCTGGCGCCGCGACCAGGCGGCGGCCGCGAGCAGGCCGACGGCGACCAACTGGGCCGCGACGGAGAACGCCACCAGGGCGAGCGGCGCACGGCCGTAGAGGAGCCCCATGAGCGCGCTGCCGGCGAACCACGATGCGCCGAAGGTGAAATCGAACACACCGTACGCGCTCGCCCGACGGTGCGCGGGGGTGAGATCTCCGATCGCGGCCCGGACGGTCGCGTCCTGCGTGCCCATCCCGACGCCCCAGAGGGCGACGCCGACAGCGGCGCTCGTCGGGCCGCCCAGGAAGAGCAGGGGGGCGGCGACGGCGGGAACGAGGCTCGCGGCGGCGACGATCGTCAGCCCCAGGCGATCGTAGAGTCGCCCGATCGCCGGCGCCGACAGGGCGGCGGCTGCCATCGCGACCGCGTACAGGAGTGGGATCCGGGCCGCCGGCACCGTCCCGCCGCGGGCGAAGTGGTAGGCCGCGAGCGGGAAGTCGACCGTCCCGGCAGCGAGGAACGCGCCGGCCACGAGGTACAGCCAGAACGCCCGCGGGATGCCGGCGGTCTCGCCGAGGACCGGCCGCTTGACCTCGAGCGACTCCGGGTGCGGATACGCCGCGCGGGCGACGAGCAGCGCGAGCAGCGCCAGCACCGCCGGGATGGCGAGCAGGCCGAACGCCGTGCCGTACGAGTCGTGACGCGCCAGAAGGAGCGCCACGATGAGCGGCCCGAGCACGGCCCCCGTCTGATCCATCGCCTCGCGCAGCCCGAACCCCCATCCACGTCCCATCGCCGATGCGGCGTGCGACAGCATGGCGTCGCTCGCCGGCTTGCGGACCGCGCGGCCGGCGCGCTCGAGAATGATGAGGGCTGCCGCGACCGGCCAGCTCCCGGCCAGCGCGAGCAGCGGGACGGAGACGAGATTGATGGCGTAGCCGGCGATCGTGATCGGCCAGTAGCGGTGCGTGCGGTCGGCCGTGTAGCCGGCCGGCAGTCGGAGCACGTAACCGATCAGCTCTCCCGCGCCGCTCACGGTGCCGACGACGACCGCGCCCGCGCCGAGCACCGCCATGAACGGGCCGACGACGCTTCGTGCGCCCTCGTACGTCATGTCGGCGAACAGGCTGACGACGCCGAGCAGCACGACGAAGCGCATCGCGCTCCCCGGGGCGAGGATGCCCCGGGCGATCGATGGGCGTGGCACCGCGGCGGCCCGCGTCTGTTCCGCGGTCATGCGGGCCCGCGCGCTCGGCCCCCGGCGGCCCCGGCACCGCCGGACCCGGGCGGTCCGCTCACCGTCGTCGCCGTCGTGCTCCTGTCCACGCGCGGTGGACGCTAGCGCTCGCGCTCGATGATCGTGGCGACGCCCTGGCCGCCCCCGATGCAGAGCGTGATGAGCGCCGTGCCGAGGTCGCGCCGCTCGAGCTCGTCGAGCGCGGTGCCGAGCAGCATCGCTCCCGTCGCCCCGAGCGGATGGCCGAGCGCGATCGCCCCGCCGTTCACGTTGACGCGGGCCGGGTCGATGTCGAGCGTGCGCATCGTCTGGAGCGGCACGACCGCGAACGCCTCGTTGATCTCCCAGAGATCGATGTCGCCGACCGCCATGCCGGCGGCGGCGAGGGCCTTTCGCGACGCGGGTGCCGGGGCCGTCAGCATGATGAGCGGCTCGGCGCCGGCGGTGGCCATCGCCCGGATGCGTGCCCGCGGCCGAAGCCCGTGGGCCCGGACGTACTGCGCGGACGCGAGCAGGACGGCCGCCGCGCCGTCGACGATGCCACTCGAGTTGCCGGCCGTGTGGACGTGGCGGATCGCGCCGACCTCGGGGTAGCGCGCGAGCGCGAGTGCGTCGAGCGTCTCCCCGCGTGGGCCGGCCGCCAGCGCGCCGAGCTCCGCGAACGACGGCGGGAGGGCGGCGAGCGCGGCGAGCGTCGTCGACGGGCGCGGGAACTCGTCCTCGCTGAGCACCGCCGTGCCCGTCGCGGGGTCCACCACCGGGAAAAGACTCGTGCTGAAGCGGCACTCGCGTTGCGCCACGGCCGCACGCTGTTGCGACGTCAGGGCAAAGGCATCGACCTCCTCGCGACTGATGCCCTCGCGGCTGGCGATCAGGTCGGCGCTGATGCCTTGCGGCACCTGGAACACGCGCTCGCGGAGATGGACGTTGCCGCCGTCCGTCCCACCGCCGTCGGACCCGATCGGCACGCGCGACATACTCTCGACCCCGCCGCCCACGGCCACCTGCTGCGCGCCCGACATCACGCCCATGGCCGCGAAGTTGACCGCCTGGAGCCCCGAGCCGCAGAATCGGTTCACGGTCGTGGCGGTGACGCCATCCGGCCAATCGGCGGCGAGCACGGCGTTGCGGGCGATGTTGGCGCCCTGCTCCCCGACCTGCGACACGCAGCCGGCGACGACGTCGTCGACGTCGCTCGCGGGCACACCGCTCCGTTCGAGGACGTGCCGGAGGGCCTGGGCGAGGAGCTCCTGTGGATGGATCTCGGTCAGTGCGCCCTTGCCCCGTTTGCCGCGGCCCCGTGGCGTGCGCACGGCGTCGATGATCAGAGCGTCGGCCATCATCTGCTCTCGGTGAGAAGCACGTCGAACACGAAGTGATCGAACGTCGCGAGCGGGGCGGCCGACCGATCGACCTTCATCCGGATCAGCGCGCCCTCCCAACTGTGGATCACGAACGCGGCGAGGGCATCGACGTCGGCGGCCGGCGAGAGCTCGCCCAGCTCCCGGGCCTCACGGAGGCAGCCGGCGACGACCCGCTGCCACTCCGCGAAGCGGGCCGCGAGCCGCTCGCGGACGACGCCGACGACATCCGCCGTCTCGGCCCCCAGGTTGGCGAGCAGACACCCGCGGCCGTGCCCATGTTCCGCCAGCGCCCGCCGTCGCTCGGCGAAGTACGTCCGCAGCCGGGTGAGCGGCGTCCGCCGCCGATCGCCCAGCGCAGCCACGAGTCGCCCCAGGTTCCAATCGGCGAACCGGTCGACGACCGCTGCCGCGAACGCCTCCTTGCTATCGAAATAGTTGTAGAACGACCCTTTGGGAACCCCGGCCCCGGCGACCACGTCGCTGATCCCGGCGCCCGTGTATCCCGCGCGATAGATCACCCGGAGTCCCGCGTCGATCAGGCGCTCGCGCACGCCGGAGCCCGCCGGCCGCCCCCGCCCGCGCCGCTCGGGCCCTCCGGGCCGCCCCGGGCGCCCGGGCCGGGACGCCGGCGGCGGGGCGCCAGCCGGCGGGATACGTGTTGTGCTCTCGGCCATACGGTGACCCTCGTGGACCGAGCTGGTCGCGCACGCGTGCGGCCCGCCGCGGCGTAATACAGCCCACGGGTGCTACGTATTATAAGACGACCGGTCGTCTAGCCGCAACACGATAGGGGTCTGTCCCGGACAGGCGGTCCTCGGTCCGTTGTCTCCGGCGCATGAGTCGCGAGGACCGGACGGTCGAGTGCTACCTCGCCCGCTCGGGTTCCGGTGGGGCCCGGCTCGGATGCACCCTCCGGGCGGTGCAGTGCCCCTCCCGCTCCGCGCCCGGGCCGGGAGCCCAATCGGGGGGTGATGTGCTGGACCCCGCTCGCGGTCCGGAACGACCTGCGTCAGGATCTGCTGCACATCGATCTGCTCCGCACCTACCCGCTGGGCGGGGCGACGTTGGTCGTCGCCGACGAAGGACCTCCGAGTGCGCGCTCGGGACGGGGGTGGGGGCGGGGGCGGGGGCGCCCCACCGGCGCCTCGCCCTGGCGTGCTTCCGGGCGGTCCGCGTAGCTTGGGCGCTCGCGGTTGGTTGGACCTCCTCTCCCTCTTCCGTCCTCGAGCGCCCGACATGTCCCTTCAGCCCCGCCGTCACCGCACGCTGACTGCCGCTCTGTCGCTTCTCGCCGTGGCGGCGCTCCGCCCCGTGGCGGCCCGCGCGCAGTTCCTCGATGCCAAGGTCGTCAGCCTCGACGGGGCGAAGACGATGGCCGCGGCCGCCGAATCGGAGGCGCACAAGCGCGGCTGGACGGTGGCGATCGCGGTCGTCGATGTCGGCGGAGAGTTGATCCTCTTCCACCGGATCGACGATGTGCAGACCGGCAGTCTCGACGTGGCGATCGCCAAGGCCCGGGCGGCCGCCCGCTTCAAGCGTCCCACGCGTGCGCTGGCCGATGCCGTCAAAGGGAACCCCGGGCTCGTGGCGCTCGCCGGCGTGGTCCCGGTCGCGGGTGGGCTGCCGATCGCGGCCGATGGCAAGGTGATCGGCGGGATCGGGGTGAGCGGGATGTCGTCCGACCAGGACGAGATCATTGCCCAGGCCGGCCTCGACGCCCTGGGTCACGGCCAGCGCACGTCGTCGCCGTAGCGGGGCGGCCGCCAGGCCGCCCCGCGCGTAGGGGCGGCATTCATGCCGCCCGCCGTTCGCCGTTCGCCGTGTCCCGCCGCCCGCACCGCGCGCCCCCGCGCGTAGGGGCGGCATTCATGCCGCCCGCCGTTCGCCGTGTCCCGCCGCCCGCGTCCCGCGGCAACCGAAGGAACGGGGTTTGTTGGATGGTACCAGGGGCAAATCGCTCCGCGATTTGCCCCTGGTACCGGGAACGCAACGACCGGGCACGATGGTGAGCCCGTCGTGGCGGTGCGAGCGCGCGTGTGGGGGCGTGGATGCCCGCGGCACCGGGAACGGCGGGCGGGATGATGGTGTCGTCGCGGCGCAGGCCAACGTGCCCCGCGCGTAGGGGCGGCATTCATGCCGCCCGCGATTCGCATCCCGCACCAATGCGGGGCCGGCATTCATGCCGCCCGGCATTGGCCGTTCGCCATGTCCCGCGGGCCGTTCCGCCAACGCCGGGCCGCGTGCAATGCCGGGCCGGGCATCCATGTGGATTGCGATCAGCGGGCGACCGCCAGGCCGCCCCTATTTCGAGGCGAACCGGTCGAGCGTCGCGCGCTCGTCGGGCGTCAGGCTCTTCGTCCCGGTGTGCTGCACCTTGCCGAGCAGGCGGACGACCTCGTCGCGGTTGATCGGGTGCAGGTCGTCCAGGCGGATGTCACGCCAGCGCCGGAGCTGCTCGCCGTCGGCGAACGCGGGAGCCGGGGGCCGCACCTCGAGCTTCCGCCGCCAGCGCCGGGCCGGCGAGAGCACCTCCGTCAGGCGCAAGTAGAGGAACCCCGCTCCGGCGCCGCCCAGGTGCGCGAAGTGCGCGATCCCGGCGCCGAACCCGCCGAGGTCGAGCAGGACGTAGATCAGCACCAGCAGCCACGCTTCGACGGGCACGGCGCCCCAGATGTAGAGGCGCTCGCGCGGCCAGTAGCGCGCGAAGGCGACCATCACGCCCATGATCGCCCCCGAGGCGCCGATGATCGCGGCCGCCGAGGTCAGGAGCGAGAACAGCGCCCCGGCGATTCCGCTCACGAAGTAGAGCGCCAGGAACTGACGCCCGCCGAGCCGCTCCTCGACACGCGGACCAAACCAGTAGAGCGCCAGCATGTTGAACAGGATGTGCCAGAACGACCCGTGGAGGAACATGTAGGTGACGATCGTCCACGGGCGGACGAGCACGAGCGCCGGCACGAACGCCAGCGCGATCGTCGTCGACGGGACCGTCTGCTGGAGAAAGAATACGACGACGTTGGCGACGAGCAGTCGCCGCACCCACGGGGTCATCCGTGAAGAGTAGCGTCGTGCAGCCGCCGCTCGCGACTGCCTCTCGGCGTGTCCGGCTGTTCGGAGACCGACCCGCTACCGCCGTCACCACGGAGGCGGCAGCCGATCGCGACTACCGCCTGGCCTTCGCGCCCGAGCCGCTCGACGGCCCCCGCTCCTTGCGCACGCGATCGTCCGGAACGACGCCGAGCGCGGTCGCGAGGTCGATCTGATGGTCCTGCTCCTCGCGCACGATCCCTTTCAGGATCTCGGCCATCGCCACTTCCCCCAACGCCTCGGCCTGACGGATCCGCTCACGATAGTTGCGAATCGTGTCGTCCTCGGCGCGCAGGTCCGCCCACAGCATCCCCTCGTTCTCCTCCGACACCTCGACCGCCGCCGGCTCGTGGACGGGGTAGGCGCCGAGGTAGTCGAGCTGGCGGGACACGGCGAGCGCGTGATTCAGCTCCTGGTGCGCATGCTCGGCGAGCTGATCGGCGATGTTCATGTAGCGCGCCGTATCGAGCGTCTGGCTGAAGATCACGTACTGGATGATCGCCTTGTACTCACGGGCGAGGTCGCCCTGGAGCCCGTCGATGAGCTGTTGGCGGGCGGACGCCTCGTCGGCCCGCGGCTGGTTCGGCATCGGATCCTCGGCGAAAGTGGACGGACGCGCGCTGGTCCCCGACGCAAGAAGAGTGCGGGTCCGCCACTCGGCCGCCCACGCCACGCCGCGCGACCGTCACAAATCGGCCAAGCGCCAGGGCCGTGTGAACAGCTCGACCGGCCGGTGGCCGCCCCAACGCTCGCGGATGTGGAACCCGGGGACGTGGAACGGTGTTTGCCAATCCACGTGGGCTCGACGCCCAGATGTGTCGAACCTCACCGTGACTCATCCCTGTACTCGTCCAATGCTCCGAACTTCAGCGACCGCTCGGGCGACCGGCCGGCGCACCGCACCCTCGCACCATCTCGATCATCCCGAGCTGTTGCTGCTCGACAATGCCGTCGCTCGCCTGACTGAACGCTACATCGTGGCCCGGTCCCTCACCTCGATGCAGCGCGCCGCACTCGAAGCCTACCGCGGCGATGTCGACGTCCTGATCCCGGGTCTCGCCGGACCGGCCCGCGACTACGCCTCACACCTGGCCGACCTGGCCGACGTCGTCCTGCGCGCCGATGCCGACGCGCAGCGGGCCGGCCGCCGGAAGGCAGCCCGCGCGCGCAGCGCCGCCTGAGCGCCGCCCGAGCGCTCACTGAGCGCCGGCGGCGGCCGCGCGACGCCCAGGCGGCGCCCCTACTGGCCCGTCGCGCTCGTCCCCGTCCCGCGACTCGCACCGCCGTACCACACGCGCCAGACGCGGCCGTGTTGGTCGTCGGTGATGTAGATCGCGCCGTCCGGCCCCTCGGCGAGCCCCGCCGGACGGTGGGCCGCCTGGTCGGGTTGCTTGACCGCACCGGCGAATCCGTCGGCGAAGGTCTCGTGTGCGCTGTCCGGATGTGCGGACCAGGGCACGAAGGTCACGTTGTAGCCGCCTTGCGGGAGCGGAGCGCGGTTCCACGAGCCGTGGAACGCGATGAAGGCGCCACCCCGATACCGGGCCGGGAACTGTGTGCCGGTGTAGAAGAGCAGGTCGTCCGGCGCCCAGTGCGCGGGGTACCACCCGACCGGGGCGCGTTTCGCCGCGCACTGTCCGACGGTCGTCCCGTTGCCACCGTATTCCGGCGCGAGCACGAGCTTGGCCTGGCCGCCGTCGAAGTAGCAGTACGGCCAGCCGTAGTCCCCGCCGTGCACCACGCGCACCAGCTCCTCCGCCGGGAGCTCGGCACCCTGCGCCTGCTGGTAGCGCTTCGGCCAGTTCTCCGCCAACTGGTCGCGGCCGTGCTGGGTCGCGTACAACTGGCCGTCCGCGGGGTTGATCGCGTACCCCTCGGCGTTCCGAAGGCCGGTCGCCCACCGCGCGCTCCGCGAGAACCGTTGGCCGGTCTTCCCGGCGTCGAACTTCCAGATCCCGGCGCGCGTCTCGAGTTCCGTGCAGGGCCGATGGCCGGGCGACCGCAGGGTCCGGTTCCGAAGCTGACACGAGTTCGTGGCCGACCCCATGTCGACGTACAGCGCACCCGAGGAATCGATGATGAAGGGGTGCATGGGATGGTCGCCCGTCATCGGCATGTCGCGCACGATGACTTCCGCCACGGTGTCCGGCGTCAACTCGCCGGGCCGCATCTTGTACCGAACGATCCGCGAGCCATCCTCGGCGTAGAGATAGCCGCCGTGCAGCGCGATGCCCGTGCCCCCGTGCCCGGTGGCCCCTTCCGACGCGGACGATGACCGCGCGGCCGCGGCACCAGGCGCGGGCCCGGGGCCGAAGTGGATCACGATGTCGGCCCCGCCATCACGGTCGGTGTCACGCATCGCCACCAACGACGCGCGCACCGGCTCCGCGCTCGCCTCCGGACCCGATCGCTCTGTCCGTGTGTTGACGTAGACATCGCCGTTGGCGGCCACGGCGATGTGTCGCGCGTGGCCGACGCTGTCGGCGAAGACGCTGGCGCAGAATCCCGCCGGCAGCGTGAGCCCACTCGACGGACAGGCGGCGGCCATCCGGGTGCTGTCGGCAGTTGCGCCCGTCCCCGCGCCGCGACTCCGCCCTCCGCCACAGGCCACCGCCGCCACCGCCGCCGCCAGTCCGAGCACTCCCGCGCGTGCGATCGTTCGACGACTCGACCGGATGTCCGCCGCCGGTGCCGGCGAGAGAATGCGAATGCGTGTTTGCATGGCCGTGAGGGTCAGTGAAGGGAATGGGGAAAGCGCGTGGAGGCACTGCATGAAGGAGTTGCGTGGAGGACCTCGGGAGCGGCCGGCGCGTCGGTCGGGAACGCGCTCAGGAGCCGGCCCGCCGGATCGTGTACAGGGTGATCTGCTGCCGGATGGTGCCTTCGACGAACGGTCGCGTCTCGGTCGCCGCGACTCTCAGACCATCCGCTGCCAGCCCCTCGAGAAACGCAGGGGCCGCGATCCGTCCCGGGTCGGCGATCACCGCTTCGCTCCGCCCGCCTGGGGCGAGCGCGCGGGCCAGCAGCGACGAGATGAGCGGCGCGTACGCATGCTCGTACAGTACGTCGGCGGCCACGATCCGCTCGTAGGACCCGATCTCCGCCGGCAGCGCACGCCAGTCCAGGAGATGGGTCGCCGGTTCGCGCCGCATGGCCGTCCACGCGTTGGCGCGGGTGAATCGGAGCGCGTCCGCGTAGTAGTCGGTCGCCGTCACGTCCCAGCCGGCCCGCATCGCGGCGATCGTCACCAGCCCCAACCCACACCCCAGCTCGAGCAACCGCGGGTGGGGCACGTCGGCGGGCACGCCGCGCTCGAGCAGATAGGGGGCCAGGGTCCGCGCCGACGGCCAGAGGTCGGCCCAGTACGGAAGGCGTTCGTCCCGGACGAAGTCCGCCTCGCTGATCAGGTCATCGGAGTTACGCGGCCGGAGCAGCTCGACCTGCCACTCCCCGACCGCAACGGCGTCGACAGCGGTCGTGAACTCGCGCTCGAGCGCACGGCGGAGCGCTGCGCCCGCTCGCGATCCGACGCCTGGCGATGCCGCCTCATGGCCGTTCGCCTCTGCCATGCGGATCGAGACTCCGAGGAATGTTCGCGCGGACACGCTGCGACTACCGTGCCGCCGCCGACCGGCTCGGCGCCGCCGCGCCGCCGTCCGCCGGCACCCGCCGGCCCGTCGCCGGGTCGCGCAGCCCGTGACGCATCTCGTACCGTGTCAGGATGTAGAGCGACAGGGCGGTGAACGCGCTCAGCGCGACCGCGATCTCGAGCCGTCCGTATCCCACGGCGGCACCGACGATCCCGGTGGCCCAGATCGCTGCTGCCGTCGCCGTGCCGCGCACGTGGTCCGCCTCCTTCACGATCGCGCCGCCGCCGATGAAACCAATGCCGGTGACCAACCCCTGGAGAATGTGGGTCTGCTGGTCCGATCCGAGCCCGAACACCTGCCCGGCGAGCAACACGTAGGCACACGCAGCGGCGGCCACGATCGGAAAGGTCCGAAGTCCTGCGCTCACATCGTCGTGCGCACGCTCGACGCTCACCGGGAAGGTGAGAATCCAGGCGAGGACCACCTTGAGCAACAGCGACAGGAACAGCGGCACGTCGAAGTGAAGGTCCTGCATGAGTGCCTGCATCATCGCTTCCGTCTCCTGGCTAGCCCGCGCCCAGCGCGCGCCGCACCGCCTCGGCCGCGCGCCGGCCGCTCGCGATCGCGCCGTGCACCGTCCCGGTCCGGCCGTCGGGATCGGTGTGCTCTCCCGCGAGGAAGAGTGTATCGTCGATCGGCCGGTTGAGGACGGCCGGCGCGCCGACACCCCCTACGATGCCGTAACTATACGCGCCGCGCGACAGGGGATCGTGCTCCCAATCGTGAGACCACGCCCCGCGGACGAGTCGCTCGATCCGTGACCGGGGGATCCCCACCGCCCGGCTCAGCGCGGCCAGGGCCTGGTCCCGGAGCGCCGCCGGGTCGAGCCGTGCCAGCGTGGCCGCGCGCGGCCCACCCGCCCAGGCCGTCAGCAGCGGGGCCCGGAGCGGATAGGTGGTCCACCAGATCGGGAAGTGCGGATCGTCGGTCGACAGAAAACCGAGCGCATCGGCGTTCGCGCCGCCGTCGCGACTCCGGAGGGTCTCCCAGAAGGGCTCCCCAAAGCCAAGGACCAGCCGGGCGGCGGACCCCATCGCCAGTCCGGCGAGCGCGCGCCGAGTCGGACCGTCCAGCTCCGGGCGGAAGGTGATCGGGCCCGGCGTGCCGTCGGGCGTCGCCGCGAGCACGGCGAGCGGCACGGTCACGATCGCCGCACGTCCCTCGAAGCAGTCGGTGCCGGCACGCGCGGAGACCCGGCCCCGGTGCCACTCGATCTCGTGGACCACGGTGGAGAGGTGGACCGCATCGGCGGGGATCGACTCGGCGAGCGCGCGCACGATCCCGTCATATCCAGCGGCGAAGCGGAACTGCCGGTCCTGGTGGTCGCGTCGCGACGCCTCGACGGCGAGGGCGAGCCACCGCTCACCGACGCGCGCGGGGTCGGCGCCCTCGAATCCCTCGACGTACCGCGTCGCCCGCTGCGCGGCGGCGGCGAGCGACGGGTCCTCGCGCAGGATCTCGCGCAGGAACGCCTCGTACGACCGGTCGGGCGTCCGCTCCGGATCGAGACGTCCCAGCACCTGGCCGGCGATGGACTCGACGTCCGGCTCCCGGTGAAGCGCCCCCTCGACCGCCCGCCACCACTCGCCGGCGACCTCACAGAGCAGGAGTCCGGCATCGTCGGCGATCCGCAGCGTGTCCGGCACGGCGCCGTGGACGAACTCCGCGCCGAGCTCGATCGGGAGTGCGACGCCAGGCTCGCGATGTGTGAAGATGCGGCCGCCCAGGCGCGGCCGGCCTTCCAGTACGACGGCGGCGATCCCCTGGGCGTGGAGCGCGTGGGCGGCCGACAGGCCGGCCGCGCCTCCCCCGATGACGAGGACGTCCACACTCCGGGGCACCGCTCGCTCACTCCCTCGCCTGGCCACGGGCAAAGCTATATGATGTGGGACCGTCGACCAAGCACCGCCCGCCCGCACCGGGACCGGCACCGGCGACGACGGCGCCGGACCGACGCACCACCGTCATCGCACGGCCATCGCAGGACGATCGCAGGACGATCGCACGATCATCGAGGGAGCAATGGCAGCGTCCTCCTTCACCCCCATCCTGACGCCCCGCGGTGCGACGTCCCGAGCGCGGCGTGCAGCACTCGGCCACCCCGCCCGCGCCGGTGCGGTCGCCGGCGTAGTCATCGTCGGCGCTCTCGGGCTGAGTGGCTGCGGCGGGTCGGGTGCAGGCGGTCGTGTCTCGGGCGGCCCCCGCACACCGGTCGCGGCGATCACGATCACGCGCACCGGCGATGCCCGGGCCGACGCGACCTCTTACCTCCGGCAGCTCTGCCCAAAGCCGATCGGCGGTACGCTCAACTTCATGGTGTGGGAGGGATACACCGACACGCTGTTCGCGGCGCCGTTCGAGCGCGCCTGCGGCGTGAAGATCAACGCCACGTACATGGGATCGAGCGACGATCTGGTGGCCAAGCTGCGGGCCGGCGGTGCGCAGACGATCGATCTCATCTCTCCCTCCAGCGACGCGATCACCGAGATCATCCAGGCCGGCCTGGCCGCTCCGCTCGACACGGCGCGCATCCCGAGCTTCGGCACGCTCATGCCCGGTTTCCGGGCCCTGCCGGTGGCGCGCCGCGGCGGACGTGTGTACGGCGAGCCCTGGGCCTACGGTCCCAACCCGCTCATCTTCGACTCGGCCACGGTGCTGCCGCGACCGACCTCCTGGGCGGTGTTGTGGGATCCGCGCTATCGCGGAAAGGTGTCGGTGCAGGATGACATCGCCACGCTCTACATGGTCGCGCAGTACCTCGGCCTCGATGATCCGCGCGACCCGTCGAAGTTGTACAACCTGTCGGACGCGGACCTCGCGCGCGTCAAGACCAAAGCGCTCGAGCTGCGACCACAGGTCCGCAAGTACTGGCAGACGGCGGGCGACCTCACGCAGCTCTTCGAGAGCAAGGAGGTCGAGCTCGGCGAAGGATGGCCGCTCATGACGCACCAACTCCGGCTGGCGAGCTATCCGGCCGCCGAGGTGATCCCGCGCGAGGGGACGACGGCGTGGGCCGATCATTGGGTCCTCACGACGGGCGCGCAGAACCTCGACGCCGCGTACGCCTGGCTCGAGTACGCGGCCCAGCCCTTCACGCAGAAGCTGCTCGCCGACGTGACCGGCTACATCGTCGCCAACCCCGCCGCCCGCTCCTACATGACCCCGGCCCAGGCCGCCGGTCAGCACGACATCGCCGAGTACGGCGCACACGTGAACTTCTGGCAATGGGGAAACCGGCGCGACAAGTATCAGGAGATCTGGAACGCGGTCAAGGCCGCCCGATGATCGCGGCGCCGCCCGGCGATGACGGACGACGCGGATCGTAGCGCCGGCCCGCTCGCCGGGCACGACCGCCCCATCGTCGAGCTTCGCGGACTCACCAAGCGCTTCGGGGCGGTCGTCGCGCTCGACGCGATCTCGCTCGCCGTCCGCGCGGGTGAGTTTCTCACCCTGCTGGGTGCCTCCGGCTCCGGCAAGACGACGACCCTCCGGCTCATCGCGGGGTTCGATGTCGCCACGGCCGGGCAGATTCTCATGGACGGGGTGGACGTCGCCGCCCTCCCGCCCTTCAAGCGCCCGGTCAACACGGTCTTCCAGCAGTACGCGCTCTTCCCGCACATGAGCGTGCGCGACAACGTCGCCTACGGCCTCCGGATGCGCCGCGTGCGCGCGGCCGATGTGACGACGCGCGTCGCCGACGCGCTCGACCTCGTGCAGCTCGGCGCATTGGGCGACCGCGCGCCGCGGCAGCTGTCGGGTGGCCAGCAGCAGCGGGTCGCGCTGGCGCGCGCGATCGTGAACCGGCCACGGGTGCTGCTGCTCGACGAGCCACTCGGCGCGCTCGACCTCAAGCTCCGACGCGCCATGCAGCTCGAGCTCAAGCGCCTCCAGACACAGCTCGGCATCACGTTCATCTACGTGACGCACGACCAGGAAGAGGCCCTCACGATGTCGGACCGCATCGCGCTCATGCGCAACGGGCGGATCGAGCAGCTCGGGTCGCCGACCGACCTCTACGACCGGCCGCGGTCCCGCTACGTCGCCGATTTCATCGGCGAGACGAATCTCCTGCGTGCCGTCGTCGCCGGGACAGGCGCCGCACCCGGGCTCATCCGGGTCGAGGTCGCCGGCGGGGCGACGCTCGATGTCGCCATGCCGCACGATGCCGCCTGGTTGGCCCGGGCCGGCACCGAGACGTGGGTGTCGATCCGCCCGGAAGCGATGACCGTCTGCGCCGACGGCCACCCGACCGGAACGCCGACACCCGGGGGCGCGAGACCCGGCGGGCAGGTGGTTCTCGCCGGCACGGTGACCGCCGCGGTGTACGCCGGGTCGATCGTCAAGGTGCACGTCGCGCTCGCCGGCGATGCGTCGGTCGTCGCCCATCATACGCCGGCCACGGCCCCTACCCCCGCGCCCGGAAGCGCCGTCCGGGTCATGGCGTCGGCCGATCGCGCCATGCTCGTCGGAGCCTGAGTGAGCGGCGTGGCGCCGGCGCTCGGCGCCCCCCCGCCGTCCGATGCGGGCGGCGCGGGCGGCGCGGGCGGGGCGGGCGGCGAGCCGCGCGATCCGGCACACCGTGCCCGGCCCGCCACGCGGCTCGATCGGCTGCGCGCGCGACGGGGGTGGCGCACACTGCTCGGCAGCGTCGTCCCCGTCTCCTGGGCAGTGACGCTCCTCCTCGTGCCCTACGTGCTCCTGCTCGCCCAGTCCTTCTGGCGCCTGCGCGACGGCGTCATCACGCACGAGCTCACGACCGAGAACTACCGCCGACTCTTCGGCACGCCCCTGTACCCGGCCACCATCCTCTACTCGGCCGGTGTCGCGTTGCGCGTGACCGTGATCTCGCTCGCCCTCTCCTATCCGCTCGCCTACGTCCTGGCGTTCAAGGTCCGACGCCATCGCACGCTCATGTACATGGCCGTCATCATCCCGCTCTGGGTCAGTTATCTGGTGCGGGCCTACGCCTGGAAGATCATCCTGGGGCAGGATGGCATCCTCAACGGGCTGCTCCTGTCCGTTGGGCTCATCCGCGCGCCGCTCACCGTGCTCCTGTACAGCACGGCCGCCGTCGTGGTCGCCCTGACACACATCTACACGCCGTTCACGCTGATGCCGATCTACGCCGTGCTCGACGCCATCCCGGTGTCGCTCAGGGAGGCGAGCCAGGACCTCTACGCGGGCCGCTGGCGCACGTGGCTCCACGTCACGCTGCCGCTCTCCCTGCCCGGTGTCGTCGCCGGGTGCACGTTCGCCTTCGTGCTCAGCATGGGCGACTTCCTGGCGCCGCAGCTGCTCGGGGGGAACGACAGTGCGCTCATGGTCTCGAACCTCGTCTGGAGCCTGTTCGGGGTCGCCTTCAACTGGCCGCTCGGCGCGGCGGTCTCGGTCGTGATGCTCGCCCTGACCCTGGCGTTGCTGGCGGTGGCCGGCGCGGTCGAGGCTCGAGGGCGGTACGGACAGGTCGCGACCGGCGCGGTGGCGGAGTATGCGGGCCCGATTTGACCCGCTGACGGCGGCACTCTGGACGGCGGCGGCCGCCGTCTTCTGCTTCATCTATGCACCGCTCGCCGTCGTCGTCCTCTACTCGGTGCACGACGCCGCGATCATCGCCTGGCCCCTGCGCCTCGGCACCCTGCGGTGGTACGGTGTGCTGGCGCACGACCGGGCGATGATCGACGCCGCGGTCGCGAGCCTCAAGCTCGCCGTGCTGGCAGTGGTGATCGCGCTCGGCGTCGGCGTGCCGGGGGCGTTCGTGCTCGACCGCTTCGACTTCCCGGGCAAGGCGGCGTTCCGCCGTCTGGTGCTCCTGCCGCTCATCCTGCCGGGCATCATCACCGGTGTCTCGCTGCTCAGCTTCTTCTCGTTCGTGGGCCTCAGCTTGTCGAGCGGCTTCCCGCTCATCCCAGGCTGGCCGGTCGTGCTCGGGCACGGCGCGGCGCTCACATCCGTGGTCGTGACCCAGGTCTTCGCGCGGCTCCAGCGCTTCGACCGCGCGCTCGAGGAGGCGAGCGCCGACCTCTACGCGAACGAATGGCGCACCTTCTGGCGTGTGACATTGCCGGGGATCCGGCCGGCCGTGCTCGGGGCGGCCCTCCTCGTCTTCACGTTGAGTCTGGATGAGATTGCCGTCACGTTCTTTCTGATCGGGCGCCAGAACACGCTGCCCCTCCAGATCTGGGGGCTCCTCCGCCGCGGCATCACGCCGGAGGTCAATGCTGTGGCGACGGTCATTTTCGCGCTCTCGCTCTTGACGATCGTGCTCTGGTCGCGGATGATGCGAGACGAGATCTGAGCGACCAACCGGGCGGCGCGCGCGTCGCCCTTACGACGACCGAGAGGTTCGACGTGGCGACGATCGCGCAGCACGACCAGACCGGCCGCCGGGAGTCCGGTGCGGCGCCGCAGCGCTTCCAGATGTACATCGGCGGGCAGTTCGTCGACGCGGCGGGCGGGGGGACGTTCGATGTGTTCGACCCGGCGACGGAGCAGGTGATGGCGACCTGTCCGGCCGGGACGGCCGCGGACGTCGATCGCGCCGCACGGGCCGCGCACCGGGCGTTCTACGAGGTGTGGCGGGGCACGAGCGCGCAGGAGCGCGGCCGAGTGCTCTTCCGGCTCGCCGAGCGGGTGCGCGCGCGGCGCGCGGAGCTGGCCGAGCTCGAGACCCGGAACTCGGGCAAGCCGATCGCCGAAGCCGAGTTCGACATGGACGACACGGCCACCTGCTTCGAGTACTATGCCGGCCTGGCGACGAAGATCAACGGCGACGTGCTGCCGGTCCCGGTACCCGCGGTCGCGCTCGCCATGCGCGAGCCGATGGGTGTGGCGGGGCAGATCATCCCGTGGAACTATCCGCTGCTCATGGCGGCCTGGAAGCTGGGGCCGGCGCTCGCCGCCGGATGCACGGTAGTGCTCAAGCCGGCCGAGCAGACGCCGCTCTCGGTCCTGCGCCTCGCGTCGGATTTCGAGGCGGTCGGGCTCCCGCCGGGTGTGGTGAACATCGTGACCGGTGACGGCCCGAGTGCCGGCGCACCGCTGGTCGCGCACCCGATGGTCCGGAAGATCGCCTTCACGGGAAGCGCCGATGTCGGCCGCCAGATCATGCGGAACGCCGCCGATCAGCTCAAGCGTGTCTCGCTCGAGCTGGGCGGCAAGTCGCCGAACATCTTCTTCAGCGATGCCGATTTCGAGAGCGCGATCGACGGCGCGCTCTTCGGTGTCTTCATCAATCAGGGAGAGGTCTGCTCGGCCGGCAGCCGGGTGCTGGTGCAGCGGGACATCTACAAGAAGTTCGTCGACGCGGCCGCGGCCAAGGCGAAGACGATCCGCGTCGGCAGCGGGCTCGACCGAGCGAACAAGATGGGGCCGCTCGTGAGCGCCGAGCAGCGCGACCGGGTCGTGCAGTACCTCCGGGTCGGCGCGCGCGAGGGGAAAGTCGCGGCCGGCGGCGGCGTGCCCGCCTCGCACACCAGAGGGTGGTTCGTCGAGCCGACGATCTTCTACGATGTCGACAACGGTGCCCGGATCGCGCAGGAGGAGATCTTCGGACCGGTGATGAGCGTCATCCCGTTCACCGACGAGGCCGACGCGATCCGGATCGCGAACGCCACGCAGTACGGCCTCGCGGCCGCGGTGTGGACGCGCGACATCTTCAAGGCCTTTCGGGTCGTGCGTGAGCTCGAGGCGGGGATCGTGTGGGTCAACCACATGCAGCCGACCATGGTCGAGGCGCCATGGGGCGGCTACAAGGCATCGGGCTTCGGCCGCGAGCTCGGGCGCTGGGGGGTCGAGGAGTACCTCGAGACCAAGCAGGTGTTCATCAACCTCGACGAGAAGCCGATCGGCTGGTACTGACGGCTTGCCGTCCGGTGCACGGCGAGGTATGCTAGCGCGTCTGCACTAGTCACCACTTACACGCCGGCCGTGGCCCGAGCGGGGCCGCACGTCGTGACTTGGCAGCGGCATTCCGGATCGATGCCGCCCGGGTCTCGCGCGACCGGAGTGGGAGCGCGATAAGGGCTGCTGCGAGTGCGGAGGCCGAATCCCTCCGCGGCCGGCGGCGACTCCCATCTCGACGGCAGAATCGACAAGCCGTGGTCGGCCCGACGCCGGCCCGCGCCTCCGGTGCGCGGGCGGACGCGTGTGCGCACGCGTGTGGGCACCCGTGTGCGCGCCGACCATCTTCCCACTGCGAGCCTGTGCGCCCGATCGTCATCGCGCGCCCCGGCGCGTGCATTCGGACGCGAATCACTGGTACCGACGAGGCCGAGGCGATGAACACTCGAGATCGGAGTGACGATCGGGACGCAGCGCACGACGTGAATGGACCGGACGCGGCGCACGGTGGGGGCGCCGCCCACGAGTCGGAGGGAGATTACAGCCGAGCCGAGGACCGTGAGCTGGGAATGGATCGGGCGATCACGCGCCGCGACTTCCTGAACGGCGTGGCGATCGGCGTCGGTAGCGTCGTCGCCGGCGGATGGCTCGGCGGCATTCCCGGACTTCCGCCCTGGGCCGGGGGCGGGTCCGTGCTCCCGGGCCCGCAGGACGAGCCCGGATATTATCCGCCGGCGCGCACCGGGATGCGGGGCAGTCACCCGGGCTCGTACGAAGTCGCGCACGCCGTCCGGGACGGCACCTTCTGGAAGACGGCCGGACGGCCGATCGCGACCGGGGAGAGCTACGACCTCGTGATCGTCGGCGGAGGCATCAGCGGGCTCGCGGCCGCCCACTTCTATCGGACGCGGAACCCCTCGGCGCGGATCCTCATCCTCGACAACCACGACGATTTCGGCGGACACGCCAAGCGCAACGAGTTCCGGCCACGCGGCCGGCTGCTCCTGACGAATGGCGGGACGCTGTCGATCGAGTCGCCGTTCAACTACTCCAGGGAGGCCAAGGGCCTGATGGACGCGCTGGGCATCGACCCGCCGGCGCTCCAGAAGCGATGCGCGCGGCCGGCGCTCTATCGCGGGCTCGCGTCGGCGGTCTTCTTCGACCGGGAGACCTTCGGCACCGATCGGTTGGCGATCGGGCAGCCGAGGCGGCGCGAGGACACGGAGGAGAGTGGGCCGACGGCGGCCGAGTGGGCGGCGTTCCTCGCCCGCACGCCACTCTCCGAGGCGGCGCGGCGCGACATCGTGCGCATCGAGACCGCCAGGACCGACTACATGCCCGGCCTCACCTCCGACCAGAAGAAGGACCGTCTCTGGCGGATGAGCTACAAGGATTACCTGCTCAAGGTCGTGAAGGCCGATCCCGGCGTGATCCCGTTCTATCAGACCGACACGCACGGGCTGTACGGCATCGGCATCGACGCCGTGCCGGCGCAGGATTGCTGGGCGATCGGGTTCCCCGGCTTTCAGGGGCTGGATCTTCAGTGGAGCCCGAACGGCGGGCGGCTGAGCTACACCGCGCGGGGGCCGGTCACACCTGGCAAGGAGCCGTACTACTTCCACTTTCCTGACGGGAATGCGTCGATCGCGCGGCTGCTGGTCCGGAACCTCGTTCCGCAGGCAGTGCCCGGGCACTCGGTCGAGGACGTCGTGACCTCGCGCGTCGACTACGGCCGGCTCGATCGCGCCGCGAACGCCGTGCGCATCCGGCTCAACAGCACGGCGCTCCGCGTGCGACACATGGGGGATCCGGGCTCCGCGCGTGAGGTCGAGGTGACATACGGCACGAGTGGTCGGGTGCCCGCCGAGGCCAGGGCGTACACCGTGCGCGGGAAGGGTGTCGTCCTCGCGTGCTGGAACATGATGATCCCGTACATCTGCGACGAGCTGCCCGCCAAGCAGAAGGAGGCGCTGCGCTATGGCGTCAAAGTGCCCCTCGTGTACACGGCGGTGGCGCTACGCAACCGGCGCGCGTTCCACACGCTCGGCGTCCGTCACGTCGCCTCACCGGGGATGTATCACAGCTCGCTCGGCCTGGACACGCCGATCAGCATCGGTGACTACGCCTTCCCGGGGACCCCTGACGATCCGGTCGTCGTGCGGATGGAGCGCACGCCCTGCAAGCCGGGCCTCTCGGCGCGCGACCAGCAGCGCGCGGGCCATTACGATCTCCTGGCGACCTCGTTCGAGACCTTCGAGCGCAAGATCCGCGATCAACTCGCCCGCGTGCTTGGCGCCGGCGGATTCGACCCGGCGCGCGACATCGAGGCGATCACCGTCAACCGGTGGCCGCACGGGTATGCGTACGAGTACAACCCGCTGTGGGATCCGGAGTGGGCGCCGGGCCAGGCCCCCAACGAGATCGCGCGCCGCCAGCACGGCCGCATCACCATCGCCTGCGAGGACGCCGCCGCCGCCTCGTACACCGACCAGGCGATGAACGAAGGCTTCCGCGCGGTCCAAGAGCTCCTGTCCATGGCCTGACCCCGCGGACCGGTGGTCCCACGCCCGTCGTTGCCGTTCCCGGTGCAGGCGGGGCATCGGTGCGGGATGCGGGTCGCGGGCGGCATGAATGCCGCCCCTACGGGGCGCGCACGTCGCCCTGCGCGCACGGCGACACCGTCACCCCACCCGGCGCCCACGCGCCCACGCGCCGCCATTCCACGCCGGTCGTTGCCGTTCCCGGTGCAGGCGGGGCATCGGTGCGGGATGCGAATCGCGGGCGGCATGAATGCCGCCCCGGCGCGGGCCCGCGGAAGGACGGATCACCCGCCGAGCGCGGCGCTCACGTACTTCGTTTCCAGGAACGCATCCATCCCTTCGACGCCACCCTCGCGCCCGAGGCCGGACTCCTTGAGCCCACCGAACGGCGCCTGCGCCGTCGACGGCAGCGGATCGTTCAGCCCCACGATCCCATAGTCCAGCCGCTCCGTCACCCGCCAGGCGCGTGAGAGATCGTTCGTGTAGAGGTACGCCGCGAGCCCGTGCGGCCCGGCGTTCGCGCGCTCGAGCACCTCCTCCTCCGACTCGAACGTCGATACCGGCGCGACCGGCCCGAACGTCTCCTCGCGCATGATCCGCATCGTGTCGGTCGCGCCGGTCAGGACCGTCGGCTCGAAGAAGTGTCCCGCGCCCAGATGCGTGGGCCGGCTGCCGCCGACGACCGCGCGCGCCCCCGCGCCGACCGCGTCGGCGACGTGGTCCTCGACCTTGGCCACCGCACGCGCGTCGATCAGCGGCCCGATCTGCACCCCCTCGGCCATCCCGTCGCCGACGCGGAGCGCGCGGACGAGCGGGACCAGCGCCTCGAGGAACGCCCCGGCGACCGAGCGGTGGACGTACAGCCGGTTGGCGCAGACACAGGTCTGCCCCGCATTGCGGAACTTGGACACCATGGCTCCGCGCACGGCGGCCGCGATGTCAGCGTCGGGAAAGACAATGAACGGGGCGTGCCCACCGAGCTCGAGCGAGACACGCTTGACCGACGCCGCCGCCTCGCGGGCGAGATACTTCCCGACTTCGGTCGACCCCGTGAACGTGATCTTCCGCACGGCCGGGTGCTCGAGCAGCGCTCTCCCGGCGGACGCCGGGTCGCTCGTCGGCACGACATTGAGCACGCCGGCGGGAAGCCCGGCCTCGGCGAGGATCGCGGCGATCCGGAGCGCGGTGAGCGGCGTCTGCTCGGCCGGCTTGAGTACCACCGTGCATCCGGCCGCGAGCGCCGGGCCGACCTTCCGCGTGATCATCGCGGCCGGGAAGTTCCACGGCGTGATGGCAGCCACGACGCCGACCGGCTGCCGTAGCACCAGCAGCCGCTTGCTCGCACTCGAGGCCGGGATCACGCGCCCGTACACACGCTCGGCCTCGCCGGCGAACCAGCCCAGGAAGCTGGCCGCGTAGCCGATCTCCCCCTGCGCCTCGGCGAGCGGCTTCCCGCCCTCGAGCGTGAGCGTGCGCGCGAGCGCGCCGGCGCGCTCCAGCATGAGCGACTCGGCCCGCCGGAGGACGCGTGCGCGTTCCGGCGCGGGCGTCGCCGCCCAGGCGCCCAGGGCGCGGCTTGCCACATCTGCGGCGCGCCGCACGTCCTCGCCCGCCGCGTCGGCGACGGCGGCGACCGCCTCGAGTGTGGCCGGGTTGCGGACGACGAACGTTCGAGCGGCCGCGCGCCACTCGCCGCCGATCCACAGGTGCTCGGTCGGTGGCTGCCCGTCGCCGGAACCTGGGGCCGGTGACCGCGGGACCACGGTGCGCTCGGTGTCGAGCCTGGACATGGTCGGAACACTCCGGTGTGCGCGTGGTGACGCGTGCTTGGGCGTGCTTGGGCGTGCGTACGCGTGCCGACACGTCGGTGACGCCTGGCTGACGCGAGGTGACACGTGGACACGCTCGGACCCGGATCAAGATTCGCGGCGACGCGCGGTCACACGTGTTGACACGAAAATACACCGCCGGTACATTCGCGCCCACCAGGCCGGGGCCTACGACGGGTTCCGGGGAGGAGATACTCGCTGTCATCGCCAACGTTCGCGGCGCGACGCCTAGTCGCGCCCCCGCCATCGCGGAGCCGCGCGGTGGCGCCGCGATGACAGTCTAGGCCAGCGACCGGCCCGCCAGTACGCCGCTCTCGCACCACCGTCGTCCTCCGGTCCGCGCCTGCCCGTGTGCTCGGCGCGGACGCGCGTTGCCCCCTCTCGCCCGAGGCCATCGTGCAATCCATTCGATGTCAGATGTGGGCCGCCGGCGGCGTGCTCGTCGCGGCCGCGCTGTGGCTCACCCCGCCGCCCTGCGCCCAGGCGCAGGGCGCACCGGCCGCGCCGCCCGGTGGTGCCGTCCTGACCGGCCACGTCCTCGGCCCGGCCAGCACGCCCCTGAGCGGCGCCACGGTTGCCATCTCCGCCCTCCATCTCGGCGCCTCCACCGACGCGGCCGGCCGCTACGCCTTCGCGGTCCCGGCATCGCTCATGGGACAAACGGTCGCCCTGACGGCGCGCGAGATCGGCTACAAGGAGGTGACGGACTCGATCGCGCTCCAGCCCGGCTCGGTCACGCACGACTTCACGCTCGAGATCAGCCCGCTCAAGCTCAACGAAGTCGTCGTCACCGGCGAGGGCACGACCGCCCGCGCCGGCCAGCTCGCGGTGGCGCGCGCGAACGTCTCCGACTCCGCGATCCAGCGGTCGTTCGAGCCGAACATCACGACCGCACTCGCCGCCAAGGCGCCCGGCGTGCAGATCACATCGACCGCCGGTGACCCGGGCGCATCGACGAAGATCATCATCCGGGGGATCAACACGCTGGGCGGCGGGGGCGGGAGTGCCGCGCAGCCACTCTTCGTGGTCGACGGTGTGCCGGTCGACAACTCGGCGGCGACGCCCTCCTTCCTCGATCCGCAGGCGTCCGCCGAAGGGGGCGCCGCGTCACCGAACCGCGCGATCGACATCAATCCCGATGACATCGCGAGCGTCGAGGTGCTCAAGGGAGCGGCGGCCGGATCGATCTACGGCGCGCGGGCGGGGCAGGGCGTCGTGCTCATCACGACCAAACATGGCCAGGCCGGACAGACTCGCTACTCACTCAACAGCTCCTACTCCACGGACGTGCCGCGGCAGTTCCCGGGCTACCAGATGCTGTATGGGCAGGGCTCGGGCGGGACCGCCGACCCCTGCGCGCTCGGCCAGCAGGGACAGGACTGCTACGCGACGAGCAACACCTGGGGGCCGCGCCTCGGTGCCGGCGTCAAGGTGTACGATCACCCCTCCGAGGCGTTCGCGCAGGGCAACACGATCAACAACACGCTGAGCGCGTCGGGCGGCACCGAGCGGACACAGTTCTACATCTCCGGCTCCTACCTGGACCAGAAGGGCAGTGTCGTCGGCCCGAACGACTACCTCAAGCGCTCGTCGGTGCGGCTCAGTGCCGACCACCAGCTCCTCCCCAAATTGCGCATCGGCGGGAATGTCACGGTCGTGGAGACGAATCAGGGCGGAGTGCAGAAGGGATTCAACTTCAGCAGCATCACGTGGACGTCCGACCTGACCCCGCCCGACTTCAACAACCACCCCTTCCTCGACCCGACGGCGCACCTCCAGCGGTCGTACCGCTATCCCTTCCCGTCCACCGCCTCGGCCGACAACACGCGCGGCTTCGACAATCCGTTCTGGTCGGCCTACACGGCGCAGAGCACGAGCAACGATCCGCGCACCTTCGGCGACGTGCACGCGCAGTACGATCCGCTCGCCTGGCTCAAGGTGACGTACTCCCTGGGTGCCGACAACTCGACGGACGGGCGGCTCCAGGGGCAGGGGCAGGGAAACTCCAACAGTCTCTTCCCCGGCGGCCAGGTGATCACCTACACCCAGCACCACAACGAGATCAACCAGGACATCGTCGCGACGGCCACCATGTCGCGGGGCGACAATCTCGACAACAGCCTCTCACTCGGCAACAACCTCGACTCGCGCAACATCTTCAACGACGGCCAGGTCGGCGACGTCCTGCTCACGCCAGGACTCTACTCGATCAACAACGTGCTCTCGACCCGCCCCCCGTACTCCGTCGAGCAGCACATCCGCGTCCTCGGCTACTTCGCGCAGGATCGTCTCGATCTCTTCCAGCAACTCTATCTCCAGGGCGGCATCCGCTACGACGGCGCGTCGACCTACTCTCAGGGGAATCTCTGGGCCTGGTTCCCGAGCGCGAGCGCCGCGTGGGAGTTCACGAAGGCGACGGGGCCGGTCGGGCCGATCTCGTATGGCAAGCTACGGCTCGCCTATGGGCAGGTCGGCACGGAGCCCACGCCCTACCTGTACCAGGCGATCTTCTCCCCGACGCGGACCTTCACCAACGGCTACGGCGGCCTCTTCGTCTCACCACAGGGATTGGGCGGCATTGCCACGCCGACGACCGCGCCGGCGGTCAATTTGCGTCCCGAACGCACAGGCGAAACCGAGGGTGGGTTCGACCTCGCCCTCTTCCAGAACCTGGCCGACCTCAACTTCACGCTCTATCGGCGCCTCTCGACTGACGTGATCCTGGCCACCCCGCTCGCCGCATCGAGCGGGTACACGCTGCGCTTCGCCAACGGCGCGTCGATCCAGAACCAGGGCGGCGAGCTGGGGATCAACATCCGCCCGATCACCACCCGAGACCTGGCCTGGTCGGTCGGGTTCCAGGGCAGCATCAATCACAACCGGGTGAACTCGCTACTGGGCGCCCCGTTCGTGTCGTACGGCGGCTCGGGTGGGTTCGGCGTCGTCTTCGCGCAGGTCGGGAACTCGGTCGATGCCTTCCGTGACTACGACTACGTCCGCTGTGGTCGCGGGGTCACGCTCGTGCAGGGCGGCACGCCCTACAGTGTCGACGCGCACTGCACGACGGCGCAGCGGCGGCAGCACGCGTTGTTCATCAACGATGGGACCCTCGTCAATACGGCCGGCGATCCCGGCGACGGCCCGGGGTTCCCGCTGCTCGATCCGACGCAACGCATCATCGGCAACCCGGACCCGAAGTGGACCGCGGGGATCTCGTCCGAGCTCCGCTTCAAGCAGGTGACGGTGAGCGCGCTGGTCCACATCCGGCGCGGTGGCCTGGTCTGGAATGGCACGCGCCAGGTCATGAACTTCTACGGCACGGGACTCGAGACGGGCCGCCGCGGACAGGCGGTGGTCTTCGGCACGAACTACCTACCCGGCGTGGGCAGCCAGAAGGGCCCCGTCGCCGGGCCGGGCGCTGGCATGACGGCCACCCTCGACCAGAATTGGTTCCAGAGCTACGACGGCGGCATCAACCCGGCGCCGATCGGCGCTCCGTTCTACGAGGACGGGAGCTTCACCAAGCTGCGCGAGCTGGCGGTCGCCTACACGTTCACCGGGGCCGCGATCACGCGGCTGGGACTCGCGTCGGCGACACTCCGCCTCGCGGGCCGCAACCTCTTCGTCTGGACCCGCTATTCGGGATCCGATCCGGAGGTCAACGCCGTCGGATCGGAGACGGGAGCCAACGGGGTCGACTACTTCGGCGATCCGCAGACCCGCTCGTTCGTCATCTCCGTCCAACTCAACCGGTGAGGCGACCCATGCTCTCTCTCAGGCTTCGCCCGGTGAGCGGACGGTGTGCCGCGGTCGCCGGCGCCTTGGGGCTCGCGGTCGGACTGGCCGCGTGCAGCGATTTCCTGACGTCGACCAAATCCCGCAGCGATCCGAGCAATCCGCAAAGTGCCGCACCGAGCAATCTCTTCACGAGCATCCAGCTCAATGTCACCGCCCGGCAGACCGACGTGATCGCGCAGTCGATCTGCATCTGGCTCCAGCAGTGCGCCGGCGAGGTGCAGCCCTATTCCGCGATCGGCACGTACTCCATCGCTGACGATCAGTACTATGGCCCCTGGTCGGAATACTTCGGCGGCGGCGGCCTCCTCGACCTCCACACGCTCGAGCGCCTCACGAGCGCGATCCACGATTCGACGTATCTGGGGCAGGCCTACGTGCTCGAGGCCCTGCTCATGGGGGAGGCGGCCGACCTCTGGGGTGACATCCCGTACTCCCAGGCGGCGCAGACCCTCAAGTACCCGCATCCCAAGCTCGACCCACAGCAGGCGGTCTTCGACAGCCTCGAGACGCTCCTGCGGACGGCGGCGGTGCTCCTCCAGGCGACCGGGCCGAGCAACCAGGGCGCTCTCAGTCTCGATGCCGCGTACGGCGCGCTGGGGCTCCCCGCCCAGCGGGCGGCGTGGGCGGCGCTCGCGAACACGCTCCGGGCCCGGTACTTCCTCCACATGGCCAAGAAGCTCGGGCCGGCGATGTACGATTCCGCGCTCGCCGCCGCGCAGACCGGGATCGCGTCCGATGCCGGGAACTTCGTCTCGGCCAATCAGAACACCGCGTTCCAGGCGAACCTCTGGTTCCAGGTCATGACGGTCTACGCCGGCAACGTCGTGGCCGGTGGCGCGTTCGTGAACGCCCTCAAGGCGGCGTCCGACCCGCGGCTCCAGGCGTACTTCTCGCCGGCCGACACCCTGGGCGACTTCGTCGGGGCGGACCCGGGCCAGTTCGCCGGCCCCTACTCGTCGCTCAACCCGGCGCGCGCCGCTCAGGGCTTCCTCCAGCCGCTCGTCACCTTCGAGGAGAACCAGCTCATCATCGCGGAAGCGGCGCTCCAGACCGGTCAGCCGGCGCTCGCCCTCACGGCGCTCAACGCCGAACGGACCGCGCAAGGGGTGCCTACGTTCGGTTCGGCGACGCTCCAGAACGTCATGACCGAGAAGTACACGGTACTCTTCCAGAACGTGGAGATCTGGAGCGACTGGCGGCGAACCGGGATCCCGGCGCTGGTCCCGTACAACGGTGGGAACATCCCGAGGCGGCTGACCTACCCCCTGAGCGAGCGTTCAGCCAACCCCAGCGTCCCCGATCCGGGCCCTTCGCGGAACTGGAACGACCCGTGAGGACCCGAGAGATAGCGAGCTGAACAGTAGTTTCCCGCTCCGCCCGCTACATGTCGACACGACCCGACCGCTCCGCGGTCGGGTCGTGTCCGTGTCGAGCCAGATGATTTCCCTGGTTCCCGTCCTGTCCTGGTGCGCTCCGGGCACGTGGTTCGCCCGTTCGGTGTACAACATCCATAGCCAGGTGTGGTCGGAGGGCCGAGCCGGGGGAACTTATCGGGCACGAACGCACTATCTACGGCGTATGGAGAGCGGGACTGGTAACATGTTGATCATGCAGCAGATTGGGTTGGCGCTGACGTTGTCCCCGCGGTGCGGGGCCGCGATTCAGCGGGCTGTGGCGTCCGCCGGCTTCGGCGGCGATGGCGGCGGCCTGCGGATCTCGGCTCATCACGGCCGGAAGGGGACCCAGTACCGCTTTGCGGTCGAGGCACAGCCATCCGAATCCGACTACGTGATCGAGCAACATGGAGGCCGGGTCTACATCGACCCGTTCTCGGCACAGCACCTCGACGGGGGATCAGTCGATTACGTGGCGGCGGGCGAGGAGTACGTGTTTGCGCTCACCCCGCCACGGCTCGCCAGCCGGCGCGAACCGAAACTCGTGGCGTAACTGCGAGAGCAGGAGCGGGCCGATCGGACCGGCGGGCGGCTGCTCTCGGGGGCCGCCCGCCGCGTTGTCGCCCACTGAAGGTCATCGCAGAGAGAGAGGAGAAGGAGTGAGCAATATGAAGGGGTCGACCAAGGGCCGCCGGGGTGGTGCGGGCGGAGTGAGCGGGGGCGGCGGGCGGCGCGCGCGAGGCGGTGCGCAGCCGCCGATCGCCGCGCCCGAGGGGCAGGAGCTCCTGGATCTGTACATTGCGGAGCTCGGCCGGATGCCGGTGCTCTCGGCGGGCGCGCAGAAGGATCTCGCGCGGCGGATGCGCAACACGGCGGTCCCGGCGCGGGAGCGCGCGAGCGCGCGCGCGGAGCTCATCAACGCGAACCTCCGCTTCGCCTTCTCGATCGCCAAGAAGTATCAGCATCGTGGGCTCCCGCTCGAGGACCTGGTCGGCGAGGCCAATGCGGGGCTCTGCCGTGCGGCGGACAAGTACGACCCCGACGTCGGCGTGAACTTCATCAGCTACGCCGTCTGGTGGATCCGGCAGGCGCTCCACGCCTCGATCACGACCAAGGGCCGCTCCGTCCGGTTGCCACTGGGTCGCGCGGGTGACCTCTCCAAGGTGGTCAAGGCGCAGGCGGCGCTCCGGACGGCGCTGCGGCGGGAGCCGACGAACGCCGAGATCGGGTCCGCGTGCAACCTGAGCGCCGAGATCGTCGAAAGCCTGCTCGGGCTCGTACAGCCGGAGCGGTCGCTCGATGATCCGCTCGACGGGTCAAACGGAGGCGACGGCCGCTCACGGACGCTCGCGAGCGTGATCCGGGCCGAGGACGACGATGGTGGCGATGAGCGGCTGCCGGGCACGCTCGAGGAAGAGTCACGCCGCGAGGCCGTCCGCCGCGCGCTGGCGCCGCTGCCGCCACGTGATCGCAAGGTGTTGATCCTGTACTACGGACTCGATTCGGGCGAGCCGAAGACGCTCGATGAGATCGGCCGGATGCTCGGTGTCACGCGGGAGCGTGTGCGCCAGCTTCGGGATCGTGCCCTGGCCGCGCTCCGCGACGGCGGTGCGGCCGAGGTCCTCCGCGACTGGGCGGCGTAGCCGCGAGAAGGGAGAGAGAGAAAGAAGAGTCAAACGGCAGCGAGGGCCAGCGTTCAGTGGACTGAAGCTGGCCCTCGTGGCGTTTCGTCTCCTGTCTCCTCTCCGTTCCGCTACTCTCTACCGCGCTCAGGCCGACGGGGAGGCCATGTTGCCGCAGGCGATCACCGTGTTGGTGTTCGTCGGCGATGCCAGGACCTCGACGAAATAGTTGCCGGTCTTCGGGGCCGGCTCGTTCAGTGTGGCCGATGACGACGCCGTCCCGTCGCTCCCCACGTGCAGCGCCTTGTAGGTGTTGTTCGACCCGAACACCCCCTGGTCGTTTCCGCACGAACCCATGTGGACGGCCCAGGGGTGGACGCCGCCGGACTCGGCGTTCGAGATCTGGATGGTCGCCAGCGTGTGGGCGCTGTCATTCATGGACGGCGCCGCCATCCATGACGAGCCACGGATCTGGATCGCGCCAGCCAGGGTCTGCGGGCTGGCGAGCGTGGCCGTCCAGCGCGAGCCGGTCGGGATTTTGGGCGACGGGGTGATCTGGACAGCGCGGTGGCAGCCCGCAACAACCGCGACGAGCCCCACCACTGAACACCATCTACGAGACATCGGGGAAACTCCGCTTCAGGGTGACTGGCCCCACGCAGAAGCGAAATCCATGCGCGAACGCACGTTTGTCCCGTGCTGTCCCGTGCGCGCGGCAGAGCGGCGCCTGGCGCGTCCGGTCGAGGTCGCCAGCCGGGCTCGCCCTGCTGTTACCATCCCGTCGCACGCTCGGACCGGGCGTGGCCAGGACCTGTTACCCCCGAGTGATCCCCCAGCGAGCTGTCCAGGAGGCCACGCATGAGCCCAGTGAGGACGCGATGAGCCGGGTCCCACCCCCACCCGAAACGATGCGGTACATGGCTGTCGCCGCGGCCGGTGGCCCGGACGCGATGCAGGTCGCCGTCGGCGCGGTCCCGCGCCCCTCGGCCGGGGACGTTCTCATCCGTGTCGCGGCCGCTGGGATCAACCGTCCAGATGTGCTACAGCGGGAGGGCCGCTACCCGCCGCCGCCGGGTGCGTCACCGATCCTCGGGCTCGAGATCGCGGGCGAGATCATCGCGACCGGCGATGCCGTCTCGCGCTGGGGTGTCGGTGATCGGGTCTGTGCGCTGGTGGCGGGCGGTGGGTACGCCGAGTACTGCGTGGCACCGGCGGCCCAGTGCCTGCCGATTCCCGGCACCCTCACGCCGGTCGAGGCGGCCGCGCTCCCGGAGACGTTCTTCACCGTCTGGACGAACCTGTTCCAGCGCGGCCGGCTGACGGCGGGCGAGGCGACCCTGATCCATGGCGGGTCGAGCGGGATCGGGACGACCGCCATCCAGTTGGCGCGCGCGTTTGGGGCGCGGGTCTTCGCGACCGCGGGATCTGTCGCAAAATGCGACGCCTGCCGCGCGCTCGGTGCGGAGCTGGCGATCGACTACCACACCGGCGACTTCGTCCGGGTGGTGACCGAGGCGACCGGCGGCCGCGGCGTGGACGTGATCCTCGACATGGTCGGAGGGTCGTACCTGCCGAGGAACATCGACCTGCTGGCGACCGAGGGTCGGCTCGTGCAGATCGCCTTCGTCGCTGGCGGCCGCGTGGAGCTGGACCTCCAGCCGGTGATGCGCAAGCGACTCACCATCACCGGGTCCACCCTCCGCCCGCGGTCCGTGGCCGAGAAGGGCGCGATCGCCGCCGAGCTGGAGGCGCGCGTCTGGCCGCTGCTCGCGTCGGGGCGCGTCCGGCCGGTCATCTTCCGCACCGTCCCGTTCGAGCGAGCGGCCGAGGCTCATCGACTCCTCGAATCCGGTGCGCACATCGGCAAAGTCGTGCTCGTTTTCGACAGCTGATGGCGCGCTCCGGGCGTGGCCGCGACGAGCCGCCGCGCGCGGCTGTCGCTCCGGAGCGCCAGACCGTCGCGGAGCGCCCGCATCACTCGGAGCGGTCGTCGCCGACCCGGGCGGGTGGCGGAGCGCAGCGCGCGCGCCGGAGCGCACCGTAGGGGCGCAATAGAGGGCCGTAGAGCGGAGTCGAGCGGCCATGGAGCGGGGACATGGCGACGCGACGC
>Ga0209062_1000804_pt1 | contig 73883 bp, 63 predicted proteins | sample Coa_R2_2_FD_187158 | JGI IMG/M metagenome (GOLD analysis project Ga0209062, IMG submission 187158) | Surface soil microbial communities from Centralia Pennsylvania, which are recovering from an underground coalmine fire - Coalmine... | ecosystem: Environmental > Terrestrial > Soil > Unclassified... | reverse complement strand
TCTTTGTGAGTTTCAGGTTGAGCTCCGCCGTATTCGGACCAGGCGAGCTGCCCAGATGGCTGTAGGCGCCATCTCAGCCATTCTCACCCAAGCCCAAAACAACTTACACAGAAAATGTTACAGAACCCAGGCGATCGAAACGAACTCTAAAGAAGCTCTCGTCGAGCGCAGCGACCGCCTCGTCGGACGCTTGAACAACGTCATCCCGTCGAATTGGACTAGCGGGTGCAGCATCCCAGGAGTGCTTGCCCCATTCTTGGAGAAAGTAGGGATATCCCTGTGTTTTTTCGACAATCAGATCTGTAGCATCCCTGTCGATTGACACGCCTTCGTTCAGCGCTGGGCGTTCAATCGCTTCTCTGGCGTCGTCGGGACTTAGGGGCCCGATTTCGGGGAAGTCGAAGAGACGTTCGGCATACGACTTCGCCTCACCCATACGTCCTCGGAGCTGGGGTAGTCCCGCGCCGACGATCGTTACTGGCAGCCGCTCTTGAGCGCACCTGTGGATCGCCGCTATTAGCGCCGCCATCTGGAGCTCCTCAACATATTGCAACTCATCGATGAACAGAACTACCGCAGTCCCCGCCGCCCTTGCCGCAGATCCGACTTGCTCAAGAAGGGCAGCGAGATCAATCTCCAGATCGCCGTTGTCGGCGAGCCCTGGTTCTGGATCAAAGTCCAAACCTACTTCGATATCATTGAAAGCTACTTTGAGCTTGCTGGCAAAACCAGCTAAGGCTCTCAGGCCGCGTATGGCATAGTCTTTGGCGGACTCTTTCTTACTCAGGTGAAGGAGTGCTAATCGCAAAGAGGGCGCCAGCAACGCTGGCAGTGAGCGGCCCTCAGGGGCCTCGACTCGCACTGTTTGAATACCATCCCCCTCAGCATCGCGACGGATTTGATCCAGTAGAACCGTCTTCCCAACACCCCGAAGTCCGACCATCATGATACTTTTCGCGGGCCGCCCTAGACGCAACCTCTGTAGTCGGATTTCTGCATCACTGCGGATTCCGCTCCGGCCAGCAAGTTCTGGAGGAGGGCTACCCGCGCCCGGAGCGTAGGGATTTCGAACTGGATCCATGTAGCGATCTTAGCAAAGTTATCCTCTTTTTATAATTCCGCTAAAAATGCTATACTTCGATTCCTGGGGGGCAAAGTTCTTCATATCCGATCCGCCTACTCGCAATAGAAGCTGCAGAACTGTATTCCAACTCCAAGCTTCGCAGGATGGCTAAGCCGCTCTGAGGTCCAGCATCTACGAACAGCAATTCACAAAAGAACGGGTGCCGCTTCGCCCCGGCTCTGCGAGACCGCTTGCGCCATACTGACGGCCACCCCCTACTTCCCCACCCGACCACTCCCCACATCCACCGACCACGCCCTCGGCCTCGGCAATCTAAACCCACCGTCCCCAATCTCAACCGGCATCCACAAATACCTTGAATCCCACAACTCCTTCGGCTTCCACGCATCCCCCATAAAAATCACCGCACTCCGCTCCCGTCCATCCACCCGTAGCAGCATACTCGACTGCGCCCCGTACGTCTTCGTCTCCGGTGGAGCAATATCGCGCCACTCCGACCACGGCCCCTCCAGCCGCTTCGCCCTCGCATATACATTCGGATTCGGCGCCCACCCCGATAAATGCGACCCCACGCAGTAATACAGCCCTTTGTAATGCACCAGCGCGCCGCCTTCCAGATGCTCCGGAATCATCAGCACATCTCGCGCCAACTCCCGACGATCCTCCGACAACTGCGCAATATGAAACCCATGCGGCCGATCCTCAAAGATCAAATACGCCGAGCCGTCGTCATCGATGAACTGCCCAATATCCCGCGACTCCTGCCCAAACGGCCGAAACGTCCGCAGCACCTTGTACGGCCCATTGATCCTCTTCGAAACCGCCACGCCCACCCGCGCCGCTTTGTAATCCGCGCTGTCCGCATGCATGTACATCACAAACTCGCGCGTCTTACGGCTGTAGAAAACCTTCGGCCGCTCCAGCACGAAACCCGGCCCCAGATCCTCCAGCCTGTCCGTGTCTAAAGCGAGCCCCTCCCACGTCCAATGCACCAGATCCGTCGAGCGATAACACCCCACCGCCCGATGCGACGCCGGCAAATCCTTCCCCCGATACTCGCCGAACCAGTAATACGCTCCGTCGTGCTTCAGGATTCCTCCGCCGTGCGCCTGAATCGGCTGGCCTCGGTTATCCAGCCACACCTCGCCCGGCCGAATCTGCGGACCACTCGCCACCGCGCCTACCATCAGCAATCCCAAAACGACCCCGAACGCCCCGCTCATCACAGCCACATCTTATGCAATCATTGCGTCAAAACATTGCCATGTGCCGTGTCGCCCTCTTTCTCGCAAGCCTGACCGCCCTCGGCGCCGCGAATCCCGAAACCTCCGCCCGCGCCTTCCTCCAGCAGCTCGCCTCCCCTCAATTCACCCAGGCTGCGGCTCAGTTCGACGACACCATGGCCGCCGCCCTCCCGCCCGAAAAACTCGCCTCCGTCTGGGATTCGCTCACCGCGCAAGCCGGCAGCTTCCAGTCCGTCCTCAGCGCCACCACCACGCAGCAGGGCGCCATGTCCGTCGTCACCCTCCGCAGCCACTTCGAAAAAGGCGATCTCGATACACGTGTCGTCTTCGATCCGTCGGGCAAAATCGGCGGCCTCTTCTTCGTGCCCGCTGAACGTGCGGCCAGGTGGTTTCAGCCCGACTACGCCAACCCGTTCACCTTACATGAGCAACCCGTCACCGTCGGCAACGATCCCTGGCGTCTACCCGGCACGCTCACGGTCCCCAACGGTACCGGCCCGTTTCCCGCTGTCGTTCTCGTCCATGGCTCCGGTCCGGAGGATCAAGACGAAACCATCGGCCCTATCAAACCGTTCAAAGACCTCGCCTGGGGACTCGCCACGAATGGCATCGCCGTCCTGCGCTACGAAAAGCGTACCCATCGCTACCCCAACGCCATCACTCCCAACTTCACCGTCAACGACGAAACGGTCGATGACGCCCGCGCCGCCGTTGCCCTTCTCGCCTCTGAGCGCGGCATCGATCCCAAACGCATCTACGTCCTCGGACACAGCCTCGGCGGCACACTCGCCCCACGCATCGCGCAAAACGACTCGCAAGTCGCCGGTCTCATCCTCCTCGCCGGAGCCACCCGATCAATGCCCGAATCCCTCATCGCCCAGCTCAAGTACATGAGCTCTCTCCACAGCCAGCCCACCGCAGCCGAAACACAGCAGATTCGCGCCGCCGAGCAACTGCAAAAGCAGGTCGACAGCCCATCCCTGCGCCCCGACGACAAGGTCGATCTGTTCGGCGCATCCATCCCCGGCTCCTACTTCCTCGACCTCCGCTCCTACCACCCGGCCCAGACCGCCGCCGCGCTCAACATTCCGATCCTGGTCCTGCAGGGCGCCCGCGACTACCAGGTCACCTCAGCCGACTTCAACACCTGGAAAGCCGCGCTCGCTGCCGACCCGCGCGCCAGCTTTAAGCTGTATCCGCAGCTCACGCATCTGTTCATGCCCAGTACCTCGCCCGGAACCGGTCCCGGCACTCCCGCCGATTACTCCAACCCCAGTCATGTCGACCAAGCCGTGATAACCGACATCGTCCACTGGATCAAGAGCGCAGCGGAAGCCAGATGAAATGCGTTTGCGCCGAAATCTACAAGCGCGCAAGCATAAGGTCGCCGAGTTTTTCCGGCGCGATGCGCTCGCCGAGATAAAAGCTGCCAAAGAGCGCGTAAACGGCGCTCACTTCATCAAAGCGCATCTCATAGATCAGCTTCTTAAACACCAGCGGATCGTCTGCAAACAGATCGACGCCCCACTCCCAATCGTCAAAGCCGATCGAACCCGTAATGATCTGCTTCACGCATCCGGCGTAGCGGCGGCCAATCAGACCGTGCTCGTGCATCATGCGCTGGCGTTCCGCGAGGGGCACGGTATACCAGTTTTTCTCTTCGCCACGTTTTCGGTCCATCGGATAAAAGCAGAGAAACCTCGCGGGCGGAATCTCGGGGTAGAGCCGCGAAGCCATGGCCGTCTGCTGCCGCGCCAGGACTTCCTCAATCGCGGCGTTCCATTCGGGCGAGTGCGGCTCGAGTCCACGTTCGGCGAGCTGCGCATACGTTTTGGCCGTCGATTCGTAAAGCCCAAGCTCGACAACCGACACGTATGAATGCACCGGCTCGAGATAATCCGCCAGTTCCAGTTCCGCAAGCGCCAGTTCCGCACGATGCACCTCGGCCAGCGAATCACGGAAGTGCAGCAGCATCAGATCGCCTTTGTGGCCAATCTGCGAATAGAGAGCAGTTTTTGATTGATGCGTTAGCCAATCGCTGGCGGCCTGTGCGATCGAGCCCGCCTTTTGAGACTCGAGCGCTCGCCAGGCATTGCGCCGGATCCGGAACATCTGATGCAGCGCGTACGCGCCTTCGATTGTGAGCGGAACAGCCGGCGTGTTCTCAGCCACGGTGCATCTCCCATTCAGGCGCCGGCAGCCCTGGCATATCATGCCGGTAACGTCCGGCAAAGATCTCGCTGAACAGCTCGATCAGTTCATCATGCACCAGCGCGTTGTCGGCAAGTACATACCGTCCATGCAGATCGAGAGCTTCGTCGCGCATGCCGGAGACGCGCCCGCCCGCTTCTTCGACGAGCAGCGTGCCGGCCGCCATATCCCACGGATTTAGCCCGAATTCCCAGAAGGCATCCAGCCGGCCGCACGCCACGTATGCAAGATCAATCGCCGCCGAACCGCCCCGCCGCACGCCGTGGCTCAGCATGGCGAGCTGGTAATAAAAATGAATGTTGACGTTCTGATGACGCTTGCGGCTGGGGAAACCGGTCGAGAGCAGTGAATCGTTGATGGTTTTGGCTTTGCTGACGTGCATCGGTGCCCCATTCAGACGTGCGCCCGCGCCTCGTTCTGCCGCGAAAAGTTCCCGGTTGAGCGGATCGTAGACCAAGCCCGCAATCACCTCGCCGCGCCGCGCCAAAGCAAGCGTCACGTTCCACATGGGAAAGCCGTGGGCAAAGTTAGTCGTGCCGTCGAGCGGATCCACATACCAGCGCAGCTCCGCATCCATTTCGGCGCGCCCCCCTTCTTCGGCCACAATGCCGTGACTGGGAAATCGCTCGCGCAGACGCTTGATAATGAGCTGTTCGCTCGCGCGATCGGCTGCCGTGACGAGATCGTAATCGCCCTTCAGTTCGAAATCGACGCCGCGGTGGGCCATCAGGACCTGGCCTGCTTCGCGCGCAATCGCGATGGCGGCATCGAGATAATTTTCCATATCTAGTTTTTAGTTCAGCACACGCGCGAAAGCGCCCGAGCCGGTCTGCGCCCAGCTGCAAGACGCATCAGCGCCCAGTGTGCAAATCGTTCAGAGTGCAGCCAGAAGCGGCTCGAGTATCGATTCGGTCGCGGAGTCCAGCTTGCCGCCGTTTTTCGTAACGTAAAGCGCATCGAGAGCGCGATGGCCTTCCGTGTTGATCAGCACCACCTCGATATTGCAGCCGTTCTCAGTGAGCACGCTGGCCAGATCAAACAGCAGGCCGGGACGGTCGCTCGCCGCGAAATGCAGTAGAGTGGCAGCTTCGGAAGCCGAATCATCGAAGCGAATAGCAGCAGGCAAATGTGCAGCGGCATGAAGGCGCGCAGCGCGCCGGCGCTTCAACAGATCGCGCGGCTCGATGGTTCCTTTCGCTACGCATTCGATGGTCCAGCGCAGCCGCTCGATTTCGCTCGGATTCAGCTCCAGCGTGCGGGAAGGATCGGTGAATCGGAACTCATCGAGGGCGCAGCCGGACGTATTGGAGGCGGCCTCCGCTTTCACGATATTCATGCCGAAGCTGGCCAGCGCTCCGCAAAGCGCGGCGAACAAGCCCGGATGATCGGAAGCAAGCACGGTCGCGACCCAGGCGCCCGGTTCGCTGCGAATATCGAGCGCCACGCCGTCACGCTGACGAATCTGCTCCAGCCGGAAATGCTCTTCGATTCGGTCCCGCGAATGTATGCGGGCGTAGCGCGCAGGGAATCCTTCGAGAAAACGGGCCAGCTCGGGGCGGAGTTCAGAAGGCGAGACGTGGATGCGGTCCGAAGCCAGCTCTCGCGTCAGCTGCTCGGCCGCGATCGAGTGCACGCGCCAGAGCTGTTCCGCGCGCCACGGGCTCATCGCGCTCGGGTTCACGGCAGAAATGTCAGCATAGGTTAGAAGCGTCAGACGCCGCAGGTCTTCGTAGGTGCCGATCTGCGAACTGAGCAAGCGCGCGGTAGCCGGATCGCTTAGATCGCGCGTGTTCATCACCGCCGAAAGATCCAGGTGATGTTCGATCAGAAAACGGACCGCGCTCCGAGCGGTATCGGGTGCTCCGATCTGGCTAAGAAACCGGTCGCATTCTTCGATCGAGCCGCGTACATGGTCGCCCGGCGTGGTGCCTTTACCGATGTCATGCAGCAGAAGCGCGATGCGCAGCAGCGCGAGCTGATCTTCTTCGGCGGCCAGATCGCGAAAGCGCGCTGGTGCATCGGAATTCGGCGCAAGCAGATGATCGATAGCGCTGATCGCCACCAGCGAGTGCTCATCCACGGTATAGCGATGATAAAAATCGCGAACCACCAGGCTTTCCACCGTGCGCCAGGCGGGGAGCGCAACCCGCAGAATCCCGGCGTCTTCCATCTCGCGCAATGCAAGAGTGGCATGAGGCTCCGAAAGAAGCGCGCGCCAGGCGGGCCACAGCGCTGCTTGTGTCTCGGCAAGCGCGCAGGCACGTTCGCGCACCCGGCGCTGTGCGTCCCACGAGAGGCGAATCCCATGGCGCGCCACGTATTCGAACAGATCAAAAGTGCTCGCAAGCGAGGCAATCGTGGCCGCGGGATTGCGCAGGAAAATCTGATTTTGCGCTACGGTGTAGTCGCTCGTGGAAACTCGGCTGCGCCAGTCGCGAAACTGGCGCGCCAGCCCGGTCTCGCTACGGCTCACTACCTCGAGCATCTGTTGCGCAGCTTGAAAACAGGTCTTCAGATGGCGATAGACCTCGCGCATCCAGGCTTCGGGCGTCAGCGCCTTTTCGGGCAGTGCAGCCGCGGCACGATCCTGCAGTTCGAAATCGAGCAGATTGTTGTCACGCCCCGTCTGCTCGTGCAGAAAGTAGCGAACGCGGTACAGAAATTCGCGCGCGGTAGTGAGTTCCGCAACCGCCTGCCGAAGCGGCTCTTTGCCGGGCTCGAGTCTCATCGCCCATTCAACAAAATGAATGTCGCGAATGCCGCCCGGGCCGTCCTTGATGTTGGGTTCGAGGTGATAAACCGTGTTGTCGAACTTGCGATGGCGCGCGATGGTCAGATCAGCGAGCCCGCGCAAAAGCGCCCGCGAGTGGCGCCGGAAAAATTCAGCCAGGCGCCATTCCAGTTGCGCAAACAGATCCCGTGAGCCCGCGACAAAACGCGCGTCGAGCAGGCTGATCGATAAATGCACATTGTTTTCGTGGATGCGGCAGCATTCATCGATGGTGCGCACCGAGTGGCTCGCTTTCAGCCCCGCATCCCAGAGCGTGCGCAGAAAATGGCTGAGAGGCTCCTTCAGCGAGGCGCCGGGTTCCGCTCCAACCAGCAGCAAAAGATCTACATCAGAATGCGGAAAGAGCTCGCCGCGTCCATATCCGCCTACCGCGAGCAGTGCAAATTGGTAAGGTATTTGAGAGACGAGCCGCTCCCGGGCAGCCTGGAGCACCAGAGTATCCACCTGGGCAGTCCGGGAAAATTCACTGCGAACCTGCAACCCTACATCAGCGCGGACCCTGAGGTCCGGCCCACTCATAACGCGGCTTCGCCCGAATCGTCATTCCGTATCCGCAAAGCGTCTTCCACGTGATAGACGAAAATTTTTCCGTCCCCAAGTTTGCCGGTGCGTGCAGCGGAGGCGATGGCGCGCGTGACTTCCTCGAGCCGGGCGTCTGGGATCACCGTTTCGATTTTGACTTTCGGCAGCAGGTCCACTTCGTACTCCATGCCGCGATAAACCTCTTTGTGACCCTTCTGTCGCCCGTGGCCGCGTACTTCGCTTACGGTAAGCCCGTCGATCCCGATTGCCTTAAGCGACTCTTTGACTTCGTCGAGCTTAAACGGCTGAATGATGGCTTCAATTTTTTTCATGGCAGTGATATTGTTTCAGGCCTCGAGCGTGTAGCCTTCCTCGCCGTGCATCGAAAGGTCTAGTCCTTCGCGCTCTTCTTCGGCTGTGGCTCGCACACCAATGGTCACATCCACCACCTTCAGGATGACAAGCGTCGCCACGATGGCCAGCACCCACGAGATCACGACGGCTGTGAACTGATTGAGCACCTGGTGCGGATTGCCGTCGATCCAGCCGAGGGGCAGCGTCTTACCGGCGGAATCTTTCAGCCCGTCATTAATGAGATTGGTCGCAAAGACGCCCGTGAGAATCGCCCCGAGCGTGCCGCCCGCGCCATGCACGCCGAAAGCATCGAGCGTATCGTCGTAGCCGAAGCGCGCCTTCACGGTCGTAACCATGAAGAAACAAAAGATGCCGGCAAGAAAACCGATCAGGAGCGCCGGAAACGGCTGCACAAAGCCCGAAGCCGGGGTGATCGCGACCAGTCCGGCCACGCAACCCGAGATGCCGCCGAGCATACTCGGTTTTCCGTGACGAACCCATTCCGCCAACATCCAGCCGAGCGCGGCAGCCGCGGCACCGAAATGAGTGGCGACGAATGCACTGGTGGCCAGACCCGAAGCGGCCACCGCACTTCCGGCATTGAAACCAAACCAGCCCACCCAGAGCAGGCAAGCGCCAATGACGCTCAGCGTTAGATTGTGTGGCTTCATCGGCTCGCGCGGAAACCCGATACGTTTGCCGAGATATAACGCGCAGACAAGAGCGCTGACGCCGGAAGTGATATGCACCACGGTCCCCCCGGCGAAATCCAGCGTCGGAATCGAGCCACCCAGAAACGCATTGAGCAACCCGCCTTTGCCCCACACCATGTGCGCCATCGGAAAGTAAACAATGGTCGACCACAGAATCGTAAAAGCGACCATCGCGCTGAATTTGATCCGCTCAGCAAAGGCACCTGAAATCAGGGCGGGTGTAATGATCGCGAACATCAGCTGATAGATCATGTAGGTGGCGTGCGGGATCGTCGCACCATAATCCGCGTTGGGCGTTGTCCCAACCCCGCGCAGGAAGAGATAGCTGAAGTTCCCGAACACGGAATTACCGGGAGCGAACGCCAGGCTGTAGCCATAGATCGCCCAAAGCACGGTCACGATCGCCATCAGCGCGAAGCTGTGCATCATCGTGCTCAGCACATTTTTTCGTCGTACCAGGCCGCCGTAGAAAAGCGCGAGTCCCGGACCTGTCATCATAAGAACCAACGCCGCGCTGGTAAGCATCCAGGCGTTATCGCCGGCGCTTTGGGCCGACTTGGCGGCAGCCTCGACAGCGGCAAGCCGGGATTCCACGCTCGCTGCCGTCTGAGCAAACATGGGAGCAGAAAAACCGCCGAGTAGTAGAAGCAAAAGAGCTTTGGGACGAATCATACTTGGGTCAGGGACAGCATTGAATCGTTCAGCGTAGCAATTTCACGAGCCCGGCTGAACACACAATTTTCTATTCAAATCATCGAAATGTTTTATCTGAGTTAAACGGCAACCATGGCGGCAGCAGATACAGCTCAACAGCAGGAAGCGGAGACCGCGCGGCAGAATGTGCCGCCCGGTGTGAATCCATGGCTGATTGCCATTGCCGTTATCCTCCCGGCTTTCATGGAGGTTATCGACACTTCGATTGCATCGGTGTGCCTGCCGCATATCGCGGGCAGCTTGTCGGCTTCAAACGACGAAGCCACCTGGGTTCTCACCTTTTACCTTCTTTCTAATGCTGTTGTGCTGCCGGCCAGCGGCTGGTTCTCGCTGCGGTTCGGCCGCCGTCGCTTCCTGATCGCGTCGATTGTGATTTTCACCATCGCCTCGTTCTTTTGTGGCGCAGCAACCAGCCTGCTCGCCATTTTGATCGCACGCCTGGTGCAGGGTGCGGGAGGCGGCGCGCTGCAGCCGCTTTCGCAAGCCATCCTGACCGAAAGTTTCCCGCCTGAAAAGCGCGGAATGGCCATGGGCATGTTCGGCCTGGGCGTAGTGGTCGCGCCGATCCTCGGACCCACGCTCGGTGGCTGGCTCACCGACGCCTATTCCTGGCGCTGGGCGTTTTACATCAACATTCCCTTCGGAATTCTTGCCATCATCCTGATCCTCCGATTTGTAAAGGATCCGCCTTACATCACGAACGCCAACCCTGGCAAACTCGACTGGACCGGTTTCGGCTTGCTCGCTCTTTCTTTGGGCTGCATGCAGGTGATCCTCGATCGCGGTCAGCAGGACGACTGGTTCGGCGCAATCTGGCTGCGCTGGGCCTTCGGCGTGATGATCGTCACCGGCATCCTCTTCATCATCGGCCAGCTCACACGCGAGAAGCCGCTTGTCGATCTGAAGGTCTTTACGAATCGCAACTTCACCATGGGATCGCTGCTGATCTTCTTATTCGGCGCTTCCATCTACGGCGCTGTGACGCTGCTCCCGCTTTTCTATCAGTCCATGATGGATTACTCCGCCTGGTGGGCCGGACTTGCGGTCTCGCCGCGCGGTATTGGCGCAATCGTTGCCATGCCGCTGGTCGGCATGCTGGTTTCGCGCATCGATACGCGCATTCTGGTCTCCCTAGGCTTTGGCGGATTTGGCATCTGCAGCCTGATCTGGGGATTCCTGAACCTGCAGATTTCACCCTGGTCGCTGACCATTCCGATCGTTTTGAGCGGCGCGGCGGCCGGCATGGTGTTTGTTCCTCTTTCGGTGGTCGCGCTCGGCGATCTTCCGCCCGAAGCCATTGGAAACGGCAGCGGAGTTTACAACCTGCTGCGCAACGTCGGCGGAAGCATCGGCATCTCTGTGGTCGACACGATTCTGGCGCGCCATCAGCAACTGCATCAGAACGAACTCGTCCAGCACGTTGTGCAGGGCTCGCCCGTTTATCAACATCACTTAAATACGTGGACGCAGTACTTCTCGCAATATATGAGTCCGACGACTGCGCAGCAGGTGGCGGTGGGGCAGGTTGCGCGGACCGTCGGTCAACAGGCGATGCTATGGTCTTATATCGACGATCTGCGTTATATGGGCCTGGCCTGTTTACTCTGCGTGCCGATCGTGTGGGGCTTAAAGAAAGTACGTGCCCGCGGAATGCCTTCCGGCGCGCACTAAAACCGTTCTTCCTTACAAAAACAAAACAGCCGCGAGACGGGAAATCTCGCGGCTGTCTTGTTGGAACAGAGGCTAAGAACGAACTAGGCCTTCAGCCGGCGGCGAATGCCGAAGCCGGCCAGAGCGCCACCGAAGCCCAGAAGAGCAAGGCTCGAAGGTTCCGGAGTAGCCGTGAAAGAAGAGCTGCTGCCCGCCACACCGGCGAACTCGAACGAGATAACGCTGCTCGTAGCCGTCAGTGTGGTGAACGGAGTCGCCGTGTTGATGATCACGTACGCGCTGCCGCCCGCACCCTGATATCCATTGGAAACAAAACCGCTCGCAGCTTTCTGCACATCGGCGCCGGTGACGGTGAAGTTGGCGGCGTCATTCAGCGTGATGGAGTTGCCGGTATCGATCGAACCCCACAGCAGCGCCAGCGAACGCTCGGGCGTCGCGAAAGTGATTGTGATCGTACCAGTACCGGTCGAGAGGTAATTACCGGAGGCCGCCGGATTCGACGTAAGCGCCGAACCGTAATCGCCCGTGAGATAAAGCGGCTGACCACCGCTCACTCCAGCTACCGGAATGGCATAGTTGCCGCTCGAGGCGCCCTGCACGACGCCCTGGTTGGAGGCGACGTTGAAATCAACCGTGAAGCCGCTGCCCACGATATTGCTGTTGCCGGTCGGCAGCCCGCTCAGAACGATCGGGGTGAGCGTTCCGGTGGGAGCCGTCGGTGAATAAAGGCTGGCCGAAAGCGAATCCGCGAATGCGGCGCCGCTTCCGAGTGCGACGGTGAGAGCCGCCGCAGCCATGATGTTGGAAACGAGTCTAGACATGTATCTCCGAATGAATCAATAAAATGCCGCAGACACCTAGATCTGTCGGGTTAACAATTACCGGTTCGAGCTATCTTTGTGTTTTTCGGGGAGGAGGATCCCCTACGAAATCCTGACGGATTTCGATTACCTGGATGAGCTCACAAAATGATTGCTGACCGTATTCAAACACGCGCAGCAGCCCTTTGGGTAGTTATGGGAGTAACTACCCATCTTCGTGAGCAGGGGCAGTTCTACTCGATTGTCAGTAGCAAATCCCGCGCTTCCACTGTGTCGCGAGCCTTCACCAGAACTTCCGTGACACTACCCGTCTTCGGCGCATACACCGTCGTCTGCATCTTCATCGCTTCCAGCACCAGCAGCCGGTCGCCCTTTTCGACGGGCTCTCCAGTCTTCACATAGACGATCGAAATGGCCCCGGGAATCGGTGCTGGCACATGTCCCGCCTGCGACGGATCCGCCTTACGCCGCGCGCTGGCTTCCGCTTTAATCGAGTTGTCCCGAATTTCGACCTGCCTCGGCTGCCCGTTCAGTTCGAAGAACACCGTGCGCATACCATCTGCACGCGCCTCGCCTACGGTAAGCAGGCGGATGATCAGCGTCTTGCCCGGTTCGAGCTCGACCGTAACTTCTTCGCGCTCCCCTAAACCGTAGAGGAACGCCGGCGTGGGCAGTACATCGAGATCGCCGAAGCGATTGCGAGCGTCGGCGAACTTTTCGTACACCTGCGGATACATCAGGTAACTGAGCAGATCGGTGCGCGTGTGCGATCCCGATTTTTCGGCTACGGTTCGAGCCGCTTCCTCGAGATTCGCCGGGGGTAGATTCGCGCCTGGCCGACCCTCGGCTGGTTTGCGGCCTCGCAGCACGACTTCCTGCATTCTTTTCGGCCAGCCGCCCTCCGGCTGCCCGAGCGAACCCATGAACATATCGGCAACCGAGTTGGGCAACGTGAGGTGATGATCGAGCGGCAGATTCTCCAGCTCTTTCACACTCATGTCATGGCTGATCAGATACAGTGCCAGATCGCCCACAACCTTACTGGAAGGCGTGACCTTAACGATGTCGCCGAAAGCCATATTGACATCGGCATACATGCGCGCGATGTCGGGCCAGCGCCCGCCCAAGCCCATCGCCTCGGCCTGCGCTTTCAGATTCGTGTACTGGCCGCCCGGCATCTCGTGGATGTACACATCGGAGCTCCCCGATTTGGGCGCTTCGTCGAACGGTGCGTAGTAGGCGCGCACCGTTTCCCAATAATCCGAGCAGCGGTTCAGAGCATCAAAGTTGAGCCCGGTATCGCGGTCCGTATGCGCCAGCCCGGCCACGATGGAGTTCAGATTTGGTTGGCTGGTCGTGCCACTCATCGAAGAAATAGCGCCATCCGCAATCTGCACGCCGGCCTCGGAAGCCTTGAGAATCGTCGCCGCGTTGACACCGCTCGTGTCGTGCGTATGCAGATGAATGGGCACCCCGACTTCTTCCCGCAACGCTTTGACGAGCTTGTAGGCGGCATATGGCCTGAGCAGTCCGGCCATATCCTTGATGGCCAGAATGTGCGTACCCATGCGCTCCAGCTCTTTCGCCAACCGTATGTAGTATTCGAGAGAGTACTTCTCGCGCTTCGGGTCGAGAATATCGCCGGTATAGCAGATCGCCGCTTCGCACACGCGCCCGGTCTCGAGCGTGGCTTCGACAGCCACCTGCATATTCGGCATCCAGTTGAGTGAATCGAAGATGCGGAATATGTCGATCCCCTGGGCTGCGGCTTCGCGGATGAACTCGCGCACCACGTTGTCCGGATAGGCCGTGTAGCCAACCGCATTCGAGGCGCGCAGCAGCATTTGGAAGCAGATATTCGGCACCTTTTCGCGCAGCGCCTGCAGCCGTTTCCACGGATCTTCGAGCAGAAAGCGCATCGACACATCGAACGTCGCCCCGCCCCACATTTCAAGCGAGTAGAGCTGCGGCAATTCGCGCCCCACATAACCTGCAATCCGCAGCATGTCGAAGGTGCGCACACGCGTGGCCATCAACGATTGATGCGCGTCGCGGAAGGTGGTATCCGTGAGCAGAAGGCGCTTTTGCGCGAGCGTCCATTCGGCAAATTTTTTCGGTCCCAGCCTGTCCAGCAGGTTCCGCGTGCCTTCGGGAATTTCGCGGATGCTCGATTCGGGAATGCGCGGCTCGCGAATGGTCGCTGGCTTTGGTTTGCCTTTTACCTCCGGATTGCCGTTCACGATCACATCGGCCAGGTAGGTCAGCAGCCGGGTCGCCCGGTCGCGGCGCGGAGTGAAGTCGAAGAGTTCGGGCGTGTCGTCGAGGAACGACGTTGTCATCTCACCGGAACGAAAAGTCGGGTGATTGACGACATTCTCGAGAAACGGAATATTGGTGTTAACGCCGCGTATACGAAACTCCCGCAGCGCGCGATCCATCCGCTGGCAGGCCTGCTTGAAATCACGCCCCCACGACGTGACCTTGACCAGCAGCGAATCGTAATACGGTGAGATCACCGCCCCGCCGTAAGCCGAAGCGCCGTCCAGCCGAATACCAAAGCCCGCCGGTGAGCGATATGTCTGCAGGCGTCCGTAGTCGGGCCGAAAGTTGTTCGATGGATCCTCGGTGGTGACCCGGCATTGCAGCGCCGTCCCGTGCAGCGGAATGTCCTGCTGCCGCGGCAGATTCATCTCTTCGCCATGCAGCTCGTGGCCCTGCGCGATCTGAATCTGCGAGCGCACGATGTCGATCCCCGTGATCATCTCCGTCACGGTATGCTCCACCTGCACCCGCGGATTGACTTCGATGAAGAACCACTCGTTCGTATCAGCGTCAACCAGGAACTCAACCGTGCCCGCGTTGTAGTAATTCGCTTCGCGCGCGAGAGCCACCGCGGCATCGGCCAACTCCTGGCGAACCTTGAGCGGCAAACCAATCGCGGGCGCAACTTCGACTACCTTTTGATGCCGCCGCTGCACCGAACAATCGCGCTCATAAAGATGAAGCAGATTGCCGTGCGTATCGCCCAGAATCTGTATTTCCACGTGCTTCGCGCGCCGGATGAAGCGCTCCAGAAACACGGCCGGATTGCCGAATGCGGCAGCAGCTTCATCGCTCGCTTCCTGCAGCTTCGCCAGAAAATCGGCTGGCGAATCGACCACGCGCATACCGCGCCCGCCTCCGCCGAAGGCAGCTTTGATAATGAGCGGAAAGCCAATCTCGCGTGCGATTTCGGCAGCTTTCGGATTGCGCGGATCAAGCGGTTCTTCCGTTCCGGGAACAATGCGGATCTTCGCTTTTTGCGCCAGCTTGCGGGCGGCCGTTTTGTCGCCGAGCGATTCGATGGTTTCGGCGCTCGGTCCGACGAATGTTATCCCCGCGGCTTGGCAGGCGCGAGGAAGAGCCGGATTCTCGGAGAGAAAACCGTAGCCCGGATGGATCGCATCGACTTCTTTTTCTGCCGCCAGGCGAACAATGTTTTCAACATCCAGATAGGCCTGCACCGGCCCTTTCCCCTGGCCAATCAAATAAGCTTCGTCGGCTTTGAAACGGTGGAGGTTAAGGCGGTCTTCCTGCGAGTAAACGGCCACTGTGCGCAGGCCCAGTTCGTTCGCCGCGCGCAGAATACGAATAGCAATCTCACCACGGTTTAAAGCGAGCAGTTTCTTCATCGGGAAATGCGGAGGGAAGCGTTAGGGTAACATGTGATCCGATTGCCACCGGCGCGCAGTACGCCAGTCAATCCAAGACAAAAGGAGCGCTCCGTGAAATCTGATCTCGCCATCTGTTTTTGCTTCCTGGCCGCATCCTGTATCACTGCGCCGGCGTCTTTGGCCCAGAACACCGGCTCCGATGTTCCGCCCGTGATCGATGTACACGTTCATGCCATGGACGATATCCCGTTCGGCGCGCCCATGTGCCCCAATACCGCGAAATTCACCGCCTCGGATCCCGCTACGAAGGAAGCGCCGTTTGGCTGGGTTCAGGAAGAATGCACCCCCAAGCTGTATCCGTCCGCCAAAGGCGAATACAGGAAGGATGTGCTGGCTGAAATGGAGCGCCTTAATGTCACCGCCGTTGTCTTCGGCGATCCGGACTCGGTTGCCAAATGGAAAGCCGCTGCGCCCGGACGTGTCATCCCGGGCACCACTTTCACCAGGGGAATGGGCGAGGGCGGCCGCGTTCCGCTCGATGAGCTTCGCAAGGACTTCACCAGCGGTGGATTCAAAGTGATGGGCGAGATCGGGCTGCAATATGAGGGTCTCTCACCGAGCGACCCGAGTGTCGATCAATATTTTGCGCTCGCCGAACAACTCGACATACCGGTTGCCATCCACATGGGTACCGGCGGTTCGGGGCGTGCCAACATCACCTCGCCCAAATTTCGTGGATCCAAAGGCGATCCGCTGCTGCTCGAAGATCTGTTAGCCCGTCATCCAAAGCTGCGCGTCCAGGTCATGCATGCCGGCTATCCCATGATCGACAACATGCTGACACTGCTGCAGGCGAACTCGCATGTGTATGTCGACGTAGCCGGCCTGATCTGGAGTTATCCGTTAAAAGAAGTCAATCGCTACATCGAGCGTCTTGTCGAAGCCGGGTTTGAAGATCGCGTTATGTTCGGAACCGATCAGCTGGTGTGGCCCAAACTAATGGCTTATTCCATAAGCATCATTCAGAACGCCGATTATCTGACACCCGAACAGAAGCGCGACATCTTGTATAACAATGCCGCACGATTCCTGCGTCTCGATCAGAAGAAGACGGAATAAGAAGGCGCGTCGAAAACGAACTCAGGAAAACGAACGCCACCATTCCGAGCGCAGTTCTTCGCCTGCCGTTACCTCTGAAGGGACACCGGGCGTCGGCGACCAGAGCCGCACCCCTGCCATCTTCCAGAGGGCCTCGATCGGCTGGCGCCAGTGATGGAATGCCAGATCAAATAAGCCCCAGTGAATCGGCATCAGCAGACCGCGGCTGCCCAGCGCACGAAAGCTGCGAACTGCGCCTTCGGCGTCCGTATGAATATCGGCCCACAACCCGTCGGCGGCGCCGATTCCGAGCATGGCCAGATCGAAGGGGCCAAAACGCGCTCCAATTTCACCGAAGCCTTCCCACTCGCCTGTATCGGCTCCATAGTAAAGACGATGCTCCGGTCCGGCAATAGCGAACGAAGCCCACAGAGTATGGAATCGATCGAAAAGCCCGCGCCCGGAAAAGTGCCGCGCTGGTACAGCCGTGATCCGGATGCTGCCCGCCCGCACGTCATCCATCCAGTTCAGCTCGCGGCAGCGCGCAGCAGGCACCCCAAGCCGCCTCGCCAGCTTGCCCACTCCGAGCGGCATGATCCACTGCGCATCTCGCGTTGCAGATAACCCGGCGAGCGTGCGCACCGTCTCTGTCCCAAAGTGATCGTAATGATCGTGTGAAAGAATTACCGCATCGAGCTTTGGAAGGTCAGCCAGACGGAGCGGCGCGCGAAAAAATCGCTTCGGCCCGAACCAGTTCGTCGGTGCGGCGCGCGGTTCCCAGACCGGGTCGATCAGAATGCGCGTACCGTCGATCTCAACCAGCGACGTCGCATGTCCGATCCAGGTAATGCGCAGTCCGGAGCGCGGCGCCCGCTCGTAAATAGCCGGATCGGTATGAAAAGGACCGAGCGGAGTGCGCGGCAGGCGGTTGCCGGAGAGGAAGAATTTTGGCCCGACTTTGAACAGCAGCGAAAGCCCGCCTACCCGGGTCGGCACCGGATTGAGATACCGCCTCCCTTCCCGCCGGGCAGGCGCCAGCAGGCCGGTTAGCTCACTTAGGGTTTCGCTCACCTTTGTTGGATGTGAGCCTTGCCCGGCAGGATCCGGTTTGTTTGAGCCTCTAGGCCCTTACGGATTCACCGACAGTGCATCCAGACCAAGGCTGGCCGCATCTACAAACGCTCCGCCACTCTCGCCGGATACCCCTGCCGGCCTGGCCTCGACCACCGCCTCTTCCCCGGTTTGCGTAAGCCGTACGCACCAGACCCAGAGGCATAGCGTGCAACTGCCCATCATGACGAGATTGATCAGCGTGCGGGCCGCATGATCGCCGGTGAAGACGTCGGTCATGAAGACAGCCCACCCCGGAATCAGCCCGCCGTACAACGCGAGCAGCCAGCGGTGCAGCACCACGTTGCGCCGCATGCGGATGGGAAAAACCGAAAACCACAGCGCCATGCCCAGCAAATAGCCGGTTATGGAGAAGCTCACCCAGCGCAGCGCCTGCATCGCGATATGAGCGTGAACGGGCAGGTTGGCGCGGGCCGGAATAAACAGCGCCATAGAGCCCGTCCCGATGCAGATGCCGAGGGCGAAAATCAGGCCGAAGCCGCTCGCGGCGACGTGGGCAAGCTTCGGGTAATACTCGAGAATCAGCTTTGTCAGCTCGAGCGTTGCGCCGCAGAGGACAACCAAGCGGATGAGCTCGAATACCGCCCAGAGCTTCACGTACGTCCAGCTGCGGTAATCAAAGGGAAGCAGCGCCATCTGCTGGGCCAGGCCAACCGCGATCAGGCTGGTGAACCAGCGGTACCGGCTCCAAAGCTTGCGTGAAACGAGCAGAAAAATCAGGGCGCATTCAGATAACACCCACGCCCAGCGCAAAACGATGAATAAGGTATCCAACGAGACGCTTGCCCCCTTTGATATATGAACGGCTGAAAAGGCGGTTTAGTGGCCCAGAATGACGCCCAGCAGGCTCAGGATGGTCCTCAGCGTACTGGAGGCGTCGCTTGAGCCGCCACTCGGGTTCGTGCTTCCGTTCGGCGAAGCCTGGCTGGAAGGAGGAGGTGTCGTCGGCGGGTCCGGGATAGGACCGTCGTTTGCAAAACAAGCGGTAGTCACAATGCAGGCCAAAATTCCGGCGCGTACACTACGATTCAATCGGTTCATGGACATTACGGGTATCGATCCTTTCTTTGCTCCCGGCCAGTACGGTGGTGTGCGGGCAGGCTCGAAACTCTCAACAAAAATTGTGGCCGGAACAGGTCGGATATTCCCTAGGCTTTCGCTCCATACCCGCCTGCACCGCGTTTTGGATTAAGTAAAGTTGAACCAAATCGGCTGTCATCCGTCTGTCTTGCAGGAAGGAGCGATGCGCACGCGAAGGAAGCAGTACTGACGAACCAATCAGCCGTACCTGGTTTCGCTTCGACCCCAAAACCGGCGTGAGCAAAACTCGATTTTCTCTATACTGAAAGGTAACCGCCTCAGAAGGGCTTTCTACATGCCGTTCCCGAAATACCTGAAGCAGCCGAAACTCCTGAGCTTCGGTTTACTGCTCATTACGCTGCTGAGCGGGATTCTGATCGGGACCGTCATTAACACCGGCGTGCGGGCCGAGCATCAGGCACCCAATCCAGCCGCCCGCGATGCCACGCCGCTCAGCATTCCCCAGGCTGTTCCGATCGCCAACGAGTTCACGAAACTCACCAAACGCGTCGAGCCCTCGGTCGTGTATATCGAATCCGACTATCTGGCCAAACCAGGCCGGCAGAGCGCCCGGCGCAACGAGAATTTCGACGAGGACAACGGCGACGAGCCCGCTCCCAAGCAGCAGCGCGATCCCTCCGACATGTTCAAGAAGTTCTTTGGCAACGAGGAGCAGCCGCGCTCGTTCCGCAGCGAAGGATCCGGTACCGGGTTTATCGTCGATCGCAACGGCTACATCATCACGAATTATCACGTCGTCGAAAACGCCGATAAGATCAAAGTGCGTCTGGCTGGAGACGATATCGACTACAAGGGACACGTGATCGGCTTCGATAAAGAAACCGACGTCGCCGTGTTGAAAATCGATGCCCGGAAACCGCTCACGCCAGTTGAAATCGGCAATTCCGATAGCGTTCAGGTCGGCGATTGGGTCATCGCTATCGGTTCGCCCTTCGGGCTCCAGGCCACGGTCACGGCAGGTATCGTTAGCGCACAGCGCACCGCCCGCGATCTGCCGGGCGCCGGGGCGTTCCAAAATTTTCTGCAAACCGACGCGGCCATCAATCCCGGCAACAGCGGCGGACCGCTGCTGAACATCCGCGGCGAGGTGATCGGTGTCAACACCATGATTGCCACCCACAGCGGATCGTATGAAGGTATCGGCTTTGCTCTGCCCTCGAATCAGGCTGTTAAGGTCTACAACGACATCATTCGGGAAGGACGTGTGGTGCGGGGTTCCTTCGGGATTCAGTGGTCGCCCGGTGGTAGCCAGGCTGACACCTTACAGGCATTCGGCCTCGATCACGGCGTCCTCGTGGACAGCGTGAATCCCACTGGTCCGGCCGGAAAAGCCGGTATGAAGCCCGACGATATCATCGTTTCGATGAATCACGAGCCGGTCAAAGACGGGCAGGAATTAGTCACCAAAGTCGCCGACATGCCGATCGGTTCGGTCGCACTGGTCACGGTCGATCGCGACGGCAAACGTCTCGATCTTAAGGTTGCAGTGGCTGACCGCTCGGTTGTCTGGAAGGATCGCCTGGAAAGCGAAGACCGGCCCGAAGCACCCGCTCCGTCCTCCCGGCCAACGACTCGTCCTGCTAAGTTCGGCATCACCATCATGCGGCTCACCGATCGCGAACGCAGAGATCTGCAGATCGCCGATAAAACCGGCGTGAAGGTCGTGGCAGTCGATCCCGGATCTTTCGCCGACGACATTGGCATGGCCGAAGGCGACGCCATTCTGTCCATCAATCGCCAGCCCGTCACTTCCACCGAAGATGTCACCCGCGCCCAGGCGAGCATCAAACCCGGTCAACCGGTCGCTGTCCATATCGTCCGCAACAGCACGCCCGGAAAAACGCCTGAGCCGCAGCGCTTATATCTCTCCGGCCGGCTGCCGGAAGACTAAGCCGGACTGCTTCGTCGGAATCTTCACTCGTTTCGCAACGCCGTTATCGGATCCACTCGCACCGCCCGCCACGCCGGTACCAGGCTCGCGAGCAGTCCCGCCGCGCTCAATATAATCGCGGTCACGGCGAAAGTAGCGGGATCGAGCGCACTCACCCCGAACAGCTGTGCCGAGGCGATTCGCCCCAGCAGCGCCGCACCCGCTACGCCCGCCACAATCCCTACTGCCACCAGCCGCATGGCCTGCCCGATGATCAGCGCCAGGATGCTGCTTCGCTCCGCGCCGAGTGCCGAGCGAATTCCAATCTCCCGAGTCCGCCGCGCCACGCTGTAGCTGATCACTCCATACAGCCCAAGAGCCGCCAGCAGCAGCGCACTCGCCGCAAAAATCATCAGCAATCGCGCCGCAAACTGCTGCGGCCCGAGAGCCCGCGAAATTCGCTCCGGCATGCTCGCAAAATCAAAAACAGCCTGCGCCGGATCGGCATTGCGCACTGCTTCCCGGATTGCGCGCGCGAGTTCTGTCTCTCGCAGCCGGCCGCGCACCACCAGAAACGTATCCGCCATCGGCTGCTGATACAGGCAGAAATAATAAGCACCGCGCCCCGTATCCGCTGCCAGGCTCGCTTGCTTCACATGCCCCACAATCCCCACAATCCGCGCCCATGCTCCGCTTCGCCTCAGCCGCTGCCCAAGAGGATTTTGGTTCGGCCAATAGCGCTGCGCCAGCGCCGTATCGATAATGGCGACCGGTTCGCCCCGAGCCGTGTCGCCATCATTGAAAACACGGCCTGCGATCAACGGAATCTGCAGCGCCTTGAAATACTCCGGTGTCGTGTAACGCGAAGAACCATGAAAACCCGGATCGCCCGGCGTCTGCACCCGGCCTTCGATGGAGAAGGAAGCGGTCGGATCTCCCCAGCCGCCCGAAAAAGGCACAACATTCACTGCTGCTGCCGCCGAGATCCCCGGCGTCTGCTCCAGGTGATCGATTACCGTGCGATAGAACGCCGCGCGCTTTTCGTTGTCCTTGTACTCGGGTGAGGGCAGCGCGATCGAAGCCGTCATCGTACCGCGCGGATCGAATCCGGCTTTGACATTGCGCAGGTTCGAGAGGGTCTGAAACAGCAGCCCCGCGCCCACCAGCAAGATCAACGCCAGCGCAATCTGTCCCGCCACCAGTGCCGACCGCAGGGTCTGCCGGTGCGCGCCTTCGGTCTGCGAGCGGCTGCCTTCTTTCAGCTGATCGTAGCTCTGGCCCAGCCGCGATGTGTTCCAGGCCGGAACCAGCCCGAACAGCAGCGCGGAAATGACTCCCGCACAGACCGCAAACAGCAGCACATGCGCATCGATCGCGACCACCAGCGTCGTTCCCAGCTGCACCTGCGCGAGCGCCAGCAATCCGCGCAGAATCCCGTACGCCAGTAACAGCCCAGCCAGAGTCCCAGCCGCGCCCAGCACAAACGATTCAGCGAGCGCCTGCCCGATAAGATCCCCGCGGTTCGCACCCAAGGCCGTACGAATCGCCAGTTCGCGCGCCCGCCCCGTCCCGCGCACCAGCAACAGACCCGCGATATTCGAACAGGCAATCAGCAGCACCAGCGCTACCGCACCAAGCAACAGAAAAATCGGCCGCTTCAGATTGCCCGCCGTGTATTCTGTGAACGGCTCGATCACCATGCTCCACTGCGCGCCCCGCGCATACGGAACCACGTCGAGCACACGATTCGACAGCGCCTGCACGCTCGCCACGGCACGCTCATATGTCACGCCGGGCGCCAGTCGCGCCGCTACAAAGTAGTTTTCGTTGAATCGATTATCCGGCCCATACTCGCCCGCTGCCAGCCCGATCGGCATCCACAAATCCGCCTCCGCCGGCCAGCGAAAATCGCGCGGCATCACGCCCACTACGCGATAGGGCGCTTTGTTCAGATCCAGACTACGCCCGATCACCGCGCGATCGCCGCCAAACAAGCGCTGCCATGCGGCATAAGAGAGCACAACCACATGGTTCGCTCCCGGCTGATCCTCCTCGGCATGGAAACCCCTCCCGAGCAGCGGTTTCGCGCCGAACACATCGAACCACTGCCAGCTCACCAATCCAGCCTGCAGCCGCTCGGCCGATCCGGTTCCGGCGTAATTGAAGTCCTCCACGTCGAGCAGCGCCGCTTTCGAAAACACCGCCCGGTCCTCGCGTATGTCCGCAAAGTCCGTCGCCGACATGCCGATCTTGTCCAGGTTCAGCTTCTTGTAGTCCACCCGCGGCGCTATCAGCCGTCCCGGATCGGCCACGCCCGCCGGATGGAACAGCAAACTGTTCACGACACTGTAAATGGCCGTGTTGGCGCCAATACCGAGTGCCAGCGATAGCACCACCGCCAGGGTAAATCCCGGACTCTTACGTAACGTCCGAACCGCATAACCAATGCCTGTGCGCGCAGCCGTCATGTGAGTGGTAACGCAATCGGTGCTGAATTGTTCAGCATTTTGTTGGCTCGTTTGCCGCACACCGTATGCTGGGTTTCATGTCATCGCGGGGAGCGCTGCTCAAAATCTTATTGCTTTTGACCGGCGCGCTCGGCCTGTTGCGCTTCGCATCGGCCCAGACGACGCCCGCCACCTTCGACTGGACCGGCTCCGTCCGTGACGGGTCGAACCGCCCGGCCGCCAAAGCTGTCGTTGAGCTGCGTTCTTCCAGCCAGCACTTTCACGAGCAGGCGAACGATGCCGGAACGTTTCACATCCCGGGTGTTCTTCCGGGCAGCTACCGTTTGTTCGTCGAATTCAACGGGCAAGCGTTCCAATCCACGCAGCCTCTCGCCTTTCCACTGGCCGGACCTTCGGTTCTGACGCTCGCTGGCGACGGCTCCGTCCGTCTCGACCCGAGCGCTGCCGCCCAGCCCGGCGCCACGCTCTCGAGCAGTTCCGTGACCGCGATCCCGCTCAATAAACGCGATTTCAGCCAACTTCTGCTCCTTGCGTCGGGCACCATGACCGACACCAACGGCACCACCAATTTCACCCAGCAGTTCGCCATCAACGGGCAGCGCGGTGTAGAAGCCGTCTTTGCCATGGACGGTGCTGATACCAGCGATCCCGAAATGGGCGGCGCCACCATGTCGAACTTCAACGTCGATGCAGTGGAAGAAATTCAGTCGCAATCCGGCTGGATGCCCGCCGAGATCGGCCTGGGTGCCGCCGGTTTCACCAATATCCTCACTCGCGCCGGCACCGATGCGCTGCACGGATCACTGTTCGAATTTCTGCGCAACTCCGCGCTCGATGCCCGCAATTTCTTCGATCGCCGCACGCCTGAAAATCCCGACCGTATACCGCCTTTTCGCCGCAACGAGTTCGGCTTCACGCTCGGCGGCCCTGTGCCCTGGCGCAATGCCTCCAGCGGGACTCAATTCTTCCTCGAATACCAAGGCTTCCGCCAGGTGCTCGGCACAACCCAGGTGTTGGCCGTGCCCACCGCAGCCGAGCGTGCCGGTATCGATACCACCGCTTACTCCGGCGACACGCTTTTCGTTCCGGTAAACCCGACGATCTCCACGCTCCTCAACCGCTATCCGCTCCCAAACGACCCAACCGGAGCATTCGGCGTCCGCACCTACTCCACATCTTCGAAAGTGATCACCGACGCCGATCAGTTTTCCGCACGGCTCGATCGCCAGCTTTCTCCGCACGACCGCCTCTCCGCGCGCTTCAGCTGGGACAACCTGAAAGGCCCCACCACCAACCCGGACCAGACCGCCATCGACCCCAGCTGGGGAATCACCTACATCGACCACCAGCGCAATGCTGTTCTGAAGTGGGCACACACTCCTTCGGCCACCTTCAGCGCCGAATCCTCTCTCAGCTTTACCCGCACCACTCCGCAATTCCCGACCGCAAATCACACCGATCCATCCCTGATCTTCGGCGATGCGCTCTACGAAGCCTTCGACTCGGCTGCCGGTTCCATCACAGCCTCCTTCGGCAATCTCTTCGAAGCGCAGCAAAATTTCACCTGGACGCGCGCCCGGCACACTCTTAAAGCCGGCGGGCTCGCCATCGCCAACCGCGACACGAGTTACTTCGGCATCGCCGCCAACGGCCAGTACACCTTCGGCGGCGGCCCCGCTTTCGCCACCGCCAATATCCGTTCCCTTAGCGGCCTTCACGACATCAGCCCCGGCCAGCAGCTTCCCGATTCACTTACCGGCCTGCTGCTCGGCAGCGCCTTCTCCTACACGGTCGCGGTCGCCCCCGCACAGTTCCCGCAGGGCGATCAGATCGGCGTCGCTGCCGTGTCGCGCTATGGTGTAAACGCCTACTTCGAAGACACCTGGAAAATCAGCCCCAGCCTTCTTCTCGACTACGGACTGCGTTACGAACTCTATTCGCCGCTCAGCGAACGCGCCCACCGCACCGCCGGATTACGCTTTGCGGACACATCCCGGGGCCCCGAGCAGTTCTATCTCATCAATCCCGAGCCGCGCTATCGATGGCTGGGCAACAACTGGGGTCCGCGCGTACGCCTGAGCTGGCAGCCGGCGCACGATCTATGGATTCGCGCGGGTGGCGCGCTCTCCACCATTCCACCCAACCTCTGGCAGGACAACTCGCTCACCGGTGCCGCGCCGTACGTCGATTACCCGCGCCTTACCGCCTCGCCAGCAGCACCGGTACGGATTGGCACTCGCGTTACGCCTTCTGATCTACCGCCGGTCTACTCGCCCTCTGGACAAGACATACTTGCCTCGGGCAACTCAAAAGCCGTTCCGGCCAATACCGTGTGGGACGTCAACCGCTTCGAACGAGAACTCGCGGCGACCACCGGCAGCGCCATCTCGCCCCTCAACGCCAACGCCATCTCGCCCGATTTCCGCAACGCCCTCCTCGGCACCTGGACCTTCAGCGTCGAACGCGCGCTCCATGGCCTCAGTCTGAGCGCCGCCTACATCGGCACGACCGGCATCGACCTGCCAGCCGCCAGCTTTCCTAACGCTTATCCCGGCGCAACCGCGCAATTCGCGCCTTATACGCAGTTCGATCCCTCGGGCCAGATCACAGGCGGCTTCGGCACCGACATGGTCATTACCAATCGCTCGCACTCGACATTTCACTCGCTCCAGACATCCGCGCAAGGCTCACTCGGCCAGCTCGGGCCCCAGATTCAGGCCAGCTTCACCTGGTCGAAATCGCTCGACGACACCAGCAGCGTACTCGGTCCCGGAATCGGCAGCACCTCCGGCGCGACCGCACTCGCCTGGCCGCAGGATCCCTTCAACACTCGAGCAGACAAAGGACCCTCCACTTTCGACACCGAGCGCGTCTTCACCCTGACTCTCGTGCAGGACCTGCACGCCGAACGGGCGCCGCTCATCCGCCATTTAGGTCGAAGATTGACCAGCGGCTGGCAACTGCTCAACATCTCGAGCCTCACCAGCGGCCTCCCGTTCACGGTCTACTCCGGAATTCAGCAAACCGGCGCAGGCTCGCAGGGCGCCGATCGTCCCGATCAGATCGCCACGCCTGACCTCTCGACCAGCCGCACCGTGCGCGAGGATTATTTCGGCCTCGGCGCAAACAACTCATCCTTCTTCTCCATACCGGTTCACGTGTCCGCCGGCACCGGACCGAATCAAGGCGTATTCGGCAGTCTCGGACGTAACACGTTTCGCGGCCCTGCGCTCTACAACTACGATTTCGCCCTGATCAAGGACACGCCCTTTGAGCTCGCGCGTGCCCACAAGTCCGTCAACCTGCAATTCCGCGCCGAGTTCTTCAATCTTTTCAACGTCGCCAATCTCGGCTTACCCTCAAACGTGCTCACCGGCTCCGGCTTCGGCATCATCAATCGCACCGCCGGCACATCCCGCCAGATTCAGTTTTCGATAAAAACCATGTTCTAGCGAGCTGCCTTTTTGCTGCGTATCACCTCACGCCGCCCTGTTGCTCGAGTTTCATGATCAACGTTCGGCAATACAAAAGCGGAATCGCTCCGAAAACACCGAAGCTGCAGTCGAGCAGTCTCCAGGCAAATGGGATGTGTCGAATGTGCCCGGCAATCAGAGCCAGCGGCAAAACAGCCGCGCATGCAACCAAACCAAACGTCACCACCCATTTGTTACGCACCGGTTCACGATACGGCCCGATAAAGGCTAATGCGATTACCAGGTGCGCGAACGCGAGCCAGTCTGTGCCGTACGCGAGGAAAGGATACCTTTCACCGGTTTCCGAAAGCGCGCGGGCGATTGTCTCCATCCAGGCTGTTAGCCCGAGTTTCAGCCCGACTGGTTCGAGCCATGGCTCATGCAGAAACCGCAACAGCATGTTCGCCTCCGCCCTGAGCGGAAAAGCCGTCAGCCCGCTCGCGACTAAACCGCACATGAAAATCGCGAGCGAGATCCGAATGCGTGCGAGTAGCTGCATGCTGATATCAGTCCTGCTGCATCAGCTCTGATCGGCAGCCCCGGCCGGCTGGGGCGAGCCGTACCAGTCTACTCGTCTCGTCAGATACATCAGCAGTGCAATTGCGAAAAAGCTGCTCAGCGCGCCGATTAACAGGCTGTTGTCCTCCATTCGCAGTAGCAGATAAATCAGCGAATACAGAATGCCGAAGATGCCAAACGACCAGAGGACACGCCGACTGCCCTCAAAGATCCAGCCCGCATTCACGGACAGAAGCGAAACCGTTGCGCCTGCTGCAAGCAGAAAACCGAGATCAAACCCGATTCGCTCCGACATCGACAAAAGCAACAGGTAAAAAATGATTTGCGCGAGCCCGACCAGGACATACTGTGCCGGATGTACGCGCCTGGCCGTCGTCACCTCAAACCCGAAATAGCATAGAAAGACCAGCCCGACTATGAGAAGCACATATTTCAGTGAGCGATATACGGACTGGTAAGGATCACCGAGCTGGACAAAGTAAAACCCCACTGCGGTCGCTTGTAGCCCGCTCAGCACGTCGCCTGCTCCCGAGGCGCGCAGGCCACGCGCGGTGAACGGAATCATCCACTCGGCCCGAAAGCCTTTGTCGTTCACCGACCGGGTTACGGGGAGGACGCCACCGTCGAAACCGGGATTTCGCCAATCACCTTGCGCCAGCACATGAGTGGTCTTGCCATACGCCACAACCCCGATTCGTTCCGCGCCGGAGAACTTCATGCTGGACACAACGTGAAAGGCCGAGGGCATCTTCCCGTCCGTCGCCATCTTCACGTCGGGCCGGGCCGCTAACAAGCCGCCTTTGAACGGCGCCTTTTCCCTGTTCTGCGATAACAACCGGTCGGACAGCTCCGAAGGCGCGAGCCCATAAATATGTCCGTCCAGCTCCAGCGTCGGATCCGCCAGTGCACCATGCAAATCGCTCGCGCCCACGATAATTTCCGCGCGCGTCCAGTCGAATTCCGTTCCTGCGGGAGGCGCGAGAGCAGACGAATCGAAATCTGACTCCAGCTTCAGCTCCGCCGCGAATACCGGTACGCGGAACAGCGAGCGCTTCCGTTCCGTTGTCGCCACCTTCACCTCCGCCCTGGCCTGCTCGGGAAAAATGAGGCAAATACCGTCGCTCAGAGATCCGGCCGGCGCGCCGGTGGACGCCCGGTACGGCACGGCGAACACAGGTCCCATGAATATCTGCGCGCCCCCGACATGCGCGCTGATTTCCTTCGTCACCTCCGACGCTCGCTGCATGCGGTCCGTCACCAGTTCACTCACGAATAGCGCCGGAATTGTCATGGCGAGAGCCAATCCGCAGACGACCATCAACTTCAGTCCCAAAGATCGGAGATCGCTTCCGCGATGACTGTTCTGGCGAGCGTTCATTAGTCTGCTTCCGACTTACTTTATTCTATAAAGTACATTGCATAACTGGGACTGTCAAGCGTGCTTCCCTCGAATGCGCGACAAATCGCCGCAGAGCGCCCCGCGGTTCCCACGCTTCCGCCACATTTTCCACGGGGTGATAAAACTAGAAAACGAGATATGGCCCAAGTTCAGGCGAGCCCGAAAACATATGACGTCGTAATTGTCGGCTCCGGCGCCGGCGGCGGTGTAGCCGCGCACGTGCTGGCCAATGCCGGCGCGAACATCTGCATGCTCGAAGCCGGCGAATGGTTCGATTGCACAAAGGATTCCAAGATGTTCGGCTGGCCCTACCAGGTGCCGCATCGCGGTTCCGGCACCAAGTACAAGCCCTGGGGCTATTTCGACGCCACCACCGTCGGCGGCTGGGAGATCGCCGGCGAACCCTACACCAACGCACCGGGCAGCGACTGGATCTGGTGGCGCGCCCGCATGTTGGGAGGCCGCACCAACCACTACGGCCGCATTTCGCTGCGCATGGGCCCTTATGATTTCAAGCCCTACAGCCGCGATGGCAAAGGCTTCGATTGGCCCATCACCTACGACGATCTCGCGCCCTACTACGACAAAGCCGAAGAGCTGATCGGCGTATTCGGCTCGCATGAGGGCCTCGAAAATACGCCCGACGGCAAATTTCTTCCGCCACCCGCGCCGCGCGGCTACGAACGCCTCATCAAGATGGGCTGCGACAAGCTCAATATCCCGTGCATCCCCTCGCGCCTGGCAATTCTGACGCGTCCGCACAACGGCCGCCCCGCCTGCCACTACTGCGCGCAGTGCGGTCGCTCCTGCGGCGTGAACGCCAACTTCAATTCGCCCGGGGTCCACATCATTCCCACCCTGCACAAATATCCGCACACCTTCGAAGTGCGCAACAACGCCATGGTGCGCGAAGTGCTCGTCGGCAAAGATGGCCTCGCCACCGGCGTCTCTTACATCGACAAGAAAACGCGCCAGGAAATGCAGGTGCGCGCCAAAATCGTCGTGCTCGCTGCCAGTTGCTGTGAAACCGCGCGCATCATGCTGAACTCGAAGAGCTCGCAGTTCCCCAACGGCGTCGCGAATTCGACCGGGCTCGTCGGCCGCTACATCATGGATACGGTCGGCTCCGCAGTCAGCGGCTTCTTGCCCATCATGCAAGACTTGCCGCCGCAGAACGAAGACGGCGTCGGCGGCATGCACCTTTACATGCCCTGGTGGCTCTACAAAGAGCAGAAGGCGAACAAAATGCCCTTCGCGCGCGGTTATCACATCGAGATCGGCGGCGGCCGCGGCATGCCCGGCGCGGGCGAACTCGGCGGCTACGCCACTCGCTTCCTCGATGGCGGCTACGGCGTCGAGCTCAAGCAGAATCTCCGCAAGCTCTACGGCTGCGATGTCTACTTCGATGGCCGCGGCGAAATGATCCCCAACGAAGACAGCTACTGCGAGATCGATCCAAACGTCGTCGATGAATGGGGCATTCCGGTTCTCCGCTTCCACTTCAAATGGAGCCAGGACGAAATTCTGCAGGCCAGGCACATGCAGGAAACGTTCCAGGAAATCATTCACGCCATGGGCGGCATCGTCACCTACAAGCACGACGCCAGCGATAACTGGGGCATCTCGCGCGGCGGCGAAATCATCCACGAAGTCGGCGCCACCAAGATGGGCGACAATCCGAAAACGTCGGTGCTCAACCAGTACTGTCAGGCCTGGGATGTGAAGAACTTGTTCATCACCGACGCCGCGCCCTTCGTCAGCAACGCCGACAAGAACCCGACGCTGACCATCAGTGCGCTGGGCTGGCGTACATCGGAATACATAGCCGATCAGGTCAAGAAATTCAACGTCAAGGTCTGAAGAGGTAAAACGAAAATGCCAGAGACAAACGTTAGCCGCCGCGGCTTATTGCAAATCCTGGGAACCGTGCCTGCCGCTGCCGGCGCGCTCCGTGCCGCAGAGCCGCACATGCATCCAATGCAGCCTCAGCAGACGGCGGCATCGGTTCCGCTCACCGGCCCCGGTTACAAGCGCCAGACCTTCGACGACCATCAGTGGCAGACTGTGCGCGTGCTCTGCGATCTCATCATCCCGAAAGACGATCGCAGCGGCAGCGCGACCGACGCCGGCGTCCCCGAATTCCTCGACGACTGGATCGCCTATCGCGCCGAGCAGGACGGCAACGACAATCTCAAAGCTCAGATCTTCGGCGGCCTCATGTGGCTCGACCGCGAATCCAACGACAAGTTCCAGAAAAATTTCGCCGACGCCTCGCCCGATCAGCAGAAACAGCTCCTCGATCGCATTGCATACCCGAAACGCGCTGCTAAAGAAGATCACGCCTGGGTTCGTTTTTTCAGCGAATTCCGCTCGCTGACCGTCGGTGGTTTCTTCTCGAGCAAAGTGGGCGTCGCCGACCTCCCGTACTTAGGCAACGTCGCCGTCGCCGACTGGAAAGGCTGCGATCCCAAGGTCTGGGCCGAGATCGAAAACCGCCTCAAGAACGGCTACAAGGGCATCCTGGAAGCAAAACCCTGGAACAGCTCCTCGCAAAGCTGAGCGCAGTGTGGGGCGGACGTTCACGTCCCCGGCGGATGCTCCCGATCCGGTTTTCGGCTTTGCTCGTCGTCGCGGCCATGTCTCTCATCGCCGCGCCGCCCCAACTTCAGCTCTGGTATTGGCATCACTCCGACCTCAATAGCGACAAAGCCGTCGCGCAAAGCAAAGCTCTGATCGACCGTGCCGCCAAAGCCGGCTACAACGGGCTCGCGTTCTGGGACGGCGGTTGGATCTTTCTGGGCGCACCCTTCTGGCCAGCCGAAAACGCTGCCCGCCTGCGCGAAGTCTCCGAGTATGCGGTGAGTAAGGGCATGCGCGTCATGGGCTCGGGCGCGCCGTTTGGCTGGTCCAATCCCGCGCTCACTGCCTCCAACGGCAATTTCTCCGAAGGCCAGCGCATTACCGGCGCGCGTTTTCGCGTCGCGCCCAACGGACGCGAACTCGAGTTCGTCAACGGACTCGCGCCGCTTGAAAATCCCGGCTTTGAAAACGGCCGCGAAGCATGGTTCGGCACCGGCGACCCCGCCATTGGCCTCAGCTCCGCCTCACATTCCGGCAAACAGGCAGCCGTAATTGTCGATGCCACCGGTAACGCCCGCTTCCGCCAACGCATTTCGCTGACTCCCTGGCGTCAGTACCACATCCGCCTCTGGATGAAGTCGAAAGAGTTCCGTGGCGGCCCGGCCGTCGTCGAAATCCAGGACTTCTGGCATCGCAAACGCTTCCGCTTCTACACCGCACTCGCCGCCGCCGGGACGCATGACTGGAAGCGCCTCGATTTCACCTTCGATAGCCAGGACACGGGCTGGGCTTACCTCTATTTCGGCGTCTGGGGTCCCACGAAAGGCGTTCTCTGGTTCGATGACGTGCAGCTCGAAGAGACGGCTCCGGTCTACGTCGTCCGCCGCAGCGGAGCGCCGCTCACTCTCTACGATCCCGACCACTCCCGCACCGTCTACCAGGAAGGCCGCGACTTCAACTACGTCTGCGATCCCGTTCTCTCCAACCCCAAAACCGTCTTCCGCGACGACTATCACACGCCCGTCCACATCACGCTTCCCGGCGGCACGCACCTGCGTTCCGGACAGACGGTCGCGCTTGATTACTACGCCGCTTTCCCGATTCCCGGCGACGGGCAGATGGCGATGTGTCTCACCGAGCCGGGCGTTTTTCGCTGGATTGAAAGCAATGCGCGCGCTACGAAAGACGTACTTCCGCCTCAGGGCGATATGCTGCTGGTTTACGATGAGCTACGCCATGCCAATTCCTGCGCGGGCTGCCGCGCCCGCCAGCTGACTGCCGGCGAACTGCTCGCCTGGAATGTGAATAAGGTAGCCGCAATCTACCAGCGCCTTCTGCCCGAAACACCGCTCTGGGTCTGGAGCGATATGTTCGACCCGCTCCATAACGCCCACGACAACTACTACTACGTCGAAGGCGATTTAGCCGGATCGTGGAAGGGTCTGCCCGCGCGTGTGGGCGTGCTCAACTGGAACCATCCGCATTTGCGCCAGTCGCTCGAATGGTTCGCTGGTATGCACAGCGAGCAGCCCGTCGCCCATCGCCAGATCATCGCCGGCTATTACGACAGTGGCCGCGGCGCGACGGCTCGCGAAGATTTCGAGACCGCCCGTGGAATTCCTGGCATCGCCGGCATCATGTATGTCAGCTGGAAGGACGATTACTCCCAGCTCGAAAGCTTCGCCGAAGCCGCCCGCGCCGGCTGGCGCGAATATCAGTCCAGTGTCCGCGCCGGCCGTTAAAGCTTAGTCGTTCCAGCGCACTCCGCGTGGCCGCAGCCGCACTGGATATCCGGCGTCTTCCCGGCTCCCTCGCAGAATGAGCTGCAATAGTCACTGCCCTCTTTTGCCCGGCAGTTGCAGGACGGATGCGCGCATTTCTTATCTTCAGCCATATTCCACCTCGGCCAGTTGGACTCCCCGCGCCGGGAAACTGACACATGGAAACAGAAGCCGGCCAAACGCGTCCGACTAGCAAATGTTGCGCGATTCGCTCTTTCTTTTGATCTTTTTCATCCTGCTCGTCATCTGGCTGATTTCCTGGCTCGCCTTCCACGTCGCGGGCGGTCTGATCCATCTCCTGCTCGTCATCGCGGTCATTGCGCTGGTCATCCACCTGCTTCGAGGCCGCGGCCGTCCGGCCTGACTTCAGAACAACAGCTTCAGCCCGAACTGCACCTGCCGTGACGTGGTCGACGTCGCCGTAATCACACCCGCCGTCGGCGAAGGCGCGCTGTTCGCCGCCGTAAACACCACCGGATTCGGCGTGCTGAAATTGACATGATTGAGCGCGTTGAAAAACTCCGCCCGGAACTGCAGCCGCACGCGTTCGGTAATCGATGTGTTCTTCAGCAACGACGCATCGAGCGAAACGATGCCTGGCCCGATCAGCGTGTCACGCCCAACGTTCCCATAGGTGCCGCTGGCCGGCGAAACAAACGCGTTCGGATCGAAATACAGATTCGGCGAACCCAGCATCAGGTTGCCCGTAAATGCCGGATTCCACGAGGGCCGGATCGGATTCCGGCTGTCCCCGTTGTTCGTCGGATTGTAGCCGAGCTGCGGCGTAAACGGCAGCCCCGATTGCACACTCTCGATCGCGCTGATCGACCAGCCGCTCGCCAGCTTATCGCGCCAGCCCTCCACGCCGCCCAGGAACTTCTTCCCGCGCCCGAGCGGCAGTTCGTAGGTTCCATTGATCGTCGCCAGATGCCGCACATCCGTGGTCGACAATCCGTAATCCCACTTCGGATTCAAAGGAAACATCACAAATCCCGGCGCATTCGACGCCACGCTGCTGTTCCAGGCAGTCCCATCGTCCAGGCTCTTCGAAAACGTGTAAGCGCCCCGCAGTTGCAAACCGTTGGTGAAACGCCGCGTCAGATCGATCTCAAGCGCGTTGAAGGAACTGACTCCCTCGGAAAACCAGCTCGTCGTATTCGCCAGTTTCGGATTCGCCAGCACCGCGTTCTGCGGGTAATACACCGAACCGTTGGCAGTAAAGCTCGGGAACGGTTCATTCGCATCGAGCGACAGTATCTCGTGGTACCCATGCGATCCGGCGTACCCGACGCTCAGCGCTGTGTTCGGTGCAATCTCCTGCTGCACCTTAAAAGTCCAGCTCAGAATCGTCGGCGTGTACGCATCCGGTTGAATGCCGCTCGGCGAAATCTTTCCGCTCGCCGGCAACGCCTGGCCCGGCACAATCTGCAGCGCGCTTAACGGCACGTTCTTGAGTGTCTGGGTGGCGTTGAACGGAGCCGTCTGATCCAGCCGGTAATCCAGATTGTCGAGCAGGAACCGGTAAATTCCGAACCCGCCGTTGATTACTGTCTTGCTCTTTCCGAACGGATCCCAGGCGAAGCCGAAACGCGGTTCCGGCAAAAATTTCGCCCGGTTCACCGTAAACGCGGAACTCGCAATGCGCGGATCAGTCGCAATCACGCCGTTCGGAAACGTGTAGTTCGCACCCCGCCCGTGCGCTTCATTCCAGCCATTGGTCGATTCGAAGCGGAAACCAACGCGCAGCTCGAGCCCGCGTACCGGCCGGATCGCATCCTGCACAAAAACCGCGCCCTCAAGCGACCGCCAGCCCAGCGGTGTGGGCGAAGGAATCACCGTAAACGTAGAAACCGTGCCCTTCAGGAAAGCCGCCAAACTACTGAAAGATGCCTGTCCATACTGATACTGCGCCAGATTATCGTTTGCCTGAATCCGCTGCAGCCACACGCCCGCCTCAATTTGATGAATGCCTTTGTTGATCGCGATGTGATCGTCGTAAGTGAAGAGATTCCGCACCGCCGAAAGATTGCTGCCCGCATTCGTCCCGCCGAGCGAGATCTGCGATGCGCCATTCAATGCCGTTCCGCCGCCGATCACGACCGCTCCGATCGGATCGCCCGCAACCCATCCCGGCACATCCACCGGCGTTGTTCCAGTAAAGAAGTAGCCCGCGCGCGAAAAGCCGAAACGCGCCGTATTCAGCACGCTCGGCGAAAACACGTGCTGCTCCTGCACGCTCGCCACCTGCTCCCGCAACGTCTCAAACACTCCGCTCAGCGGATTCTGCGAGGGCGTGTTCGCGCCGCTGTCATCGATCGTGTACACGCCAAAAAATGTATCCCGGTCGCTGATGTTGTAATCCAGCCGGGTCGTACCGAAGTCTTCCCGAATCGTCTGCAGCGGATTGCTGTAAGCCAGTCCAATGCCGCCGCCCAGGCTCGGCCCGTTCTGCACCGGCCACAACGCCAGCAGCTCTTTCGCCGCCGGACTGATCTTCGCGCTGTTGCGTGTCGCATTATCCGGCACAAACGTCACATCGCTCAGCCCGAGATGCTGCCGGAACCCTTCGTAATTCCCAAACAGAAACAGCTTATTGCGCTTGATCGGCCCTCCCAGCGCGCCGCCAAATTCGTTCCTCTGAAACTGCGGAATCTTCTGATCGAAAAAGTTCCGCGCATCCAGATCGCTGTTCCGCAAAAATTCGTACAAAGACCCATGCAGCTGATTGCTGCCTGACGCGGTAACGATGCTGACCTGCGCGCCCGGCCGCTTCCCGTACTCCGCGCCATACGTATCGGTGACCACGTTGAACTCGCGAACCGCATCCACACCCAGCAACTGCCCGCTGGTGCCGCCCGGCGTGTTGTTGATCTCGGAAGCGCCCGTGTACTCGATGCCGTTCAGCAGAAACAGGTTCTCCTGCGGCCGGTGTCCCGAAACCGCGAACATATTCCCCACCGCTGAATTCGAAGTCCCGATCCCGCCCGAGCGCTGCGAGGTGTAATTCACCGTCGCCGGATTGAGCGTCATCAGATTATCGAAGCTGCGCCCATTGAGCGGCAACTCCTTAACCTGCTTCTCGTTCACCAGCCCCGACGTCTGCTGGGTCGTCACGCTGACCGCCTCCGGCTGATCCTCCACCGTGACGACTTCGTGCACCTCACCCACCGGCAGCACCAGTTCCACCTGCGCCGCCTGCCCGACCACCAGATTTACGCCCGCTTTGATCTGCGTCTGAAAGCCGGTCTTACTCGCCTCCACGTTGTACGACCCGACCGCCACCGACGGCACGACAAAACGTCCTGCCGAATCCGTTTCCAGCGTCCGCTCACTACCGTTTTCGTTGTTGATCAGCCTGACTTTCACACCCGGCAGAGGCGCACCGGCCTGATCCCGCACCGAGCCCGAAATGGAGCCGCCCACCACCTGCGCTTGCAGAAACGAAGCCAAAACTGTAAGGCACACAACAACCAGGGGGCGGCGAAACTTCCACATCGTGGACCGCAGGATAGCAGAGCTATTTAGATATTGTCAATCGGGATGGTAGATATGGCGTCCCCGCCGTATGGCTCGCTCCCTGCACCCGCGCTGCCCCGTATCGCAAAACATAGAAGACACACCCGAGCGCGACGGCCATCACCGCGTTCACCACGAGCGTCGCCAGGGCCGTTGTGAGAAACGCCAGCGCATCCACCCGGCTCATCTTCGGCAACCGCCGCCAGGTGCCCCACTCGAGCAGACAGATGCCGATGTACGCCGTCACCCCGGCCAGCGCCGGCAGCGGAATATGGGCAATCCAGGGGCCCCCGATTGCCAGAAAGCCGATGATAAATACGGCGTGGAACAGATTCGAAAGCCGCGTAGTCGCTCCGCAGCGCACGCTGGCCAGACTCCGCGCCGGAATGCCGACGCTCATCGGAGCCGCAAAGATCGCCGCCACGATATTGGCCAGTCCGTACGCGCCTAGTTCGGAGTCCGCATCGCTTCGTTTCAAATGCCTGTGCCGGCCGCGAAAATGCTCCACCACGCGCGATGTGATCAGCAGGTTTACGCCCGAGACAAACGCCAGTCCCAGGGCCGATGGCAGCACCTCGAATACATCCTGCGGTGCCCAGGCAAAACCGGCAAATGGAGGCACACTGAGCGGCAGCCGTCCGATCTCGCGCGTATGCCACCCGAAAATCGCCGCTGTTCCCATCGCCAGCAGTACACCAAGCAGCGGCGCCGGTGCCTTTGGCAAGAACCGCGTGCAGGCGAGCGCCGCCACGATCACCAAGGCGCTCAGCATCAGCGCGCTCAGCTGCGCATCTCGCACATGCGCCAGCACCTGCCAGCTCTGATACAGCATGTTGTTCGAGGTGCGATCGACCGGCGCGCGCAGGCCCATCATCATGCCGAGTTGCGAAAGGATCATCATCGCGCCCACCCCGCACGAAAATCCCGTCACCACCGGCTGCGGAATCTTCTGGATAAACCGGCCCATCCGCAGGAAACAAAACACCAGCAGGAACACCGAAGCCGCCAGACACACCTTTGCGGCGCCTCCCGACCCCTGCGAGCGTACTGCCTGCGCGATGAAGGGCACGGTTGCGCTCGCGGTTCCTCCGATCAGCACCGGGTTGCGCCCGAGCAGCGCCGTCACGGGAGCCGTCGCCACCGAAGTCACCAGACCGAGCACCGGCGGCAATCCCATCAGCGCTGCCATCGACAGTCCATAAGGCATCGCGATCAGCGCCGCTACCGCGCCTCCGCTTACATCGCCGGCCAGCGTTCGCCACGTGTATCGATCCCGGGTTTGCCGGATCTGAAAAGCCAGCACGCTTCTCCTTCCTGTGCAGAAAAAGCGACGAAGCTGATCGTTTGCGCCGGACGTGGGCGCCTCAAAGTAACTCGAAGATGTCTAGGCGTTGTAGACTTTGGCGAACGCACTCTTGAATTTCGCCATGTCGTCTTTACTGCCCACCGTGACGCGTACCCAGTTCGGCCACACCGGCCAGACGCGCCCGATGTAGACGTTCTGCGCGGCCATGGCTTTGTAGAATTCCGCCCCCGGCCGTTTAGCGTTCATCATGAAGCAGTTGCTTTCCGAAGGAATGAACTCCACGCTGCGCGCCGCGAGCCAGCTGAAGGTATCCTCGCGGATATCGCCGATAGCCTTCCGCCGTTCGGGCACCAGGTTCTTCGACCGTACGCTGACCGTTGCGCCGACCATCGACGTAATCGGCATCGCTCCCGCGCTGTAAGGCGTAATCTTGCGCAGCAGATCGGGACGCGCGAATGCCGCTCCAGCGCGCAGCCCCGCCATGCCGTAGAGTTTCGAGAACGTGCGCAGAATGATGACGTCTTTCCCGGCCGCCACCATATCGCTGCACGGTACGGCACTGGGCGAGATGTGAATATAAGCTTCGTCGATCATCACCACCGATCCGGCCGGCTTATTAGCGACCAAGTACTCGATATCGGCGCGGTTGGTGAGTGTTCCGGTCGGGTTATTCGGGTTGCAGATATAGAACAGTCCCGCATTCGGCGCAGCCGCCAGCATCGCCTTCACATCGTGATCCCACGTACCCTTGCGCAGCGGCACATTTACCGTCTTCGCGCCGATAAACTTCGCCGCGCGCTCGCCCGCTTCGTAGCCCGGATCCGCCTTTACAAACGGCCGCTCCTTCGAGCAGAATGCGAGCACTGCCTGGTGCAGCGGTGCGCTCGATCCAGCGAAAATTTCTACCATGCTCTCGTGCGGATCGTAGCTCGACTTCAATCCTTCGACTTCGGCCATCGCCTCGGCCAGCGTGTACGTCTCCTCGTACATGTAGCGGCCGCCCTTCTTCACCGAGTTATAAATAGCGTCCGCCGCCTCCGGACTCGGGCCCATCGGATTTTCGTTGGCGTTGATCTTCACCGCATCGGCCGGCATGTTCTTCACCATCGAAAGCTGCGCCAGAGCGCGCTCGTTGTAGAAAGGCAGCGTGGCGCCCGCGGTCAGAACCGTTGCAATCCGCCCAAAACTACGGCGTGAAAAGCCGCGCCGCAGGAAATCCCGTCTCTGATCCACCGTCAGAACAGATGCCATAAAAGAGTTCTCCTAACCTGCTCGAAAATTGGACACGATCAAAGCGATGCGGCGCTGATGAAATGAAAATCTCGCAGACCGCTCGCTCATGCAAGCAAGTAGGGCGTGCCGCGAATGCGCGCCCGGCCGGAACGGGGGCAACACCTCGAGAAGCTCTGGGACCGCTGCAACCATGGGGAGCGGGCGCTTCGGAGGATATTTGAGAAAGAGTGTATCATCATTGCGCCTCATTTGCGCAACCGTTTCGAAAAAGTTTCAGCGCTCAACCGGCAAAACAGCTCTGGCGATCGCCTCGCGCGCCTTGTCAGAGAGGGTCAACTTACCTTCGAGCATCTCGCGAGCCGACAGGCTTTCTTTCGTAATGCCCGTTTTCGTATGCTTGGCGCGATGCGACAGCATGTGATAGACCTCGTGCGCCATTACGGTCCCCAAAGCCGCCCCATACGTAGCCTGGTAGCGGTCCGGTGCGCCTTTACCTAAGACACGCTCGAGCGACTCACGTACCTGATCGCACTCCACTTCGCCAAAAGGCAGAATATTGCCATCCGCCGAGTAAGCCATCGCAAGCGGACCGCGCTCGTCCGATAAAGCCCCGACAGGGAGCGGATTCGGTGCCGGCCGAGCCGCCATCGTGCAGTGCCCTTTCATGTTGAACACCACCACGTCGGTGTATTCTTCGCGCGCGTTCGCGTCCTTGCGCTCCCGCACTTCTACCTGCAATCCCGCCTCGGCGAGAAGACTGCGAAGCTGGCGCTCGAGCGCGCTGAACGACGGGGCTGAGTAAGGGTGTTCGTAACGAAGCAGAACCGTGAGGTTGGGGCGCGTATCGTGTGCCTCTTCCGCTGTACCGAGCCGGACGAGTGCCGGTAAGGCGGCAATCATCACGCAACCGAGCGTAAGAACTCGCACCGAGAGCCTCTTGTTCTACATGGATCCTTGCGGATCTATTGCAGTATATACCTTTACAGCCATGAGCGCAGTGAGCCTTCCGGCCTGGCAGGTCGCGGGTAATAACTCGCATCAAAAAAATTACTAACGTAAGTTTCTGACTTACTGCTATACTCCTGAAACAAAGTTAGTCTCATACCTCCCAGTTCGCGGCCCTCGGTCAGCGTACGACCTCCAGGAAGAAAGGAGATTGTATGCTCGTCCGCAAAGCATTTACCGCGTCATTCGCTCTATTCGGCTTCACACTGCTCAGTTATGCGCAGTCCTATCAGGGAGGCGTGCGCGGCAGCGTTACCGACGCCCAGGGTGCAGCCGTATCCACCGCCAAAATCACTCTGACTAACATGGGTACCGGCGTCAGCCGCTCAACCCTTGCGGCCGCCAATGGCGATTACGTCTTCAGCAACGTCGACCCGGCCACTTACTCCGTCATCGCCGAGAGCCCCAGCTTCAAACGTTTCGAGCAGAAAGGCATCAAAGTCGGAACACAGGAATTTGTCACGGTCGATGTCAAGCTCGAAGTCGGTAGTATCAATCAGAGCGTTACGGTTACAGAGGAAACACCGCTCATTGAAAACGCCAATGCCTCGCAGGGGCAGGTTCTCGATCGGCAGCAGCTCACCGATCTCCCGAACTTAGGCCGCAATCCGTTCATGCTTTCGCGTGTCGCGCAGAACGTTATGCCGGTCGGCGATCCCGCTTACAATCGCATGGAGGATCAGAGCGGATCTTCGGCCATCTCGATTGCGGGAGGGCCCGTGCGCGGTAATAACTACTTACTCGACGGCGTTCCGATCACCGACGCCGACAACCGCGCCATCATCATTCCCAGCATCGAAGCCGTGCAGGAAGTAAAGGTACAGGCGAATACGTACGACGCTTCGATGGCCCGCACGGGCGGCGGCATGTTCAATACACTGCTCAAGTCCGGAACGAACGATTACCACGGCGTCGCTTTCGGCAGCACTCGCCAGACGGGCTGGTCGGCTAATAACTTCTTCAACAATGCTGCCGGCCTGCCGCTGCCGCCGCAATGGAATTACACGTATGCGCTGGCGCTCGGCGGACGCGTCTGGATTCCGAAGCTCTATGACGGCAAGAACAGAACATTTTTCTGGATTGCGCGCGAAGGCTACGACGACACCCAATCCAATTCCTCTCAGCTCTATACCCCGACCACGCTCGAGCGCGCCGGCAACTTTTCTCAGAGCTTCACCTTCGGCGGCGCGCTGCTGCCGATCTTCGATCCGCGCTCGACCGTTAAGAACGCCAACGGCACCTTTACTCGTACACAGTTTCCGAACAACATCATTCCCGCTTCGCAGTTAAATCCGGTCGGGCTCGCAATCGCCTCTACTCTTGCGAATCCCGCCTCGACTCCGGCATATTACGGCGCCAACGATCTGACGGTCGCCAGCAGCTTACCGGCACGCGCCCACCAGACGACTTTCAAACTGGATGAACAGCTTACCGAATGGTGGCATTCCAATCTCAGTTACCTGAGCTATCTGTCGCTTGAGCCGGGCAATACTTACTTCAATTCGATCTCGACACCCGATCAGTGGCGCTTACTTCGTAATGTCAATGCCACGCAGTTCAACAATACCTTTACTGTCTCGCCCACACTCGTCCTGACCGGCCGTTACGGTTTTAATCGCTTCCCGAATTACAGCTATCAGGTCAGTTCCGGAATGAATCTCGCCACCTTGGGTTTTAGCCCGACTTACTCAAGCGAAGTCATCTCGCCGACCTTCCCCATCGTCGGCTTCTCCAATGTCTACTCCAGCATCGGCGGGCTTGGCACAAACAGCGATTCGTATTACGTCCACTATTCCTACAACGCCTCGATGAGCGCCGCGAAATACATGGGCCGTCACAGTCTGACCGGCGGCTTCGACTGGCGCAAGATCAACACCAGCGGTCTGGACTACGGCGCAGGCGGCGGCGACTTCAATTTCAACGGCATCTGGACACAATCCGCAACCGGCACGGGCGGCGCCGATCTGGCCGATATGCTTGTTGGCCTGCCGCACGATGCCTCCATTACGATCCCGACCAAACTAACCGATTACGCCACTTACTATGGCGCCTGGCTGCAGGACGATTTTCGAATGACCACGCATCTTACTTTGAACTTCGGCCTGCGCTGGGAGCACGAGCCGGGTCTGCAGGAAACGAATGGCGGTATGGTGACCGGATTTCTGCCGGACGCCGTCAATCCCATCCAATCGCAGGTGCCTGGCCTGGCAACTACCGGCCTCGTGGAATTTGCCGGGCAGAATGGCGCGCCTTCTACCATCGGCAATCCGAACTGGAGTAAGTGGGGACCCCGCGCCGGTTTCGCCTGGCAGTTGAATGACAAGACCGTCCTGCGGGGCGGATATGGACTCTTCTGGGCTCCTCCGTTCGGCATCGGCGCTCCCATCCAGACGGCCGGCTACTACGCAACAACCACTAACACGTTCACCACGGATGGTTACCAGACTCCAACCTCCACTCTCACCAACCCCTTCCCCAACGGTCTAAATCAGCCCGTCGGGCGAGGGCTCGGAGCACTCGCGGGCGTGGGTCAAAGCATTACTTTCGCCGATCCGTCCTCCCGTGCTCCGCGCGTTCAGCAGTTCTCGTTCGATGTGCAGCGCGAGTTGCCCAGCGGCATCTCGGTAGAAGTAGGTTATGTCGGCTCGCGCAGCTCTCATCTAACTACCATGAGCGGTAACTTGAACATCAACGCTCTCGATCCAAGTTACTTCCCACTCGGCTATAGTTACCTGACACAAAGCGTAGCCAATCCGCTCTACGGCGCTGTCGGCAGCGCAAGTAACTTCGGCGGCGCAACCGTCGGTCGTTATCAGTTACTCCTGCCGCACCCGCAATTCGGCGAAATCAATCTAAGCCTGACCGATCAGGACAGCGCCCAGTACGATTCGCTTGTTTTAAAGGCACAGAAGCGCTTCACGCACGGCCTGACGTTCCTCTCGACCCTGACCTGGGCGCGCAGTTTCGATGAAGGCAGCGGCGGTCCCGGTAACTTCCTGAATAACTACTCGAATCCCGGCGTTCCGCAAAACCCGTACGACGTCAAGGCCGAGTGGGCGCCTTCCTATTCCGATTCGCCGCTCCGCTGGGCCACGACGTTCAGCTACGACCTGCCATTCGGCAAAGGTCAGCCGTTCCTCGGCTCATCCGGCAGATTGCTCGATACCGTCGTCGGCGGCTGGTCGCTGAACGGAATCCTGACTTACCAAACCGGCTTCCCGCTCGAAATCACCCAGAGCCCCGACAACAATTCGCTCTTCGGTTACGATTCGCAGCGCCCGAACGCAACCGGTGTTTCGCCGCAAACCTCCGGCAGCCTCGAATCGCGCCTGGGCAACTACATCAATCCTGCCGCGTTTTCAACCGCTCCCGCCCTCACCTTCGGCAATCTCGCCCGCAGCATCGGCATGCGCGGCCCCGGCCAGGCCAACTGGGACCTCTCGCTGTTCAAAAACTTCAGTCTCTACGAGCGCTTCAAAGGCCAGTTCCGCACCAGCCTGCTCAACGCCTTCAATACGCCGCTGTTCAACGCGCCGGGTACCACCTTCGGCTCCGGCAATTTTGGCGTTATCAGCTCCCAGGCCAATTTCTCGCGCATGATTGAACTCGGCCTTCGGCTCTACTTTTAGCCCTCCCGGCGTAAGCGGGACGCAATCCGCAAGGCTCCCGTCCCGCAAAGTTCATCGACTTACTAGGGAATCGTGGTACGCTGCTTATGTGACGAAACCGGGCTACCTCAAACGGCTCGAGGCTGAAAGCATTTACATTCTCCGCGAGGTGGTGGCTGAGTGCGCTAAACCCGTGCTGCTGTACTCGATCGGCAAGGATTCCTCGGTCCTGGTTCGCCTGGCGCAAAAGGCTTTTCATCCCGGCCCCATCCCGTTTCCGCTGCTGCACATCGACACCGGCTATAAGTTCAAAGAAATGATCGAGTTCCGCGACCGGTTCGCGGCCCAGCTCGGCGTCAAACTGATCGTCCACACCAACCGCGCGGCGCTCGCCGACGGTGCCAATCCGTTCGTCTGGGGTACCCAGCGCTGCTGCGGCGCGCTCAAAACCGGTGCGCTGCTCGAAGCTCTCCGCGAGGGCGCCTACGATGCCGCGATCGGTGGCGCGCGCCGCGACGAAGAGCGATCCCGGGCCAAGGAGCGCGTCTTTTCGTTTCGCGATGTGAAAGGCCAGTGGGATCCGCGCAACCAGCGCCCCGAGCTCTGGAACATCTTTAATACCCATGTCAACAAGGGCGAAAGCCAGCGCGTTTTCCCGCTCTCGAACTGGACCGAGCTCGACGTCTGGCAGTACATTCACTACGAGAACATCCCGGTCGTGCCTCTCTATTTCGCCAAATACCGGCCCATGCTGGTCCGAGGCGATTCGCTGCTGCCCATCGAGCAGCCGTTCGTCCCGCGCCTGCCGGGCGAAGAGCCGCAGATGGTGAAATGCCGCATGCGTTCGCTCGGCTGCAGTCCGTGCACCGGCGCCATCCGCTCCGATGCCGATTCGATTCCGGCCATCATCGAAGAACTCACGGCCGTCAAGCGCTCTGAGCGCCAGAACCGTGTGATCGACCACGATCAGGACGGGTCGATGGAAATAAAGAAACAAGAAGGCTATTTTTAATGGCCTCCACGCTACTCTCAAATCCGATGGCTGACTTCGCGCAGCCCGAAGAGCACGATCGCGATCTGCTGCGTTTCACGACCGCCGGCAGCGTCGACGACGGCAAATCCACCCTGATTGGCCGTCTGCTCTACGATTCGCGCAATGTTTACGACGATCAGATCGAGTCCGTCAGCAAGGCATCGGCAGGGCGCAACGCCGGCGCCATCGACTTTTCACTGTTAACCGACGGTCTCCGCGCCGAACGCGAGCAGGGCATTACGATCGACGTCGCGCATCGCTACTTCTCCACGCCGCGCCGCAAGTTCATCATCGCCGACACGCCCGGCCACGAGCAGTACACGCGCAACATGGTCACCGGTGCTTCCACCGCCGATCTTGCCATCGTGCTGGTCGACGCCCGCAAAGGCCTGCTAGTGCAATCGCGCCGCCATGCTTTCATCGCTTCGCTGCTGGGCCTGCAACATCTTGTCATTGCGGTGAACAAGATGGATCTGGTCGGCTACGACGAGCGCGTCTTCTCCGCCATCGAGCGCGATTTCCGCCAGTTCCTCGAACTTTTCCAAACGCTTGAGCCCTTCTTCATTCCGGTGAGCGCGCTCGAAGGCGATAACATCGTCCATCGCAGCGATCGCATGAGCTGGTACCGTGGCCCCAGCCTGCTCGAATATCTCGAAGAGGTCCCGGTGGAAGAGTCTGCCTCGCGCAAGCCCTTCCGCTTCGCCGTGCAGCGCGTCGTACGCCCGGATCACATCTTCCGCGGCTATGCCGGAACCATCGCATCCGGCGAGATAAAGCCTGGAGATACAGTTACGGTCTGGCCCTCGGGCCGCGAGACACGCATTGCCTCCATCTCGACCTGGGATGGCGAACTCGACTCCGCGCAGGCCGGTCAGGCCGTCACGCTCACTCTTTCCGACGAGCTCGATCTGAGCCGCGGTAACACCATCGCTGCTGCCGATTTCGAGCCCGAAGTCGCTACGGCATTCCGAGCCACTCTCGTCTGGCTCAACGAAACGTCCGCCCAAACGGGCAAGCGTTATCGCATCAAGCAGGCCACACATCAGGGCTGGGCCGAGCTCGCCCAGATCGAGCATCGCATCAATATCAACACACTCGAAAAGGAAGCCGCCGAGACGCTCGAAGTCAATTCCATCAGTGTCGTGCGCATTGAAACCGCGCGCCCGCTCGTCTTCGACCCCTACGCCGCCAACCGCATCACCGGCAGCTTCATCCTGATCGACCCGGCTACCAACGCGACCGTCGCCGCCGGCATGATCGATCGCGCCGTCGAATCCACCCACCGCGTCTCCGATCTGCCCGCTCAGTTCACCTGGCAGATCAAGGATCGCGCGCTGGTGGTCAATGTCGACGATCCGCAGTTCGCCGCCGAAAACGATCCGCGCACCATCAGCGATCCCGAAGCCGCCGATCTGCTGCAGCGCCTGCTGGAGCGCCTCCACAAACTTTCCTCCACGGAGTAGGAATGAGCACCACCATCGAAGCCACCAAACTAGACGAAGCGCGCGAAACTATCGAAGAAGCGCTGCGCGCGCCCGGCCGCGTCTGCGTCACCTGCAGTTTCCAGACCGAGGACATGATCGTCGTCGAGCTGGTGCGCGAGCACTTGCCCGATGTTCCGGTGCTCTTTCTCGAAACCGGTTACCACTTCGCCGAGGTCTACCGCTATCGCGATGAAATGCGCACTCGTTACGGATTGAATGTGGTGAACGTGCTGCCGAAACAGACCGTCGCCGAGCAGGAAGCCGCTCGCGGATTGCTGTACCAGTCGCGTCCCGACGAGTGCTGCAAATTGCGCAAAGTCGGCCCGCTTTTTGAAGCACTGCAGGGCTACGAAATCTGGTTCACCGGTCTGCGCCGCGTGCAATCTCCCACGCGCGCGAATCTGCAGCCGATCGACAAGTTCCCGCTCGCCTCGGGTAAGCAGCTGCTGAAGGTGAGCCCGCTCGCGGCCTGGACCGATAAAGAAGTCTGGCAGTACGCGCGCGAACGCGACATCCCGGTGCTCTCGCTCTATAACGACGGCTACACCAGCATCGGCTGCAAACCCTGCACCGCCAAGCCGCTCGATGAAAATAATCTGCGCTCGGGCCGCTGGGGCGGGCGTAAACTCGAATGCGGCATTCACATCGCTGAGAGGATCTGAGCGTTGGACATCCTCCTCGGATTCGTCATTGCACTTGCCATCGCGCTGACCGGTGTCGGCGCGGGCAGCATGACCACGCCGCTTCTTATCCTGTTTCTGCGCGTGCCGCCCACCATTGCCGTCGGTACGGCGCTCACTTTCGGCGCGATTGTCAAGATTATTTCCGTCCCGGCCTATCTGTGGCGGCGGCAGGTGAATCCGCGCGTGCTCGGCTTCATGCTGCTCGGCGGCATCCCCGGCGTGCTCGGCGGCTCTTTTCTGCTCAGTTCCCTCAAAGGCTCGGGCTACGAAGGCTGGCTCTACGCAATTCTCGGGACACTGATCGCACTGACGGCCAGCTTTCACCTGTATCGAACGCTCCGTCCCCGCCGCGGCTCGGGCCAGCACGATCGCTCGCCGCTCTTGCCCTGGCTTACGCTGCCCATCGGCGCTGAAGTCGGTTTTTCATCTGCAGGAGCGGGAGCGCTCGGTTCCATCGTGCTCTTCGGTATGACGAAGCTGAGCGCAGCCGAAGTGGTCGGCACCGATCTCTGTTTCGGCCTGCTTGTCTCGGCCGTGGGCAGCGCCTTTCACGTCAGCACCGGAAATTACGATAGCTGGCTGCTCGTGAAACTGGCCGCCGGCGGCATCTTGGGTGCCATCACCGGCTCCATGCTCGCGGGCCGCATCGCGCCGCTGCCCATGCGCCTCGCCGTGTTGCTCATGCTCGTCATCCTCGGCACCCAGCTCGCCTTTCACGGACAATCCGCCGTGCTGCCGCATCTGCAGGCAGTCCTACGCTAAGGGCCTCAGCTGCGTTCCGAAGCTTCCGCCGTATGCGTCGGATCGGCGCCGGTCCATGCCACATCCGCGGTCGGGCCATAAATCGGCGGCACATCTCTGCCGAGCAATCGCAGATACACTGTCAGCTGTGTCCGGTGATGCGCCGTGTGCAACACGCGCCGCCAGAAAATCCAGATCCGCTGCCGCGTAACGTCGAAGAACGGCTGCTCTTCCAGCCACCATTCCTCGGCCCGGCTCGCCAGAAAATCGAGTCGCCGCCGTGCCAGCATTCGCATTCGTTCTGAGCACGCCTCAATGCTCATAGTCGAAGGCACAACATCTTTTCCGCCCGGCTCGGAACCGCTCAAAAACTCGCCGAAGAAGCGCCTTCCGGAAAGCAGTTCATGCCGTATGATCTCTTCCACGGTGCTCGACTTCGGATGCGGTCGAAACGCAAAATCGGCATCCGAGAAGCAGCGCCAAACCGAGATCAGCTTATTCGTCTCGCTCGCATACGTATCCACCACGTGCTGAAACGCGGCCTCGACCGCCTGCGGAATCTGCTCCTCGCCGATCGCCTGGTACGAATAGCGCATTTCTCTACGTTACTTCCGAAAGAAGATCACGTGCTGCCACGGCATGCCGTCGAAGACCTTCTCGAACGTGAATCCTTCCGGCGAAACTTCGGCCTTCACCTCCGCCACGCTCATCTTGTGCTCGGGACGAATCGGCACGGACGCATCTTCTTTCTTGAACTCGATCAACACCAGTAAGCCGCCCGGCTTAAGCGCCTCGCGAATGCGGTCCAGCATCTGCTGCGGTTGCGAAAATTCGTGATACACATCCACCAGCAGCACCAGATCAAGCTTCCCCCGCGGCAACCGCGGATCATTTTCTGTTCCCACGATCGTCACAATATTCTGCACGTTCGCCTTCGCCGCGTTCGCGCGCAATCGCTCAATCATGCCCGGCTGAATATCTTCCGCGTAGACGGTCCCGTTCGGCGCGACCGCCTTCGCCAGCCGCACGGAATAGAAGCCGGTTCCCGCACCCACATCCGCCACCATCATGCCTGGCCGTAACCCGAGCGCCGCGATTGCCTTCTCCGGCTGCTCTTCGCGCGCGCGTTCTTCGCGATCGAGCCAGTCCGCGGCGCCCACTCCCATCACCGGCGCAATCTTGCGTCCCGTGATCGGGTGCACGCTCTGCGCACTCGCGAGCGCCGCCAGTAGCAAAATGAAAACAGCTCGCCTGCTATGCGTCATCTTGTCTTTCTGCTGATCGCGGCCAGCATTTGTTGCGCCCGCGCAGCGGAACCGGAGCTCGCCATCATCAATGCCGTCGTCTCATCCTCCGAAGACGGGCCGCCGGTTGCGTCCGATTACCGCTTCTCGCCCGGCGACTATCTCTACTTTACGTTCGAGATCGCGGGCTTCGCCGTGCATACCGAAAATCAGGGCGAAGTTCGCAAAATCTCGCTGAGCTATACGGTCGTGCCCATGGACGCTCAAGGCCGGCCGCTCTCCGAGGCGGTTCCGGGTGACATCGTCACCACCCTCAACCCGGAAGATAAGAACTGGGTTCCCAAACGCCGGGCTTCGTTTCTGCTGCCTGCCTTCGTCGCCGCCGGTTCGTTTCATGTCCACGTCACCGCCAAAGACGCTTTCGGCAAAACCGAAACCGCGCGCGATCTTCCGTTTCTGATGGGCGGCGTGAGACTTGTTCCCGCCGATTCCATCACCATCGAGAATTTTCGTTTCCTGCGCCGTGAAAATGACACCCAGCCCCTCAGCCTCGCCGCGTACGCCCCCGGCGACACCGTTTACGCGCGCTTCGAAATGACCGGCTTCAAGATCGGCGAGGATAACCGCTGCCGCGTGGCGTACAGCGTAACCGTCATCGGCCCGGCCGGCAAAGCATTCATTCAGAATCCCGATGCGGCGCGGCTTGATGAAGGCGGTTTTTACCCGCCGCAATTCGTTCCCGGCGAGCTCGCGCTCGAAATGGGGAAAAAGAATGAGCCCGGTGCCTACACGGTCATCGTAGAAGCGCGCGATCTGATCGCCAAGCAAACCTACCAACTCAAACAGACCTTCAGCATCGAATAACCGGAGCTACGGCCGGCGCCGCGCAACGTAGAGACTGGTCATCATACTGCGCGTCACTCTGCCCTTGAAACCGTCGACAGCTATTCGACGCAATTCACTCAGCACGGCCGTGCTGTCGGCGCGAATGTTGATATTCGAGTAAGTCGCATAGAGCGCGACCGTCTGCTCGGCATTTAGAACCAGAGTCCATGCGCTGCTTTGGTGATCGATACTGTCGAACACACGCGCACGCTCGAGAGCCGCTATCCTCGCCGGGGCGTCGAGAGCGAAAGGATTCGGCAGCAATCAGTGAGGCGGGGCGGTCGGTGGCGGAGTCTGCGCTTGCGGCTGCTCACCCGTTGCGCCAAAAATAATCGTCGATTCCGCGCCAAACTTCTTGTAGTCCATGTACCGGATTTCGATTCGTATCCGCTGCGGCCATTCGCGAAAATACAACGTATCGTCGGCGTACGTCTCGACCGGGAAAAACCACTGCCCGTCGATGTTCTTGCGAAAGGTCGTGAAATGCGGCGTCAGATTCTGCTCGCGCAGCTTCTCAATCTGCGGCACGCCCTGTCCTTCGCTCTTCACCACCGAAAAATCGCTCTCGCGCACCCACAGCAGGCCCTCGAAAAATCGCTGCCCGCTCAGAATCTGCTTCGGCCGCACATATTCGAGGAAGCACAGTTCGCCATTCACCGTCTCCTCGCCCTTGTACTGCCCTTCGTACAACGACGCCTTGTCTTTGGTAAGCAAGAACGGCTCTACGTTGCGAATATCCTCGAAATCCACCGGCGTCATTTTGATGTGCGTCAACGTGTTCCGCGGCTGCCCTTCCACCTGCTCATAACGCACGTGCTTGGGCGAAAACGTCACATCGCGCACCTCGTGATATTCGCCCGTAACCACGCCGTGATCGTTGATCTCCTCGAGCGTCACCGATTGCCGGTACGTGTAGTTGCTCATCGCCTCCGCATTGGCCGACTCGCGCTCGGCAATCTTATGCAGCAACCCCGGCGGCGGCTCGGCTGCGTAGGCGGCGTAAGCGGCCAGCATCGATCCCGATGCTACGATGAGGGCGATGTTCAGGACCCTGCGTCCATATTTCATCGCGCTGGCCTGTTCCTGGACAGCAATCGTTGTCTGCGCCATCTTCCTTTCAAGGCAGCATCCTCAGTCACATTGGATCATGGCGGCCGCGCTGCCCGCCCTTCTCGCCGAAGCGATCTTTTACCTCGGCGCCGTCTTCTATGAGACGCGCCTGCGCCTCGCAATGTTGCCATCGCGCCGCACACAAGCGTTCCTGCTGTGGTTAAGCGCGCTCATTCCGTACCTGATCTTCGCTTCGCTCACCCGCACGATCAACCGCCCCGCCTTCTTGCTGATCGCCGTACTGAGCGCGCTATTGGCGTACTGGTTCGTACTGTTTCCGCGGCGCACCGCCTACGATTTCGGCTTCCTGGTCCTCGCCGCCGCGCCCGTCGTACTGCGCGTTTTCAAGCGGCTCTATATCTCTCCCGATCCGCACCTTCGCATCGACGTACTCGGCCACCTCGCGTGGATCCACACCGGCATCGCCGCGCTTCTTGTCCTTCGTGAATGGGATCCGGGCGCCTTCGGCCTCTGGCCCCGAGCGGAAGAGTGGCGCATCGGCTTCCTCTGGTTCGCTGTTTCGATCGTGCCCATCGCGGCGGTCGCGCTTGCCCTGCATGATGTTCGTTTTCAACCCATGCACGCCGAGTGGTGGCGGACAGTAGCAACCGCCATCGGTGCATTCTTCGGCTTCCTGTGGGTCGTTGCACTGAGCGAAGAGCTCTTCTTTCGCGGTGTCATCGAGCGCGCACTGCTCGATTCCACACGCTCCAAAATCGCCGCCGTCTTAATCTCGGCCCTGCTCTTCGGAAGTGTCCATCTCTCGTTTCGCCAGTTCCCCAACTGGCAGGCCGCCGTCATCGCCGCGCTGCTCGGCGTTGTCTGCGGCCTGGCCTATGCGCAAAGCGGCAGCGTGCGTGCGCCGATGGTGACGCATGCACTCGTGGTCGCTACAGGACGTTTGCTTTTCCAATAGTGTCCACGTCGTCAACTCTGGCGGCATCCCGTCACTCGCAGCCACTCTTCGTAACCTCGAAGCCACTCTTCATATCGGGCAAGCGCTTCTGGCGTCGGCTCAGTCTCAGGAGCATCGTCCGGCGCTGCCGATAATTCCACCTTCGCTCGTCTCTCGTCTCAACCTTCCGGATCTTCGGTTGCCATCTCCGATCTCTGCCGTCCAGAAGGTCGAACCCGAAGATCTTCGGCGTGCATTGCGACAAGTTCCTCGCCCAACTCTTCGTTCATTGCGGCCTATTTCGCGTCTGCCCCGCGAACCAGCAGTAACGCATCCTCCCAGCCTGCCGGCGGCTTCACGGTTCCCACCGTCACCGCCGAGTTGTCGCGCACCCGCGATCCATCGCGCGGGTTAATCCAGAAGCCCTCCGCAAATCTGCCGCTCACTCGCATATCCACCCGCACCGGCCCCGCGTGGCTCAAGTACACCAGCCGCCAGCTGTTATCGGCCGATCGCGCTGCCGCATTCTGCTCTCTCCCAGCGCCTGGACCCTCCATCAGAATCGAGTCGTCCGGCACCAGGTGCCACCAGTCGAAGCTCGCGAAAATTTTCTTGAGCACACTCATGTCGCGCGCGCCTTCGCTCGTGAGCGATTTCCGCCAGGTCGGATTCTTGCGCCACATATCGTTGTGCCCATAAGTAAACGACGCCCCCGAGAGATACGCCCAATAGGCCTGCTTGCGCACCACCAGCGGCGTGATCGGCTTCGTCGGATACTCCGGGCCTTCCTCATAAGCGCCCTCGCCCAGAATCACCGGCTTCGGCGGAGTCAGACCGTACATGTGCCGCAGCCGTTCCGGAATGCTCGGATAATCGGCCCAGGTCTGAATCATGTCGGCCGCCAGCCAGGGCTCGTTGTGCAGCGGCTCCGTCCCCGGAGGACCGCCCATGGGATGGAACGTGATCAGATGCGAGCCGCCATCGCCCTCCTGCAAACCGCGCGCAATCAGCGGCCAGATCTCGGGAGCATCCGAAACTTTGCGATCTCCGCCCACGATCCAGACAATATTGGGCGCGTTCCTGTAGCGCGCGCCCAGCCAGCGCCCATACTGCTCAGCATTTTCTTTCGTGATCATCTTCCGGTTGACCACGTACGAACCCCACGCGGGCAGCAGCCCTAAATACATCCCGTGCCGCGCCGCATGAGCGACCAGCGTATCCACGTTCTTCCAGTACGCTTCTTCCGGCTCCAGCGGATTCTGGTTACGCCACGGCGAAACACCCGCATAGTTCGGATTCGGACTCGGTCCTTTCTCCGTGCCCGTGCCTCCATCCCAGATCAGCGCCGCCTGCACAATGGTGAAACCGAGCCTCGCTCGCGCCGCCAGATAGTCGTCGGCCTCTTCGGCCGTGTAGCTGACCGCCAGCGGCCACGCCGTATCGCCCAACCAGAACCACGGCTTCCCGTCTTCCTCGAAATAGCGCTGCGAGCTGTCAACTCTCAAGCGCCCTGCTCCAAACACACTCCCCGCCAGCAGAACACACGCCATCCAGCGTTTGTACATTCCTCAAAGAATATACGACGCGCCGCGCTGTGACCGAGCCGTGACAATAAGGAGCGGTCGGCAAACCGCATTCTTCACCGAGCTGGGCTAAGCGTGTTCGAGTGCCTGTTCGAAATCGGCCAGCAGATCCTGCCAGTCTTCGATGCCGCACGAAATACGCACCAGTCCTTCGCCAATCCCGGCCTCATCGAGATCCTTTGCGCTCCAGGCCGAGTGCGTCGTGCTGCGCGGATGGCAGGCCAGCGTCTCCACCCCACCGAGCGACACCGCGTTCCGCGCCAGCTTCAAACGCCGCAGCATCTCAAACGCCGCTCGCTTGCCGCCCTTGAGATCAATCGAAAACAATCCGCCCGGATGCTGGCACTGCTCTTCATAGATGCGCTTCTGCTCGGCGTCCTCAAACAACGTAGGATAGTAGACCCTCTGCACTTTCGGATGATCGTTCAGGCTCTCCGCAATGCGCTGCGCATTCTTGCTCTGCCGGTTCATGCGCAGCGCCACCGTTGGCAGCCGCGTATTCAGAATCCAGCACTCGTCCGGCTGCAGAATGTTGCCGAACAAACTGCGCTTGCTGCGAATCTTTGCGAGCAATCCCGGATCCCGTACCAGCGCCACACCGCCGATGATGTCGCTGTAGCCGCCCAGATATTTCGTCGCCGAATACAGCGAAACGTCTGCCCCCAGCAGCAGCGGATGCTGAAACGCCGGTCCGAGAAACGTGTTGTCGATCATCACGACCGGCCGTTCTCCTGCGACACTCTCGGCCGTCCGGCAGGCCCGCCCGATATCGGTCATGATCACGGTCGGATTCGCCGGCGTCTCGATCAGAATCACGCGCAGATTTTTCGCAGCAGAAATAGCTCGATCGATCGCGCCGCCATCCCCCGCCTGCACCGCGATTCCGGTGATTCCGAACGGCTGCAAAAATCCCTGGATCAGCGTCTGCGTGCCGCCGTAAATCGGTATCGTGTAGATCAGCGAATCGCCCGGCTGGAGCACCGCCAGCAGCGCCGTCATGATCGCCGCCATCCCGGAGTTGAACGCCACCGCGCCCGCCGCACCCGGCTCGAGCGGCAGGATCTGATCTTCCAGGATCTGCGCATTCGGATGATTGAAGCGCGAATACACCAGATCGACGTTCTCGTCCGCCGTGCGCTGGGCACGTCCGCCCATCAGATCGAAGGCGCGCTCGGCCGCCTCCGGGCTCGAGAAGACGTAAGTCGAGCTGCGAAACACCGCCGGCCGCGCCGATCCCACCGAAAGCTGCGGATCGAAGCCACGCGTCAGAACGTCGGTTTCCGGATGTAAAGAGGTTGGTTCGGGCAAAAGAAAACTCCCGCCTAGAGTGTACTCTTGTAGCAATCCGTACAAGGATCGCGATGCCCACAGTTCAGATGATTTTCGGGTATCTCGGTGCGGGTAAGACAACCTTCGCCCGAAAGCTCGAACGGGAACTGCCCGCCATACGCTTTACCCTGGACGAGTGGGTCACGCGCCTGTTTGGTGACAGGCATCTCGACCCCCGAACAAAATGCTCGGGCCGCTGCGGGACCTGATGGACTGCTGCTGGATGCGCTGCGTGGAGTTGGGCCTCGATGTAGTTCTCGACTACGGCTTTTGGAACAGGCGCGATCGGGACGAGATAAGGGCAAAAGCCGCCGCCCTCGGGGCTAAGTGTTGCCTCTATTCCGTTTCCGTCCCTGACCAGCTTGCCTGGAGCCGGATTGAGAAGGGACACGAGGAGCCACACGGGAGCTGGTTCATCGATCGAAATGCTTTTTGCCCACTTTAAAAAGACCTGCGCGGGTTCGACCCGCTCGGAGCCGATGAGCCGTATGTCTTTATCGAGGGCTGATCGCCTGCCAAGTCCGCCTAAGAAGGAGCAGAAGCAAATACTGGATTTTGAGGTCGCTAATCTTTACAATTGCTGAAGCGCGAGACGGGACCCTTGCGGGCGCCAGGGAGGTGTTGCTTCAGGGGTCTTTCTATGAGGTTAGTCTCGCTTTGGTGGGAGTTGCCTCCCTGGCTTACTTCCAATATTAGAATATGAATTTATGGAACGCAAGCACTTTCTCTACGTTTTTCAAAATTTTTCTTGGAACGTCCTCTATCCCACTGCTTGCGAGCGGGATATGAAGGCCACCGCATGAAACTAACCGTTTTAGGATCAACGGGTTCCATCGGTACTAGCACGTTAGACGTAGTCCGTAAGAATCCAGACCGTTTCGGCGTCTATGCCCTCGTTGCCGGACAAAATACGGATACTCTCACTTCCCAAATTCTGGAATTTCGCCCAAAGCTCGCCGTGGTCGCCGATGAGCCCGCCTTCCAAGCCCTGAAAGTTCGTTTGGCAGAATCCGCCCTGCAGCAAAAAAACTGGCCGGAACTGGCCTTTGGCCCCGAGGCGCGCGTCCAGGCCGCAACCGCCAGCGAGGCCGATTTTGTCATGTCCGCCATTGTCGGCGTCGCCGGTCTCGAAGCCACCTACGAAGCCATTCGCCACCACAAACGCCTGGGTCTGGCCAATAAAGAAGTCCTGGTTGCCAGCGGCCGTCTGGTGATGCAGGCCGCCCGCCAAGCCGGAGCCGAGCTGATTCCGGTCGACAGCGAACATAACGGCGCCCATCAATGCTTTCGGGCCGGGAAACGCGAGGAAGTCACCCGCCTCCTGCTCACCGCCTCCGGTGGACCGTTTCGCGACACTCCAACCGATGCCCTCTGGCGCGTCACCCCAGACGAAGCCCTGCAGCACCCGACCTGGAAAATGGGACGCCGCATCACGATCGATTCCGCCACCATGATGAACAAAGGCTTCGAAGTCATCGAAGCCTGCTGGCTGTTCGATCTGCCCCCCGATCAGGTGGATGTCGTCGTGCACCCCCAGTCCTCGATCCACGCCATGGTCGAATACAACGACGGCAGCGTCATCGCCCAGGTCTCGGCCACCGATATGCGCATGCCCATCCAGTACGCTCTCACCTGGCCCGAGCGCCACAACGCACCGGTACCGCGGCTCGATTGGGCCCAGCCTCGTACCTGGAACTTCTTCCCGCCTGATCTCGAAAAATTCAAGCTGCTCCGGCTTGCCTACGACGCCCAGCGCGCTGGCGGATCCGCCACTTGCACCCTCAATGCCGCCGACGAGATCGCGGTCGAGGCCTTCCTCAACGGCCTGATACCGTTCCCGGCCATCGCCGAGGTGGTTCAGGAAACCCTGGAGCGCCAGCCCTCCCGTGAGGCCGCCACAATAGAGGAAGTGCTCGCCATCGATGCCGAGTCCCGCGCGCTCGCCCGGCGTATCCTGACAGAAACGGCCTGGACGGAAGCCGAGCGGTCGCGGCCGGTTACCATCTGAACCGTTAGGCCAGTGGATGCGTCCAATGAATGAGCGGCCAGCGCGCATGTTGATGAGAACGGAAGGGCAAAGGTACTAACCGCAGTGAGTTTCTTACAGCCGGTCTTCTGGGTCGTGGTTCTGCTTGGAGTCATGATCCTGATCCACGAACTCGGCCACTTCTGGGCCGCGCTCGCGGTCGGCGTCAAAGTCGAGACCTTCAGCATCGGCTTCGGCCCGCGCCTGTTCGGCTTTCGCCGGGGTGAAACCGATTTCCGCGTTTCGGCGATCTTTTTCGGCGGTTACGTCCGCATGCTGGGCCAGGAGCTCGGCGATACCAATGTCTCCGACCCGCGCTCGTTCCAGGCCAAGCCCCGCTGGCAGCGCGCGATCGTCATTCTGGCCGGGCCGCTGATGAACGTTCTGCTGGCGATCGGCATCATCACCGGTCTCTACATGTACGCCTTCCCGCAGGAGACCGACACCACCGATCCCGTCGTCGCCACGCTCGCCCCCAATTCGCCGGCTGTTCAGGCCGGCCTTCAGCCCGGCGACCGCATCGTAGCCATCAACGGCAAACAGGATCCGAACTGGGAGTACGTGCTGACCCAGGAAGCGCTCAACGCCAATCACCCCATTCCGGTCACCATTGAGCGCAATGGCAAGCGCATTTCGACCACCGTCACTCCGCGCATGGACGAAAAACAGGGCGTCGGCGATGCCGGTTGGAGTGGCACGCAGGAAGCACAGGTAGGAATTGTCACCAAAGGGTCGCCGGCCGACGCTGCCGGCCTCAAACCCGGCGACGTCTTCACGAAAGTGAACGGCCAGCCCGTCACCTCGATGGTCGGCGTACAACAGGCTGTCTTTCATTCCGCCGGAAAACCGGTGCAGTTTGAATTACTGCGCAACGGACAAACCCGGCAGGTCACGATCACGGCGCGAGCCAGCGGCGATCCCAAAGCTCCCTGGCTGATCGGCATCCGATTCCGGCCGCCCGTGCAGTTCGTGAAGCTCGGCTTTTTCCCCGCTTTCGAGCAGTCGGTCAAGTTCAACCGCCAGAACGCGCTCATGCTCTTCCAGGTGCTCGGCAGTTTGATCGAGCATCGCGTCTCGACCAAATCCGTCTCGGGTCCCATCGGAATCGCGCAGATGTCGAGCGAAGCGGCCCAGGCCGGACCCTGGAACTATATGTTCCTGATGGCGATCGTCAGCCTGCAGCTGGCGATCATTAACCTGCTGCCCATCCCCGTCCTCGACGGCGGCACGCTGCTGATGCTGATCATCGAAATGATCATGCAGCGTGAGATGAGCCTGCAGCTACGCGAAAACATTCTCAAGCTTGGCTTCGTTTTCCTGATGATGGTGATGGTGTTTGTGATCTACAACGACATCAGCCGCCTGCTGACCAAGGGCTGAAGCGCGCGTCCCACCAGAACGCACTCACCATCTGGTATACAAACAGAGTCATGCCCAGCCGCACGCGCTTGTTCTGGCAACAGGTCACCGACGGCATTGCGGTCCAACAGCTCTGGTCGCAGTTTCGCAGCGATGCGCGCGCCAGTTACCGCCTCTATTCGCGCGAAGTCGACTGGCAGCGCGGCGAAACCGAGACTCGCTGGCAACGCTTCAAGCGCATCGCCCGCGGCCTGTTCTGGGCCATGGTTCTCAAGCTTTCGCCCGCGCGGCGCGTACTGTTCATCGCCGCTCTGGTGCTGCTGGTTTTCCCCGGCATCGATGTCCGCTTTCGAGAAGCCGAGTTCCAGACACCCAATCTCGCGTTCTTCGGTGCGCTGCTTCTCCTAATCCTGTTCGCGCTCGAGCTCGCCGACCGCGTCACCATGAAGCGCGATCTCGAAATTGCCAAAGACATTCAGGGCTGGATGATGCCAGCCGCCGCGCCCCAGATTCCCGGCATCGAAATCGCCTTCGCCACACGGCCCGCCAATACGGTCGCCGGCGATTACTACGACACGTTTTTTCGACCCGTTGTGGAAGGCGACGATCGCTGCAGCAATTCTCTGATCGTAGTCGTGGCCGATGTCGCGGGCAAGAGCGTTCCCGCCGCCTTGCTGATGGCCACTCTCCGAGCCAGCCTGCGCACTCTCGCCGGAGCCTGCAGCGGACTTCCCGAGCTGATGCTGCGGCTCAATCGCTACGCCTGCGAGCAGAATGCCGGAGGCCAGCGTTTCACTACGGTCTTTCTGGCCGAGCTCGATCTCGCCACCCGCCAGCTCACCTACATCAATGCCGGGCATAACTGGCCCGTACTGCGTCATGCTTCGGGCGCAACCGAGCGCCTCGACAAAGGCGGTGTGCCCATCGGGCTGCTGGCCAGCGCTCGTTACGAATCCGGCAGTGCGCAGCTTGCTCCCGGCGACACGCTCCTCATCTTCACCGACGGCTTGATCGAAGCCGAAAACGACCGCGAAGAAGAATTCGGCGAAGATCGGATGTTCGCCGTCTTCAACGCCAGCGCCGGCCGTAGCGCGAAAGACGTATTGCGCAACGTCATGGCCGAGGCCGACCATTTCGTCGGCACCGCTGCCCAGCACGACGACATCACCTGCCTCGTGCTGCGCGAGACCAGCACCTGACCCAGTTCCCGCGCCGGCTCAGCTGCCGCTAGGCACCGCAAAGATCACCGCATTTCCGCCCGGCTCAAAGACGCCGATCTCGCGCGTGCCGTAAAATGTCCTACGCTCGGGCAGCGCAATCGGATAGCCCGCAAGGGTGAAAGACCAAAAGAGATTCATCTTAAAACGAGGTCGCGAACTACTTTCCGGCGCAAAATACGAAACCCACTTACTTACGCGCGCGGCTCAGTTAGCGCCTCCAACGTTCGAACTGCTTACTGCCGCGACTGTAAGGAGCGGTCGTCAAGATCGCATTTTGCATCAGAGCCGCTAGCGGCTCATAGCTTGGAATGATCGTTTCGTTGCGCGGCGGCCATTCCCCTCCGCTATGACGTGTATCGAAAGAGCGTTTGGCTAAGACGATTACCGTCCGCGCGCAGCGGCTGGCTTGCTGTCGATCGGAGTCGGCGCCGGCGCAGCCGCTTCTTTTTCCGCCTCTGTGCTCTTGTTCAACCCAAGCGCCCGCCGCACTTCGCCATCGATGCGCGCCAGCACATCCGCGTTTTCTTTCAGGAATTGCCGCGCGTTTTCGCGTCCCTGACCAATACGCTCGCCTTTGAAGCTGTACCAGGAACCGCTCTTCTCGACAATGTTCTGCGCCACGCCCAGATCGAGCAGATCGCCCTCTCGCGAGACGCCCTCGCCGTAGATGATGTCGAACTCGGCCTCGCGGAACGGCGGCGCGACTTTATTCTTCACGACCTTCACCTTGGTGCGATTACCGGTGACCGTCTCGCCTTCTTTGATCGCCGCCACGCGCCGGATATCCAGCCGAACCGACGAATAAAACTTGAGCGCGCGCCCGCCGGTGGTCGTCTCCGGATTGCCGAACATCACGCCGATCTTCTCGCGAATCTGGTTGATGAAAATCAGGCAGGTATTCGACTTCGACACAATACCCGTCAGCTTGCGCATCGCCTGCGACATCAGCCGTGCCTGCACGCCCATATGCGAATCGCCCATTTCGCCGTCGAGCTCGGCCTTCGGTACCAGCGCCGCCACCGAATCGACCACCAGCACATCGATCGAACCGGACGTGATCAGCGCTGCGGTGATTTCGAGCGCCTGCTCGGCGAAATCCGGCTGCGAAACCAGCAGATTGTCGACGTCCACTCCGAGCTTCTTCGCGTAAATCGGATCGAGCGCATGCTCCACATCGATAAACGCCGCCATGCCGCCCGCCTTCTGCGCTTCCGCCACTACCTGCAGCGCGATGGTCGTCTTGCCCGACGACTCCGGCCCGAAGATTTCGCAGATACGTCCGCGCGGAAATCCGCCCACGCCCAGCGCGTAATCGACCGAGATCGATCCGGACGAGATCACCGAAACCGGAACGATCGCCTCTTTCGCGCCCAGGCGCAGAATCGATCCCTTGCCAAACTGCTTTTCGATCTGCCCGAGCGTCAGGCTCAATGTGCGGTTGCGTTCTTTTTCGTCCATGGGAAAATCCTTTCCGAGCAGGCGGGGGAGGCTGTCAGGCTCAGCCTCAAGTATAGCCTGAAACAAAAGGCGAATGTAATGTTTTTGGCGCTTGTTTTCAAGCGCCCGTATCGCGCCGCGCATAGTAGCCTTTGCGCGCCCGCACAACCAGATCCTTGCGCCCCTTCACCTTGATGACCACCGTGTGAAACTTGCCGTCGTTATTCAAAGGCTCCGGCCGGTAAAAAAGGTTGTACTGATGCCGCAGCTCATTCGCCACGTTCTCAAACGACTGGTTCAGATCCTTCGCCTCAAACGGAAAAAACGAAGCCCCGCCGGTCTGCTCGGCGAGGTAGCGCATCACCTTGTCGCCTTCCGTCTCGATATGGCTGATGTTGGTCGAAATCGTGTAAATCACCGTATCCGCACGCTGCGCCATCTCCAGCGCCTGCTCACGGCTGTAGCGGCTGTCGTTGTCGTCGCCATCGCTCAGAATCACCATCGCGCGCCGGAATTTATAGAGCGGTTGGTCGAGCATCAGCTTGTCTTTGCAGGCAAAATAGATCGCATCGTACAAAGCCGTGCCGCCGCCCGGCCGCAATTCGCGGATCGCGTCCTCGAGCTTGTTGGTGTCGTTCGTCATGTCGGCCACCAGCTCGGCGCTGGTATCGAAGCTCACCACGATCGCCTTATCCTGCCGCCGCATTACGCTGTTGATGAAGTTCGTCGCCGCTTCCTGCTGAAAATGAAACCGGTCGCGAATGCTGTTGCTGGTATCGATCAGCACGGCCAGGCGCAGCGGCAAATCCGTCTCCGCCGTGAACTCCATAATCTGCTGCGGCTTCTTATTCTCGAAGACCTGAAAATCGTTCTTCGTCAGATCGGTGATGAAACGGCCCTTTTTGTCGGTGACCGTGAAGAGCATGTTCACGCGCGTGACTTCGGCGCGGATCGGCGGCGGTTCGTTCTGCTGGGCGCGCGCGGTGGTCCAGAGCAAGCCGGCCACGGCCAGGGCTGCAACGGCGTACTTCTTCAAGATGCCACCATTCTATCTGTGTTTATCCGCAGCGATTCCAGGAACCGGCTCAGCTCTTCCGGCAGCGGACTCTCGACCTGAATCCAGTCTCCTGTCGAGGGCGAGCGGAAACGCAGCCGGTGCGCATGCAGAAAGAACCGCCCGAGCGAGCTCGCCGGCGCGCCATATAAACGATCGCCGACAATCGGATGACGAATGCTCGCCAGGTGCACCCGAATCTGGTGCGTGCGTCCCGTGCCGATGCGAACTGCCAGATAGCTCAGCCGCTCAAATTGCTCCAGCAGCTTATAGTCGGTCAAGGCCGCGCGCCCGCTGGACAGTTTCGCGGTCATGCGCGTGCGCCGCTCGGGATCGCGCGCGATCGGGCTCGTGATGCGGCCCTCGCGCTGCTTCATCCGGCCATGCACCAAAGCCAGATACGACTTCTCCACTTCACGCTCGTGAAATTGCCGCGCCAGCGACTGATGCGCCCCGTCCGTTCGCGCCACCACCAGCACGCCGCTCGTCTCGCGATCGAGCCGGTGGACAATCCCCGGCCGCAAATCGCCGTTGACGGTCGAAAGCGCGCCGAAGTGATGCAGGAGCGCATTTACTAACGTGCCGCGCGGGTGACCCGCCCCGGCATGCACCACCACACCGGCCGCTTTATTCACCACAACCACGTCGTCATCTTCGTAAAGGATTTCAAGCGGCAACTCTTCCGCTTCGGCCCGCAAAGGCTGAGGCGCAGCCGGCTCAACCGTCACGACTTCTCTGCCCCGCAGGATCTGCGACGCGCGCACCGTCTCATCTGCAATCCGCACGCGTCCCTCTTTGATCCAGCTCTGCAGCCGCGACCGGCTGAACTCCGGAAGCCGCTCGTGCAGAAACGAATCGAGCCGTTTCCCGGCGTCCCTCGCTTCCGCCCTGACTTCCACGTCTACAAATCTAGCGCCGTTCAAAGCTCTCGGTTTGCGATTTCTCGACTCGAAATCGGTGCGCTTCTAACTCGTATTTCTTGCCGATACGCGTCAGGTTAATTGCCAGCTTCCCATCAACGAATGTGAGCGGTATGTGCCAGTAGAGCGTTCCGTCGGGCTTCTGCGTACTGTTCAGATTAGCCTTATTTTGTTCGAGCCATGTATGAGGAATAGCGAAAGCCGAATCCAGATCCATGCAACAGAGGACTAGATACCCTTCAGCAGCCGACAGAAATTCGTCCCACTTAGGGTGATACGCGTACCAATACGGCTGGTAATCGCCTTCGTATCGCTTTGACACCGTGCAGCAGACTCGCAGCTCTTTATCGGCGCTCCAGAAGAAAGTTCGGCTCCGTTTAATGAGCTCCTTGCCCCGAAGGACAGAAAACGCCTGGATAGCCTTTTCGCGCTTTGCATTTAGCAGGACAGGATCAGTGAAGTTCTGACCAGCTCTCGGCGACTCGCCCGGCGCTTCTTCGCACTCTAGAATTTCCTTTGCGGTCTCTTGCTGACTTTCCACATCCGTAGCGGTCGTAAATATTACGTCGATGATTTTGTCAATCTTGGTGTACTCAAAGGGATGAAGTAGCTGTCGAATCTGTGCCCCGGTTGCCAAGTCATCTGACTTCTGCTTGATCTCGACCAGCTTCATTAGCCGATCAACGCTGATCATACGCATATCCCATGCAAATCGGGAACCCCTCACCTGAGCTTCAAGAGCGCCTGTATCTTCTCGGCCTACTACAAGAAGAATCGAAGCGGCTTTAGAGACTTTTCCGGCTTCAATGAGGCGCTCCTTGTAATTGTTTGTAGTGTCGAGGTTCATTGTGTATGCGTCCGTAGTCTTCACCTCGACGATCAGCTCTGGCTCCGAACCAGATTTCCAGATGCCGTCATACCCTACAGCGTTCCTTCTACCTTGGTAAAGTCCGCTCTCAACGTCGAAATCGAGCCTCCGCCCTAATTCATTAACGATGTCTTGCAAAACATACCCACTTTTCGGGAATGGAATTTCGAGGCATTGCCGCACATATTCGAACAACGACTTACTTGGAACCTCGCCAAGAAACGAGCGGAGTTCCTCGCATGCTAAACTGCCGTCCCTAAGGTTGCCGTCTCCCGCATTCGCGACCACCTGCTGAATACCTTGTGCAAGTACGATTTCCTTGTTGCTTTTCCAAAAGTGAAGAAGTGCCATGCTCGTCTGCAAACGATCCTATCTGATGGTTGCGGCTGCACAAATCCCAAATCGGTCTGATTCCCAGAACCCAAAAATTGTTGGCCAGGCTGTCGAAATCAACTCCACTCGATTGTCACGATGATGACGGGACACAATTCACCGTCAACAAACTGAACTTAAGGAGAGAACAATGGAATATCTCTTGCTACTGCACGCCAGTGAAAACGGCTGGTCGCAGCTCACCCCCGAACAACAGCAGCAGGGCGTAGCCGCCTACACCGCCTATACCGAAGCGCTCAAACAAGCCGGCATCTACAAAGGAAGCAACCGCCTCGCTTCAGTCTCCGATGCCACGACCGTCCGCCTCGCTAACGGCAAAACCCAGGTGCTCGACGGCCCCTACGCCGACCTCAAGGAGCAGCTCGCCGGTTATTACCTGATCGACGTCGCCGATCTCGACAGCGCCATCAGTTGGGCCTCGCGCTGCCCCGGCGCATCGCACGGCACTATCGAAGTCCGGCCCATTTACCAATACTCGCGATCCTGATGTCGACGGCGCACGAACTCGTGGAGATGGTCGCGCGGCGCAGCTATGGCAAGCTGGTGGCACTCATCGCTGCCCGCACGCGCGACGTCTCCGGTGCCGAAGACGCGCTCGCCGACGCTTTCGCCATCGCACTCGCCGAATGGCCCGCGAGCGGACTGCCGGCCAATCCCGAAGCCTGGCTGCTCACCGTGGCGCGCCGCCGCAGCATCAACGTCGAACGGCACCGGCAGCGCGGTGAAGCCGTAGCCGATGAATTACAACGCCTGCTCCCCGAAAGCCCACCCTCTGGCATCCCCGACGAGCGCCTCGCGCTGCTGTTCGCCTGCGCGCATCCCGCCATCGACTCGTCCATCCGCGCGCCGCTCATGCTGCAGGCCGTTCTCGGACTCGACGCCGCTCGCATCGCCTCCGCCTTTCTCGTCTCGCCCGCGGCCATGAGCCAGCGCCTGGTGCGCGCAAAAAGTAAAATCCGCGAAGCCGGCATTCCATTCCGCATCCCCGAACCGGAAGAACTGCCAGCGCGCGTAGGTGCAGTCCTCGATGCCATATACGCCGCCTTCGCCGAGAGCTGGCTCGATCCCAATTCGAGCGACGGCGGGCTGCGCGATCTCACCAGTGAAGCGATTTTCCTCGCGCGCGTGGCTGCCGATCTGCTGCCGGAGGAAGCCGAAGCGCTCGGCCTGCTCGCACTCATGCTCTATTCGGAAGCCCGGCATCCGGCGCGCCGCAACGGACGAGGCGAATACGTGCCGCTTGATGAGCAGAATGCGTCGCTCTGGAATCGCGAGATGATTCAGGAAGCCGAAGCTCTTCTCTGGCGCGCGAGCAAACTCAGTACTGTCGGCCGTTATCAACTCGAAGCCGCACTGCAATCGGCGCATGTGTCCCGCCTGCTTTCGGGTAATGAAAACTGGGAAGCGATTCTCTCGCTCTACGACGCGCTCTTCGCGCTCACAGGCTCACCCGTCGTCGCACTCAATCGCGCCGTCACGCTGGCCAGATTGCACGGCCCGGCAATCGCACTCGCCGCAGTCGATGAAATCGCCTCCGGTTCTCCCCTAGAGCAATATCAGCCCTACTGGGCCGCTCGCGCCGACTTACTCGCTAAAGCCGAACGTTATGCGGAAGCGCACCACGCCTATGAGTTAGCGATCGGCCTCGAGCGCGATCCCGCCGTCCGCGAATTCCTGCAGCGCAAGCAGCAATTCAGCGCGAAGAACGCCGAGAACTCTTCCGTACTCGGAACGGATCGCGAATGACGAGCCCTTCAATGCGTTGCCCATCCTGCAGATCCTCCGAATATAGAGTATCCGCCGAGTACTCGAGCGCCGCCGCCAAGACGAGCGCATCGTAAATGCCGTAGCGATAGGTCTCCCCCAGTTCGACCGCGCGCTCGTGCGTTTCCATTGTCAGCGGAACCGGAGACGGGCAGAACTCACCCAAATAGCCGAGCGCCCGTTTCACCTCGTCCCAGGGCTTACCAAGTTTGTACCGGAACACCCGCACGAACTCATTGAGCGCCTGAACCGAAATGCCACCGCCCAGTATTAGCAGTTGCCGGGCTCGTTCACTTCGCTGGTCGTCCTCGACAAAGGCGTAGATCAGGACGTTTGTATCGAAGAACGGGCGATCAGTCTTCGTTTGCTTCGTCACGGTCGAATCTGAACCCGCGCGGAAGTTTCCAGCCAAGCTTTCGAATGCCTTCTAGCGCGCGTTCTCTGCGCCGGTCTCGATCGATTCGGAAGGATTGTCTGCCGGCGATTGTGATTTCGATGTCGTCGCCTTCTTTCAGGTCCAACGCTTCAACCACCGCAGCCGGAAGTCGTATGGCCAGGCTGTTGCCCCATTTGGAAACCTGCATGGATATACCTGCAATGCCAGTATATCCAACCGCTCCCAGCACTATCGTCGCGCCGTCAGTTCCGGATGCCCATGCCCATAGCGCAATTCCCCCGCATTCACCGCAAACGGCAGCGTATTCTCTTTCGGCGGCAGCGGACAGGTCGCGTACGGCGTAAACGTGCATGGCGGATTGTAGGCGCGATTGAAATCCAGCTCCACCTTGCCATTCTTCGGCAGCGGCGTGTTCAGCATCCGCCCCGCCTGATATGTCTCCGTCCGGTTCGTCGCATCCTTAAACAGAAAGAAAAGCGTCTGGTCTTCATAAATCGGCCGCAGCCGGTAGGTCTGCCCCTGGTACGAAAACTCAACCACGCCCGGGCTCTCCTGCTCTTCCGTCTGCCCGAGAATATTCAGAATCGGAATCTTCTTCGCATCCGGAATGAACTTCGCCTCGAAGCGCAGCTCGGGATTCACCGGAAAATAGCGCATCCCGGTAAACTGCCGCAGTGCCGGACTCTCGCTATCCTTCGCTCGCACCCCAAATTTATCCCCGCGCCTGATCAGGTAGAACGAGACGGTACCGCTCTTCACCACATCCGGCTTCTTCTCATCAAAGCTCAGCGTCCGTGTATTTCCTTGCGCATCCCTGTACGTCACTTTGCCCCGCTCGAGCCGCAGCGTACCCACATGCGCCGCCGCCGACTTGGGCAACACAAAATCGTTGTTTTCCGCCGAACCGATGGTGTTATCGCCATCTTTCAACCAGAACAAACCGACCAGCGTCAGCCAGCCGTCCGGCGACCTCAGCTTGGCATCGCGCTCCTTCTGCCAGGCGCGGATCGACTGAACCTCGCCCGAAGCAGCGAGCACCACAGCCACCATTCCTATAATTCCTATCAGGAAACGGTACATACGTTGAGGTTACCAGAATCCCGGCCAGCACCTGGAAGGCGGGCTGCACCAATTCGGTGCATACTGGTGTCATGAGCCCCAAAGCGGAAAAAGCCGTTCGCCAGAGCATCACGATTCCCGGCGGACTTGCGTCAGAGGTACGAGCTTTGGCCAGGAAGCGCCGCGTAAGCGGAAACCGAATAATGGTTCAGTTGATCGAGGATGGCATCGAAGCAGAGAAGCGGAAGGAAAAGGCATTCTTCGAGCTGGCTGAGCGCTTTCGCAATGAACAAGATCCCGAGGAAGCCAAACGGCTTGGCGACGAACTGGGCCGCATGGTCTTCGCCCGCTAGAGAATGCCGCAAATCGCGACTTGGGCAAAGCTCCCGGAAGGAGTGCGCCACCATTTGATCGATCGTATGCGGGATCGCGCGATCAGCCTCGCCGATTTGAATGAGCTCCGGCTTTGGATCGACACACAGCCTGAAGTTCCGGAAGGCGATTGGTACAAGGATTTCGGCTCCTTCAAACTTTGCGGCACAGGACCGCTTCCGAAAACATTCCTGTTGCGTGGACAGGCCGCCAAAGGCGAGCCGGTCTAGTCCCCCCAAACGCCTGTAAAATAAGCCTCTCCTGCTACACTTTAGTCGAAAATGCCATACGATGTAGTGGTCATCGGCAGCGGGCCGGGCGGGTACTCCGCGGCTGTTCGCGCCGGTCAATACGGTCTCAAAACGGCTCTGATCGAGCGTCAACCGCGCCTCGGCGGCACCTGTCTTCTGGTCGGCTGCATTCCCACCAAAGCGCTTCTGCACACCGCCGATGTCTGGGACTACTTCAAGAACCCCGCCGCGCAGGGCATCGCCTGCCAGGATCCGCAACTCAATTACGCGCAGGTCCTCGATCGCAAAAACAAGATCGTCTCGAAGCACTCCAAAGGCATCGAGTTCCTGATGCGCAAGAACAAGGTCGACGTGATCAAGGGCGAGGCCAAACTGCAGGGCGGCGGCAAGATCGCCGTCAACGGTCCGCAGGGTGCGCAGACCGTCGATGCGAAAAATATCATCCTCGCCACCGGCTCCGAAGCGCGCATGTTGCCCGGCCTGCAGCCCGACCAGAATCTGATCCTGACCAACGTCGAGATCCTCGACATGCCGCAGATTCCGCGCTCCATCGGCATCATCGGCGCAGGCGCAGTGGGCGTCGAATTCGCGTCGATCTTCAATCGCTTCGGCTCGAAAGTCACTTTGCTCGAAATGCTGCCGCGCATCGTGCCGGTCGAAGACGAGGAAATTTCGAAAGAACTCGACAAGCACTTCCGCAAAACCGGCATTCGCGTCGAAACCGGCGCCAAAGCGGAAAACATCCGCAAGAATGCGTCCAGCGTGAGCCTCACCGCCACGCTCGCCAACGGCAACCGCGAAGAGATGGAATTCGACAAGCTCCTGGTTGCGGTCGGCCGCAAGCCGAACACCGAAACGGCCGGCCTCGAGAACACGCGCATCGAGCTCGATCGCGGCTTCGTCAAAGTCGACCCCTATCAGCGCACCGCCGAGCCGAACGTCTACGCCATCGGCGATATCGTCGCCGGCACGCCGCAGCTCGCGCACGTCGCCACCATGGAGGGCATGGTCGCCGTCGGCACCATCGCGGGCAAACCAGTGCGTCCGATCAACCGCAACCGCATTCCCGGCGCCACCTACACCGATCCCGGCATCGGCAGCGTCGGCCTCACCGAAGCGCAAGCCAAAGCGCAGGGCTTCAAGGTAAAGGTCGGCAAGTTCCCCTTCGTCGGCAACAGCAAAGCGACCATCCTCGACAAGCACGAAGGGTTCGTCAAAGTGATCGCGGAAGAAACCATGGGCGAAATTTTAGGCGTGCACATCATCGGTCCCGAAGCGTTCGAGCTCATCGCGGAAGCCGTCACTGCCATGGAAGCCGAAGCGACCGTCGAGAGCATGATGGCCACCATCCACGCCCACCCGACCATCTACGAAGCCATCGGCGAGGCATTCAACAATGTCTACGGACTCGCCATCAACATCTAGCTGCCGGGCGGACATTCACGTCCGCGGCAGTCGATCCCGCACTGCCCATAGCTCATAACCCATGCGCCCGCTCGCCATCGTCGATCTCGGCCGCATGCGCTACGCCGATGCGCTCGCCCGCCAGCTGGAACTGGTCGAGCAGCGCAAGCGCGGTGAAGGAGTGGATACGCTCTTCTTCGTCGAGCATCCGCACGTCGTCACCCTCGGCCGCAATGGCAAAGAGCACAACATTCTCGCCAGCCCCGAAATTCTCGCCCGCACCGGCATCGAGTTCTATGAAACCGATCGCGGCGGCGATGTCACCTACCACGGCCCGGGCCAGATCGTCGGCTATCCGATACTGGACCTGAGAGAATGGAAACGCGATGTTCACGCCTACTTTCACGGCGTGGAGCAGGCGCTGATCGATGCGCTCGCGATCTTCGGCATCACCGCCGAACGTATTCCCGAGCGCGGCTACGAAGGAGTCTGGGTCAGGGGAGCCAAAGTGGCGGCAATCGGGATTCACATCAGCCGGTGGATCACTTCGCACGGCTTTGCGCTTAACCTCGATACCGATTTGAGTTATTTCCAGTACATCGTTCCGTGCGGCTTGACGAAGCCGGTCTGTTCGCTTCGCAGCCTCGGATGTTCCGCCACGCGCGAGCAGGTGCAGAACGCTATCGCGGACTCGTTCGTCAAGACCTTCCGCTACGAGCGCGTGGCACAAGAAGAATTTCAGGAGATTCCATGACTGACGTTGTCATGCCCCAGATGGGCGAAAGCATTACTGAAGGCACGCTGACTCGCTGGCTCAAAAAACCCGGCGAACGCGTCGAGCGCGATGAACCGCTCTTCGAAATTTCGACCGACAAAGTCGATACCGAAATTCCGGCGCCCACTTCCGGCGTCCTGAGTGAGGTTTTGGTGCAGGAAGGTACCACGGTCGGGATCAACTCGGTGGTGGCGCGCATCGGCGATGGCGCTTCCGCTCCCGCAGCCGCCGCCGCTCCGCAGCAGCCCGCGCCGCAGCAGCAGGAGCAGCCCAAACCGGTCACCACCGCACCCTCGGCCAGCGGTGTCGGACCCTCGGCCGCGGCTCCCGAGAACCGTACCCAGCAGACCTATCAACCGCAGCCGCAACCAGCACAGCCACAGCAGGCACCGCCGCCTCCGCCGCAGCCCGTTGCCAGCAGCGCCGGACCTTATCCGGTCGAGCCGCAGCCGCCCGCACCTCAGCCGCAAGCCGATGGCTCCGAAGAGCAGGGTCCGCTCTCGCCGCTGGTCCGCAAGATGGCCCGCGAGTACAACATCGATCTGAACCAGGTGCGCGGCACCGGCGCCGGCGGACGCATCACCAAGCAGGACGTCGAAGCTTATATGTCGCAGCAGGCCGCGCGCAGTTACGCCGCACCCTCGCCCGCGCCGCAAGCTCCGCCTCAACCCGCGCAGCAGCAGGCCCCCCAGGCGCAGCCATCCGCCGCGCCATTGCCCCTCGCCGAATCCGCCAAGGTTCGCACCGAGCCCATGAGCACCATGCGCCAGAAGATCGCTGAGCACATGGTCATGAGCAAGCGCACTTCTGCGCATGTCACCACCGTGCACCGCGTCGACATGACCAAAATCGCCAAGCTGCGCGACAAAAACAAAGCCGAATTCCAGGCCCGCAACGGTTTCTCTTTAACGTTTCTACCCTTCGTGACGGCAGCAGCAGCCGAAGCTCTCCGCTCCTTCCCGATCTTCAACGCCTCCATCGATGGCAAGAACATCGTCTATTTCCGTGACATCAACATCGGCATCGCGGTCGCGCTTGAAGGCGGCCTGATTGTCCCGGTCATTCGCAATGCCGACGAAAAGAACGTCGCCGGACTGCAGCGCTCCATCGTCGATCTGGCCACCCGCGCCCGCTCCCGCCAGCTCAAACCCGATGAAGTGCAGGGCGGCACGTTCTCCATCACCAATTTCGGCAGCTTCGGCAGCATCTTCGCCACGCCCGTGATCAACCAGCCGCAGGTCGCGATTCTCGGCGTCGGCGCGGTCGAAAAGGTACCCGCGGTCGTCGACGGCGACGCCATTGCCATCCGCTCCCAGGCCCATCTGGCCCTCACCTTCGACCACCGTCTCATCGACGGCGCTCTTGCCGACCAGTTCTGTCAGAAAGTAAAATCAATTTTGGAAAACTGGTCGGCGACGATCCTCTAGCCCCTTAGCGTCGTCTGGTAAGAAAGCCTGCGCCACTTCCGCTTGGTGCTGTCACCCGGCGCGAGTGGCGCTTTTCTCTTTCATATTCAGAAATAAAGGCTTCTTTACGATCCGGCTATACACTACCGGCTCGGTTGTGGCACCTAATTTTTTCTTGACTTACGCTTAATGCAGGTTTAATATTCCTAAGGGCTTATTTAGCCCGAAGCTAGGATTCAAAACTCGAGAAAAGAGGTCCCTGCATGACCTTCCAGGTCGGTGAGAAGGTGGTTTATCCGAACCACGGCGTTGGTACGATCGAAAACATCAGTTCCCGTTCCTTCGGCACCCAGCAAGAGCGTTTCTACCTCCTGCGCCTTGCAGCCAGCAGCATGACGGTCATGGTGCCGTTCTCGCACGTTGACGATTTAGGGCTAAGAAAGGTCACCAAGACCAGCGAGATCAATCGCGTTCTGACATTCCTCGCCGCCGGACGCCCCTGCTGCGCTCAGGATTGGAAAGACCGCTTCAAAGAGAACTCCGACCGCATGCGCGGCGGCAGCCTGCTCGAGATCGCCGAAGTGTTCAAAGCGCTCGTGCTGATCCAGACCGCCAAGCCGCTCTCCTTCCGCGAAAAGAAAATGCTCGAGCGCGCCCGCACCATGCTGATTCTCGAAACCTCGGTCGCCAAATCGGTCACCGAACCCGAAGCCATCACGCTGATCGCCAAAGCGCTCGCCAAGAGCGGTCTGCCGATGCCGGCCGCGCTGTAACACGTGTGCGCCTTCGAAAGCTGAGTTGCCGTAGACGTCGACTATTCCCGGGACGGCCTTAGTACAAAGGTCGCCCCTACTGTCCTAGCGGCTCCGCTGTTGCACTGCGATCGAATCGATCTCCTCAATTGCTATCTATTAGCTATTATTGGAAAGTCAGAACGATGTTTAGAGTCGCTTTTCGAGCAGAGCCTGTTTGAGGGCATCGCGCACCTCGTCAAGTGAATTGCGCAATGCCCTAAACTCTTGCACTAGTTTGTAGAGCAAGTAAAGTCCGCAAGCCGGCATGCCGACGCTGTAGAGCAGAACCAGCAGCAAAGCGGGGGCAGAACTCTGTACCATCAATAGTTCAAAAGAGATCAGACAGCTTTAAGCCCTGCTGGAGTTACGGCTCGTCCGACTTGCCCTTGAGAAACACGTCGTAACAGCGGTTCGCCTTCACTCCGGCTTTATCCAGAATATCGGAGACATAGCGAAAGCGGTTTCCGTAAGTATCTGTGAAAGGAGACTCCTGGTACTCGAGCGAAATCTGTTGTATGCCAGCCTCCTCGAGCGTATGCAACTCGTTTGGTTCGCTCAGACCGTTGTGGTTCGCATCAATCCAGAGGCGCAGTTGCTTCCAGGCTGCGGGGCAAGTCTGCGCGCTTAGCTCTTTGAGCGGCGCCTGATAGGTTCCGCACCCGTTACGATAAGCGAAATAGCCGAGCGCACGATATCCATTCGGGTGCTTGCTCGGAGGCTGAGCGGTCATATTGCCAAACAGATCGCTCAAACTCCGTACCTGGCCGTCGTGAGGGAGTGCCAGCCAGCCGTTGTGATATTTCGCATCCGTCCAGCTTGATTTGACTGGGGGTCGCGAGGTTATCCTCCCGAAAAAGGACGCCGTGCGCGGCATCCGTCAGGTGAAAGCCCTCGCCGCCGGCATCAATGACAATCGGACTGATCTTGCAGGTCACCGCTGGCAGAGAACTCCTGAACGAAGCGGACGTGACGCCGGCACATCCAATACCGCCGTAAGTTGAGCCACCCGTGGCCGAACTAGAAACGACATCGGTCCAGACCCATGTCCAATTGTTAGCTGAGGTGGGGTACTGAGTTATCGATGGCGTGTTGTATGGATAAATTAGGCCGTTTTGAGGGTTGTCGCAATTTCCAAAAGTCGGCCCTCCACACCAACCAATTCCATTCGTCTCCGGACTCGAGGAGTAGGCTGTGACGCCGCCGGAGCCGTAGACGTATACCGTCCAAGCCCAATTCATAGAATATTGACCCGGCGTAAGACCGCAAGACGGATACTGCGGCGGAGTGCTGGAAGTAATCCGGTAGCCCATGCTCGAGCAGTTTTCAAGGCAGGATGGGCACGGCGTGTGTGGCGAGACGTCCGCGACGATAACCGCAGCTACCGTGAGCAACAGAAGAGAGACAGCAAGAAAAGGTTCTGTAACATTTTCTGTGTAAGTTGTTTTGGGCTTGGGTGAGAATGGCTGAGATGGCGCCTACAGCCATCTGGGCAGCTCGCCTGGTCCGAATACGGCGGAGCTCAACCTGAAAC